>Ga0316207_10000667_pt1 | contig 50811 bp, 51 predicted proteins | sample 6weekpyrite_MG_FD_204943 | JGI IMG/M metagenome (GOLD analysis project Ga0316207, IMG submission 204943) | Microbial mat bacterial communities from mineral coupon in-situ incubated in ocean water Damariscotta River, Maine, United States -... | ecosystem: Environmental > Aquatic > Marine >...
CATAAGGTGTCCACTCTCTGGCGCCGGTGCCGACCTCTTTAAATTTACCTGCTTTGACAACTTGAGCTGAGATACCTACTTTTTTCGCAAGTTCGGCAAAGTTGGCACCTTGCATAATAACGCCGATTGGAATGTTACTTAAAGTACCAGATTAATACTGTACTAATGGTATTTAGTAGTAGAAACAATTAACTAGATGATTTACAGCTGAAAGTTTTTCAAAATAATGAAAAAGGAATTGATGATAAAATAGGTGTTTCTAACAAGATTAATTACTACATTTCAAACATTAGAATATATAGAAATGTTCTAGAACCCTAAACGAAGACATAATATTTTTGAATGTGTTTCTCCCCATGAATTTGAAAATAGATATAATAATAGGGATTTAGAAATGTAAGTTTTTATTGGATTATAAAGTGTCTAGCACATAGGGGATATTCCATTTATTTTAACTAATGCTTATAGCGAAGATTAGACATTTTCAAAGTTTCAGAATAATCGTTATAGGATTAAAAATAAAATATTAAGAATAATAGCCAAAAAATTCATTTGTTTATATACTGCTAATGTTATTAAATCCCTTGTTTTTATAGAAATATAAAAATGGAAAAACAAAAAAGAAATTATAATCAGTGAATACCTTTTCATTTTAATAAAATTTAAGGTATAGTACGTATGTAGAAAATTAATAAAAAGGCCTATACAGTGAGTAGAAAACCAAAAGAAGAACGTAGAGATAATATCATTTCTTCTGCATTGAAACTTTTTTCGGAAAGAGGGTTTCATATAACGACAATTCCTGATATTGCAGAAAAAGTAGGGATGAGTGTTGGAAACTTTTATAATTATTTTAAGTCGAAAGATATACTTGCGAAAGAGTTGGTAGTGTATATATCAACTTACCTTGGGGATGAAATCGCAAAAATAAATGATCAAAAAATTTCTACAAAGGAAAAAGTTTCTGCCATAGTCAAAATGTATTTTAAAATGGCACGTGAAGACCCTGAAAAGATTGAATATTTCTTACGTGTTTATCTGTCTAACCGTGAAGTCTTTGGAGGGGGGGGATGTGATGGCATGCTTTGTGTTTCTCCTTTTGTAACCGAGCTGATGATATTTTTTGATGATGGTGTTGAACAAGGAAATCTTCGTAATCAGGATTTTTTCAGTGCTTTTGGTCTATTTATGGGTTATTTGGGTGGAATGGTGTTCTTGTTTGGAGAAAAAATATTGCCTAAACCTCTAAATGAGTATGAGGAATCGATATCGGAAAATATATATAATGCCTTACGCGTCCAGTGAAAAAAAACCAGCATTAATTTGGTTACAGGGTGTTACCTGCAATGGTAATTCTCACTCTTTTTTAAACCTCCCTTATCTCCCCCAACTTTTAGAAAAATATGAAATAATCTATCATCCCTTATTAGAAGGAACATCAACACTTCATGAACTCGTTTTAAATAAGGCTGAGTGTGATGTGCTTATATTTGAAGGTGCTTATGACCCTTTGATGAAGCGCCATAATGTTTCTTTAAAAGATATAGTGACACATTATGCAGGTCTGGCAAAATATATTATTGCTGCGGGAAGTTGTGCAAGTTTTGGCGGTATGTTTAAAGCATCTGCACCGGAACGTAATACAGGATTGATATTAAATGAAAGCGAACCGCAAGGACCGCTGCTTGTCATTAAACAAAAAGTCATAAATTTATCAGGTTGTCCTATTCATCCAGAATGGTTAGGCTTTACACTAACAATGATAGCAGACAATAGAGAAATACCGGTAGACGAACTAAACAGGCCCATTGAACTCTATAGCCGTTTGGCACATCATGGATGCACACGAAATGAATACTTTGAGTGGAAGGTCGATTCAAAAGCTTTTGGCTTAAAAGAGGGGTGTCTATTTTATGAACAAGGTTGTCGAGGACCAATGACACATGCCTCATGTAACCATATCTTATGGAATGAGGTCAATTCCAAGACACGGGCAGGAACACCTTGCTTTGGATGCACTGAACCAGACTTTCCCCGAAAAAATCTTTTTACGACTAAAACAAATATGTCCATACCTGTAGATATCCCTGTAGGTATATCAAAACGAAGTTACCTTGCCTTGGCCGGAGTTGCTAAAACATTTCATATTAAACGTTTAGAAGGAAAACTAATTGACGAAAAAAGAAATAATTGATCATATTGAAGGCGAAGCAAGTATCTCTTTTGATCTTAATGAAGATAATCATGTTGACTTTGCAACTATAGTCTTTCCTCACTTTCGAGGGATGGAGGCCATTTTAAAGGGTAAGCCAGCTTTAGATGCTTTAGTGATTACACCAAGGGTCTGTGGAATATGTGGGCATGCTCATCTTATGGCAACGGTAAGAGCTCTAGAATCGGCTTATGCTAACGCCGGTCTTGAAATCACTATAAGTCAAAAAGCTGAATCGACTCGTGAATTAACTTTGGCTTTGGAAATAATCCAAAATCACTTTAAATGGATATATTTGGTCATTATGCCTGAACTGAGAAAACTGGTAAAGTCAGATGAAATAGCACCTGTGCTAAAAGGTGCCTTCGCTGCATCGATCGCAACTAAGGCCTTAGCTATTTTTGCAGGCCAATGGCCTCATTCATCTTATATGGTTCCCGGTGGTGTTACCTGTGATATTACTCATGTTGAACGTATAAAAGCAGAAGGGTATATTGATGAACTTATTCGTTTTTTTGAAAAAGACTCCTTAGGAATGGATATGGAGACCTTCTTATCCTTTGAAACATGCAATGAATTTAGTTCGCTTGATAGTGATATAGGTGAGATAGAAAAGATGCTAAAAGAGGCTAATATGCATACATTAGGTTTTGCCCATGACCGCTTTATTACTTTGGGTAAACATAGCTTTACCCAAATAGCAAAGGGAATACAGACACGATTGACTCCGATTGAACATAAATTTGTAAGTACAGAAAAAGCGTATAGTCCAACAGATATGAGTTATGCTAAGAATGCACTTTATAAAGATACATATTATGAGGCAGGTCCATTGTCCAGAGCAATGGCAAATCAAGTGCCTCTCATTAAGAATATACACCGACGGTTTAAAGACAGTGCCTATTCTCGGGTAATAGCACGTATACATGAAACAGCATATCTATTAAGGCATGTAAAAAATCTCGTTCAAACATTAGACCTTTCTGAACCGTCTGTTATCCCCCCTATAGATATAGATACTCTTAGTGGTGAAGGTGTTGGAATAGTAGAAGCGCCACGTGGTCCCTTAATTCATAGAGTGAAGATTGAGAAAGGTGTTATTCAAGAGTATGAAATTATCACACCTACGCAATGGAATATCGGCTGTTCAACAAAGGATAAATTAACTCCTGCTCAAGTAGCTATGAAAGGAAACTCTATTAGTGACTCTTTGTTTATTTTCAGGACTTTTGATGTATGCTCGGTGTGTACGACTCATTGATCCTATATAATTTTTAATTATCATGCAAAAATCACATCAAGTATTTATTTCTCAGAAGTTTAATAAAAAATCGTAATAAAATCTTAAGTAATATCAGGCTACTATACTGAATGACTATTCATTAAGGAGATTGCGATGGCTGATAGAATTGACGGTGTAAATAAACTATTTACGGCTGAAAGTGCACAGGTTGACACAAATAAAGGGGATGCATATTATGATGATTTGTATGTATCCTGTCAAAAGAGGATTGAAGAATTAAAAAACCTTACTCCTCTTAATAATAGGGTTGACTTTACTGAAAGTATAGAAGAACAAGGACTTGAGAGAAGAGATTTTCTTAAGTGGGCATCTGCAACAACAGCGATGCTTATGCTTCCTGCTTCTTTTACACCACTCGTAGCCGAAGCTACAATACTGATGAATAGAGTACCCGTTATTTGGGTGGAACTTAGTGACTGTGCAGGTAACTCTGAAGCGCTTCTTCGCTCAGACGGACCAAAAATTGATGAAATTATCTTAGATATTATTTCTCTTGAATTCCATGAAGCACTTCAAGCCGCCTCAGGTCATCAAGCTGAAAAGCAGATGAATGATGCGATGGAACACTTTAAAGGTAAGTACTTACTCTTTGTTGAGGGCGCGGTCCCATTAGGTATGAATGGGAACTTTGGGACCATTGGTGCCACGGGTGAAACCTTTGTAGATCATTTACATCGCGCAGCAGAAGGCGCAGCAGCTGTTGTTGCTGTTGGTTCTTGTGCAACTTATGGTGGTATTCCTGCCGCTGCTCCAAATCCAACAGATTCAGTAGGTGTAATGGATGTTGTTAAAGGTAAGCCAATTGTTAATATCCCTGCTTGTCCTGCGAACCCATCAAATATGGTTGGTGTTATCTTACATTATGTACTTACCGGCACGATTCCTGAACTTGATTCTCTTTTACGTCCTAAATTCGCATTTGGTTACCGTATTCACGATAACTGTGAAAGACGTGCGCACTTTGATGCGGGTGAATATGTAGAAGAATGGGGTGACGAGGGTGCGAAAAATAACTTTTGTCTTTATAAGGTAGGTTGTAAAGGTCCTATGACCTTTAATAACTGTTCTATTATTCGTTATAACGAAGGGGTTAACTGGCCTATTGGCGTTGGACGTGGTTGTATTGGATGTTCTGAACCAGATTTTTGGGACAAATACGCGTATGAAAGACCAATGGCAAATGCTAATATCAAAGCACCTACAGGTGGGGTTGAAAAAACAGTTGATGAATTTGGTTTAGGATTATTAACGGCAGCAGGTATCGGAATTGGTATCCACGCGGCAGCAAGTGCAATAGCAGGTAAAAGAGAAGATGGAGGAGAATATTAATGAGTACAGCACATGGGGTAGATGGAAACTTCCATCAAACAGATACAAATGGGAACAAACATATTATTGTTGACCCAATTACGAGAATTGAGGGGCATCTTAGAATTGAAGCAGTTATAGACAAGAACAATACTATCATAGATGCATGGAGTTCTTCTACAATGTTTAGAGGGATTGAAACTATCGTAAAAAATAGAGATCCTAGAGATGTAGGTTTGATGACTATGCGTATTTGTGGTGTTTGTACAGGTACTCACTATCAAAGATCTATTGAAGCCGTTGAAGATGCCTTTAATGTTACTATTCCTAAAAATGCGCGTATTGTTCGTAACCTTATTCAAGGTTCATTACAAGTACATGATCATTTTGTTCACTTTTATCATTTACATGCACTTGACTTTGTTGATATTATCTCAGCAACTAAAGCAAATCCAGAAGCGACTGCTAAAGAAGCAGTAAAATGGGCGAAGGCATCAGGTACGACACCGTATATTGATGGAGCATCTGCATTTAAAGAAGTACAAGACCGTATCATTAAGTTTGCAAAAGAAGGCCGTTTAGGAATCTTTGGAAATGGGTACTGGGGAAATAAAGGCTATAAACTTACGCCAGAGCAAAACCTTATTGGTGTTGCACATTACCTTAAAGGGCTAGACGTTCAAAGGCGTATGTCAAAAATGCATGCTCTCTTTGGTGGTAAAAGTCCGCACCCACAATCAATTGTTGTTGGAGGGGTTACCTGTGTTCAAGACATTCAAAACCCCGCACGTATTGCACTTTTTCAAGAATTGTTACGTGAGACTTCAGAATTTGTTAAAAAAGCGTATCTTCCTGACATTTATATGGCAGGAACAGCTTACGCAGCTGAAGCAACAGATGCATCTCAGTCTTTCCATGGTACTAAACATAAAGGTACTTTAGGAAAGGGTGTTGGTGGTTCAGGCGGAGGACTTCTATCTTATATGTCTTATGGAGACTTTAGACTTGATGATACAGGCTTTTATAAGTCGGCACTTTTCTTACCTAAAGGTCTTGTACTTGATGGTGATATTACAAAGGTACACGAGCTTGATGAAGATAAAATTACAGAAGATGTTACACACTCATGGTTTGAAGGAACAGGTGCTCCTGAACATCCTTATGTGGGAACAACTATTCCTGAATATACAGGACTTGATAAAAGAGATGATGGATATGCTTATCTTAAAACAGATGGAAAATATTCTTGGATTAAGTCACCACTTTATGATGGACGTAAGGTAGAAGTTGGGCCACTTGCTCGTATGGTAATTGGGTATGTAAAAGGTGATGAGAACATCACTAATTATGTGGGAAACTTCCTCAAACGTTCTGGTCTTCCAATCACGGTTTTATTTTCAACGGTTGGTAGAACTGCGGCGCGCGCTATTGAAACAGAAATGATTGCGGATGCTATGAAAGATTGGGCAGCAGAACTTGCTAAAAATGCAGCTTCAGGAGACCTTAGTACTTGGACAGAGTTTGATTTTGATGAAGTAAGTAAGGACTGTAAAGGTAGAGGGATGGCAGAAGCGCCGAGAGGTTCATTAGGGCATTGGATTGTTATTAAAAATGGTCTTGTTCAAAACTTCCAAGCCGTTGTTCCTTCGACTTGGAACGCTGGTCCTAGAGGACCAAATGGTGAGATTGGCGCTTATGAGGCTTCGCTTATTGGTATGAAGGTGGCTAATCCTGAAGAACCTTTAGAAATAATTCGTACCGTGCATAGTTTTGACCCTTGTATTGCTTGTGCAGTGCATGTTATGGACACAAATGGTAAGGAGTTAGCTGTCTATAAAGTTGACCCTACCTGCGCGTTCTAAGGAGCTTATTATGTCTAATAAACCAGGATATAGACAGGTGAAACGCCGAACAGGCGCGATGAGAGCTATTCATTGGATTAATGTAATCTCAATGATGGCTGCTATTGCGACAGGTTTGTATATTGCAGCGCCATACTATCAAACATTTATAGCAGACCCTGCAGTAGATAAATATGTTATGGCATGGAATCGCTGGATTCACTTTATTGTGGCAATTATTTTTGATGTTACATCAATTATAGTCGTTTATTTAACCTTCTTTTCTCGTGTTGATCGCCCATGGCGAAAAGCCTTGCCTACAAAAGAAAATATGATAGAATTTGTTGAAGTCCTTTTAAACTTATTGACTTTAAATAAACGTAAAAAATTTAATTCAGAGCACAATGATAGCTTTAACATTGTTTATTTTTTCATTTTTCATTTTCTAATGATTTGGATGCTACTGACAGGACTTCAGATGTATGTTCACGGACTAGGTTCAGGACTAAGTAGTATTGGAAATTGGTGGCCTTGGATGTTGCACTTTGTTACGGACTGGACACTCCCTGTAAGTTCATGGATGATTGGCTCTACGGCAACGGGTGCTAATATAATGGATGTACGTATATCACATCACACGACGATGTGGTTGCTTATTACTTGGGTTGTGTTTCACATTTATTACCAATTTTGGAGAACTATCTTTTGGAAAGAAGGTGATATTTCTATTATCGTTGGTGGTAGTAAATATGTTAAGATTAAAGATGGTGAAGAAAAAGACAAGGTTTAAGGTTTTATCTTGATAAAGGAAACAAAGTGGCATATGAAAAAATAGCGCTCATTGGTATAGGTAACATTATGTTTAATGATGAGGGCTTAGGTGCCTACCTTGTAAAATACATTGAAGAAAACTATGAAGAACATCCTAAACTTACTATTGTTGAAGGTGGAACTTTAGGCTTCACTTTGATGACGTATTATCAAGAATATGACAAGATTATAGTGGTTGGAACAGGTTCTAAAGAAGGCCCTGTTGGTACCATTGGGTCTGAAAATGCTGAAGAAGTTATGGCCAATGAATCGGCTACGCGTAAAACAGCGAACGAAGTAGAAATTACCATGATGATAGAAATTTGCTCCTTTCACGAAGAAATGGGAGAGGTTCAACTAATCACTATGGTTCCTCATGACATTATTGATGTTAAAAATGCTATGACAATTGAAGCCTTAGTCCATATGCCAAGCCTTGTTGACGAAACGTTAAAAGAACTGCAAAACTCTGACATAACACTTGCTCGAAAAAAGTCGCCAGAGGTAAGTTTTGAAAGTATCATTCAAGCCTATGCAAACCCCAAAATATCTGATTTTACAGATATGTCAAAGTGTGTTTCATAAAAATTTAATCTTTGCCTAGAAGCTTAGTTAAATAAGCTATGCTAAATGTATAGTATACAGCTAAGTAGAAAATTCAGTTCTTTTTTTGAAGATGTATCTTTGTGAAAACCTGCGAATTATTCTATCTATTTGTGTAATAAACAAGAAATTAAAATAAGGAAAATAGATGTACTTTATCTTTGAGGTGGCCTTTAGTTCTAATAAAAATTATATAGCCAATCTAATTCGTGCGTATGGCCAAGAGAGTGGTATTGAAGTAGATGTACTTCAAACAAGTGATAAAATTATTATGACCTTCAATAAAGATGATGAAAAACTAGAAAAGTTTTTATTAAGTATGGAAGAGATAATTCCTGCATCACTATTTTTGGGTAAGGGGAAACATTATTTCTCTGATGATAAGCCAACCTTATCTCCTGTTACACAAATGAACCTTCCATTAAATATTGCACCTTGTCCAAGTTGTCAAAAGGAGATGTTTGATGTGAGTACACGTCGTTTTTATTATCCTTTTACCTCATGTAATAATTGTGGCTCCCAACATCCATTTTTAACAAAGTATCCTTATACCCGTGCCAATACAACAATGAAATTTTTAGTCCCTTGTAGTGCTTGTGAAGCAGAAAGAAAAGAGAACTTTTTACGTAAAGATTATCCTTTAATTTCTTGTATAGACTGTGGTATTGGTCTACGTATGCTAGACAGAAAAACAGAACATATGGCTTTAAATAAAGGGGATTACCGTAACCTATTTAAGGTAAGTGCGGGTGCTCTTAGCACAGGTAAAACGGTATTAATGAAAACAATGCATGGATACCGAAAATTTTTTTATCCAAATAAAGACTTGCAGGCAGTTAAAAAGATACAGTTTTCAACCACAAAACTTGACATTGGTTTAACGCAACCTGCTTATAAATTTAACACCTCAGAACAAGACCATGTGGGTTTATCTACATTATTGATGCTAAGTGCAACTGGCTTTAATGAACACTTAATGCTGATAGAACAAGAATTTAATGCCTTACTTAGTATTGAGCGACCATTATTACGAGTGGCGACTAAAAGTGATGAGATAAAAAGAGTCTATGGCTCTTCTGCCTTGGTTAAATACCCTGATGATGGAATGACCATGCTTTTAGCAGCGGAAGCGATAAAACATGGCTTAGGATATTTAGCGTATATTGAGTGTGAAAGTACAGAAGAAGCAGATTTCTTAGTGGATTTTGATATGCCTATCAATTCACAAAAAGACACTAAACTTTTTATTAATCAAGACACTAAGCTTTTTGTTACAGGCGAACGTATCCTTTTTCCTGCCATCGTTCAAAATGATAAGAATAGGGTGAGTGTAGCGCATGATTTAGCCTGTGTTAAAGTAGATGATGAAAGTATTATTGATTCATTTGAAGTCTTTGATAGCGTTAAAACACAAGAAGTATATGTCTTAAATACAGAAGAAGACTTTGACAGTGGACATTCTAATGAGAAGCAGTTTGAACAATATAAGGCGTCTATGCTGTCTGTTCTTGCCGAGCATCATAAAGTAGGGAAAAAAGCCATAGGTGTTCATTTTGATGGAAGCTTGAACTTTTTATATTATAATGGAAAAGAAGTCATTAACGCGGTTCCTGCAATCCCTTTTGAATCTGATAATTTATGGGAAAAGATACGTACCCTAAGAGATGGTTCTGATAGGCTTGTAACTAATTATAAAAAAGCTTACCCTGAAGTGTGGGAGCGTTTGGATAACTTAGAAGGAGATATGGGTATCTTTGAAGTAACGGCGATTACACTTGGCCTTGAAGATGAAAGTTTTGAAGGTATTTCTGCGGAAGCGGTAAGCTTTTTAGGTAAGGGTGGCTTACAAATTGACACCAAGGTTAAAGATAATCGTTTTGATAATTATGCGTTTTTAACCAGTATCATGTCCTATCAACTAGGAGATGTTGAAAACAATTTTATGTGTTACAGTATTTATGAATCTTTTGGGGATTATATTGGTGAGTTGGTTCCTCAGCTTTGTGATAAGGTAGGCACGAATACGGTAGTTCTTACCGGAGAAACCTTTGCCAATCAATCTTTATATGGAAGAATACAAAAAACGATAGGCGTAAAAAATCCTATAATGAACATAAACTTTCCTATAGGCAAGGAGAACGCGGTACATGGAGCTTTGTACTTATAAGATAAATATTGCCGGCACCGTTCAAGGGGTCGGGTTTCGTCCCTTTGTATATACATTAGCGCAAAGATATTTAGTAAAAGGTACGGTGAATAATAATAGTAAGGGTGTTGAGATCATCCTTAATACAGATACCCTTACGCTAAAACAGTTTCTTATTGCTCTTGAGTATGAACATCCTCTTTTAGCTTGTATTGATAAAATTGAACATATTAAAGTAGACTATACGGTTTTTGATGATTTTCAAATAATTAAAACTAAAGATACGGGTGGGGTGAGTGTTAATATCCCTGCTGATGTTAGCCTTTGCGAACAGTGTGCACAAGAACTCTTAGATCCTACTAACCGCCGTTATAATTATCCTTTTATAAGCTGTACGCATTGTGGTGTGCGGTACTCTATTATTTATGATCTTCCTTATGATAGAGATCGTACCTCCATGAAGTTTTTTAAGATGTGTGAGCTTTGTGAAGTTGAGTATAATAATCCCCTTGATAGACGCTATCATGCCCAACCTATAGGATGTCATGATTGTGGACCAAGATTATCTTTAATGAATAATACGGGTGAATGTATCAAGGCTTCAAACAATGAGATAGACAAAACAGTAGCATTAATAAAAGAAGGAAAGATTGTTGCGCTTAAAGGAGTAGGGGGATATCATCTTGTGTGTGACGTATCTAATGAAGATTCAATAACAAAACTTCGTGAACGAAAACAAAGACCACATAAACCTTTTGCAGTGATGGTTAAAGATATTGAGATGGCAAGTGAATTGGCCGTGATTTCTAAAAGTGAAGAAGCACTTCTACTTTCCAAGGAACGACCAATTGTCATTTTAAAGATGAAAGAAAAAGCCCCAAAGGGCATTGCGCCAAATCTGTCTAAAATAGGACTTTTTTTACCTTATACTCCCTTGCATTTACTTCTATTAGATAAATTAAATATGCCTTTAATCGCTACGTCTGCAAATGTTACGGATGAACCTATCTGCACTGATTTACAGAGTTTACATAAGCTTCAAGGTGTGTATGATTATGTTTTAGATCATAATAGAGATATTGTTAATGGATGTGATGATTCTATTGTTATGATAGTGAGAGATCAACAAGTGATGCTTAGACGCTCTAGGGGATATGCCCCTGTGAGTATTAAGCTTCCTTTTTCACTTACGAAGAAGGTTTTGGCCTTAGGTGCTAATCAAAAAAGCACCATTGCCATTGGCTTTGATAATCAGGTGATTCTTTCGCCCCATATAGGCGACTTAGATGGGGTTGCTTCGGTGCAGTATTATGAAAAGAACATTAAGACCTTGAAACGTATTTATAACTTTGAGGCTGAAGTCATTGCCTTTGATCAGCATCCTAAATATGAATCTACTAAGATCGGGCGTCAAATGCTTGAGAAAAATGAAAAGACAGAGGCCAAAGAAGTACAACACCACCATGCCCATATTCTTTCGGTAATGGCGGAGAAGAAACTAGAAGGAAAGGTTTTAGGTATTGCCTTTGATGGTACGGGATATGGAGATGATGGGAATCTCTGGGGTGGCGAGTTTATACTTTGTGATTATGAAAGATACGAGAGAATTGCACATCTAGAATATTTTAAACTTCTTGGGGGTGCTAAGGCTATTAAAGAGCCTAAACGAGTGGCGCTTTCATTCTTGTTTAGTTTATATGGAAAAGGTGTATTAAGCTTAGCAAATCCAACGACACAAGCCTTTTCTCCTTTTGAACTTCGTACTTACTATACCACCTGGGAAAAAGGTTTAAATGCACCTTTAAGTTCTTCAGTAGGACGACTTTTTGACGGGGTTGCTTCACTTCTAGGTGTTTGTCAGGTCATGAGTTTTGAGGGGGAAAGTGGTATGATGCTTGAGGAACTTTATGACAGCGGTGTTAAAGGATCTTACTCTTTTAGATATAAAGATGGAAAAATAGATGTACTTCCCTTAGTAAGTGAAATGTTAAAAGAGAAGGACATTTCTTTAGCGGTGAGTAAGTTTTTTCATACCTTAGTGGAAATCATATCTAAGGTATATGAACCTTATGACTTTCCTATGGTACTGAGTGGGGGTGTCTTTCAAAACAGTGTACTTTTGGGCTTGGTCTTAGACCGATTTCCTAAGGCCCTTATCTCTAATGTTGTTCCTCCTAATGATGGAGCAATAGCCTTAGGTCAAGTTATGGCTACGTTAAATTGCTCAGAGGAGATGGCATAATGGTTTTTTTAGAAAAGTTTATGCAGATTACATTCTTGCTCTTTTTGAATTTCACCCTAGGAATTATGCAATGGATTCCTTCTTTTATGGTAGAAAATATTGTTAATGTAATTATTATCGTTTTATATGTAGTGGCAGTCGTTTTAGTGTATCAAACCATTCGCACTTTTTATTATGAGCACAAGCAAAAAGGGCTGTATAAAAGTGCATTTTACACCATACTTTTACTAAGTTATATGGGCTTGTTTGCCATTTTTATGATAGGTGTTGCCTACGGTAAAAGCAGCTATGTTAAAGAATACAGCTTTGATGAAAAATCTTTTTATATTTATCAAAACACAGATTTACAATACGAGGTCAGTATTAGAGATTCATTTTTACCTCTTCGTTCACTTCCTCTGGTCACTTTTTCAAACAGGCCTGAACTTTTGAAAAACAAATATAATCTCGTGTATGCTAAAGGTGAAGGTATAGATGAAAAACTGTATGATCTAGATAAAAAATATGTCCATACAATAAAAAACAAGAAGGAAAAATAATGAGTAAGAAAAAGAAGATAGCAATCTTAGGATGTGGTTGGTTAGGAAGACCTTTAAAAGAAAAGCTAGAAGAAGGTGGGGATGAAGTGAATTGTCTTTGCCGTGATGTTGGTATGGATAGCTTAGTGGGATTTTACGCTTGTGATGTATTAATCATTGCTATTCCTCCCTCAGATGAGTATTTAGACGCCATTGAAGATGCTTACTTTTCTATTGCCTTAGATGAAGCGATCAACACACAAGTGATATTTTTAAGTTCAACCTCTTTTTATGAGGATAAGAAAATGGTGGTTGAAGCGGAAGAATTGGCAAAGATTAAAGATGAAGATACCGTCATTTTAAGGCTCGGTGGATTGATGGGATATGACAGAATAGCAGGGAAGTATACATCCGGAAAAACTATAGAAGATGGTCCGACTAATTATGTTCACCGAAATGATGTGATAGGCATTATAGAAAAAGTGATAGAAAAAAAGATAAAAAATAAAATCTTTAATGTAGTCGCGCCAGTTCAGTCAACAAAAAAAGAGATTTTTACACAAAATGCTAAACAGTTCGAATTTGATAAAACAAACTTTTCAGGGCAAAGCAGTCAAACAAAATCTTTATCTTCTGAGGTACTTTGTGAAGTGCTTGGGTATACCTTTGCAAAAGAAGATGTTAGAGGGTTTTGGAAGGAGTCCTAGACCCTTTTTTAATCTAATAAAAAATCTAAATCTAGTTTTTCATGTTGAGCGTGGGTTCCATCGCAAAAAGGAGTACCATTGCTTTTTTTACACAAACATAAATAAAATTCTGCATTTCGCGTAGCAACAAATTCTTTCGGTTGAAACTCTGTACCCTTATGACTTCCATCACATAATACACCATCGGCACTCTTACTACAAGTGCAAAATTGATAGGACTTGCCTTTTTCTAAATAGGTTCTTACCGGGTGTTTCATAATTTATCCTTTTGAGATATTCTACTTTATATTTTTTAGTTCTTGCTTAAGATTCTCTCTTGTATTAAACCGCCATTCTGCTTCTTTAAGATAAAAGATGAACTGTTCATCACTTACCCCCTTAAATTGGCAAATAAACTCTTCAAAATAACTCCAAAATTTTGTAATGGTGTTGTGTGATTGAGAGAGTTTAGCAATTTTATTGAACTTCAGATATTTTAGTAAAAGTTTATCTGAAGTGTCATCTTCATTTTCACGTAAAGATTGTTTGGCTTTAGGCATCATAATATTATAAATCTTGTCATCATACGACATGGTCAAAAAATGTTGAAGTTTATGCATGTCATTTTTGATATCAAGGCTTTTGGGTAGATAAAGATACTCATCATATTCTGTGACTCTATGACTATTGTACTGATAGATCTCATCCGCGTACAGAGCAATGTTTCTTCTAAACTTTTGATAATATTTATTCACAGTGGAAAAATGCATCTGCGTTTGTCTGGAAGCATTACTAGCATTAACACCGCATGTAAAAAGCTTATACAATGTTTTTTCTCTTTGTATTTTACGTGGAGAAAATTTGCGTTTGCACTTACTGCACTTTTCTTGTTTGTCGCAAAGGGTGTAGGTTATGGGATGATTACAATAGAAACATTTCATAAATTAAGTATAACATTTTGTCCTTAAAATGTAGTAGAAAGTATTTTTTTAATATTGGCTTAATAATAAGATACTATTGTAGTGAATAGTTATTCAATTAGGAGAGTATATGGAACTGTCATTACTTCTTGTTTTTTGGTATGGGATACTTCATGCCTTTGGTCCTGACCATCTTACCGCCATCGCAGATTTTTCAATAGGTAAAAATAAAAAGAAGACCTTTATGATTACCATGCTTTTTGCAGTGGGTCATGGTCTGAGTCTTTTAATATTTGCAAGGATTTTAGAATCTATTGCTATTTCTACTGAACTATTGGCTTATGGAGATATTATTTCAGCTGCTGTCATAATTGTAATGGGGCTTTACCTACTTTTTATGGTGGCAACGCACCGAATACAACTTCGTAAGCATATGCATGAAAATAAAGAGCATATACATATTTGGTTTGGAAAAACGCACGAACATACCATGGAAAGCATCACTAAAACATCATCATTAAGTCTTGGCTTACTGATGGGTGCAGGTGGCGTTCGGGGTATGCTTATTACCCTTGGGGCGGTTCAAGGTGGAACAGTAGATTTCACGATGGTAGCTGCCTTTACCTTTGGCGTTATATTGATTTTTGCAGCATTTGGATTGGTTATGTCGTTTATTAATCAAAACTTTTTAGGAAATCTTACAAATGTAAGAAGAACCTTTACTACAGCCGGTGTTATTTCACTGCTTGTAGGAACAAATATTTTACTAGGATAAGGAGAAAAGATGTGTGCAGATTGTGGATGTAGTATAAGAGGAATGGAAAACATGCAAGGAGATGAGGGAGAACATAGTCATGATGGAGGAAAAACTTTTCATTCACATGAGCCAAAGAATGAAGAACATATTCACTCTCATGGGGGTTCAAGCGAACACCAAAGCGCGCATGAACATTTACACCATAATCCTCAACTAAATGATGCTAAGACTATCTCTGTTATCAAAAAAATCTTAGATAAAAACGATCAAGAAGCAGATCATAATAGAAAGCATCTGGAAGAAAAAGGCATCTTAGGCATTAACCTTATGTCGAGTCCTGGTTCAGGAAAGACAACACTGCTAGAGCATTTAGTAGATGTAGCAGAATTTAAGTTTGGTGTAGTAGAAGGCGACCTTGAAACGGAACGTGACGCGAACCGTTTAAGAGCTAAAGGCATACATGCTCAGCAAATACAAACGGGAACGGCTTGTCACTTGGACGCTTTTATGGTTCATAAAGGGCTTCATCATATGCCACTCGATGAGATGGAAATTTGTTTTATTGAAAATGTTGGAAACCTTGTGTGTCCTGCTTCTTATGATGTGGGTGCGCATTTAAATATAGTACTTGTTTCTATCCCAGAAGGAGAAGACAAGATCGCTAAATATCCCGTTATGTTTCGCCAAGCGGACTTAATACTTATTACAAAAACAGACTTACTTCCACACTTTAAGTATGACATAGAAGCCGAGAAGGCAGAGGCTAGACGTATTAAACCTAATGTTGATATTTTAGAAGTTAATATACACGATATAGATTCTGTTAAAGCGGTTGCGCAGTGGATAGAATTTAAACGAAATATGAGGGGCTAATATGTGTTTATCCATTCCAAGCAAGGTCGTTAAAATTTCGGATGATGAAACTATGTGTACAGTAGATACGATGGGTGTCAGGCGTGACGCAAATCTTATGATGATGGAAGATGGTGATGTGAATATAGGTGATTATGTACTTTTACATATTGGCTTTGTTATGAACAAGATTGATGAAGTAGAAGCTATGGCCTCCATTGACACTTATAAAGAGATACTTAAACATATGGATAAGGAAGAAAGAAAACAGGCAATTTTGGAAGATGATGAATGTGAAGCTCGAGGTGAAAAATTCGCTCAGGAGATAAGTACAGATGAAAGAACTTGAATTAAAAAATCTTTATGATGACTTTAGAGATGGCGAGACCATTAAAGCCTATGCTGAAATTATTTCAGAGGATGCAAAAAAATTAAAAAAGCCTATTAATATCATGGAAGTTTGCGGAGGACATACGCATACCATCATGAAATTTGGCTTACCCCAACTTTTACCCAAAAATGTAAACTTTATTCATGGACCTGGTTGTCCTGTTTGTATCATGCCTAAAGAGCGTATAGACCATGCATATGTTTTGTCTATGCAGCCAAATGTGATACTTGTAACACTTGGAGATATGATAAAAGTTCCGGGTTCTAATGGTAGTTTACAAGATGCACGAGCCAAGGGAGCGGATGTTCGTTTTGTATATTCTCCCATGGAATGTATTAAAATAGCAGCAGAAAATACAGATAAAAAGGTCATTTTTTTTGCGATAGGTTTTGAAACAACAACACCTATGACGGCAGTCTTAATAGAACAAGTGATTAAGCAAAAAATTCCTAATATCGTGTTTCATATCAATCATGTCACCGTGCCTGAGGTTATGGTTGAGCTTATAGACAGTCGTGATGTGCATGTTGACTCGTATAACAATGAAATAGACGCATTTTTAGGGCCCAGTCATGTGTCTGTGATTAGTGGAAGTAAAATTTATGATAAGTTTCCAAAAGATTATGGCAGGCCTGTTGTGGTTACAGGGTTTGAACCCGTTGACGCCATGCAAGGTATTAGTATGATTGTTAAACAGTTTGTAGAAGATAGATGTGAACTTGAAATCCAATACAAGCGTGTGGTTAATCATGAGGGTAACCTTAAGGCCCAAGGCCTCATAAATCAATATTTTGAAAAGATGAGTTTATTTAGATGGCGTGGTCTTGGAAATGTTCCTGATAGTGGTTTAAAATTAAGAGATAAATATGCGGCTTATGACGCGGAAATACTTTATAAAGATGTGCTTCCTATTGCAGAGATAGAAGATCATAAATTGTGTATTTGTGGGGATATATTAAGGGGTATGGCAAAACCTCAAGAGTGTACAATTTTTGGAACGGCATGTAAGCCTACAACACCTATAGGATCGTGCATGGTAAGTTCTGAAGGTGCTTGTGCCGCTTATTATAAATATGGAAATTTATTATGACAAAAACAGTGACCTTAGCCCATGGAAATGGTGGCGAAGAAAATAATGAACTTATCAAGAAAATCTTTTATAAGCACTTTGAAAATGATATCTTAGCCAAGAGTGAAGATGCAGCCGTAATAGAAGATGGAAAACTTGCGTTTACCACAGATAGCTTCACAGTGAGTCCTTTGTTTTTTCCTGGTGGTGATATTGGGAAATTATCGGTTTGTGGCACCTGTAATGATTTAGCTATGATGGGTGCAAAGCCTAAGTATATGACCTGTTCTGTTATTATTGAGGAAGGCTTTTCGACTCGAGACCTAGAAAAAATTGTTAAATCAATGAAAACCGAACTAGAAATAAACGGAGCTATTGTTGTTAGTGGTGATACAAAGGTGGTGCCTAAGGGCGCGGTAGATAAGATTTTTATTAATACAACGGGTATAGGCACGATAGAGTACCCTGGTATTACGGCCTCTGGCTTAAAAGAAGGGATGAGTGTTTTAGTGAGTCGTGATGTAGGTGCGCATGGAGCAACTATATTTGCAGCACGTGAGGGCATAGAACTTGAGAGTACGCTTCAAACGGATTGTGTTTCATTGTATCCACAAGTGAAGGCATTAATCGATGCTGATATAGCTATCATAGCCCTTCGTGACGCGACGCGTGGTGGTGTTAGTGCAGTGCTTAATGAATGGGCAAAAAGTTCAGATGTTTGTATTGAAGTCAATGAAGAAAGTATCCCTGTTCAAGAAGAGGTACGAGGTATTTGTGAGATGCTAGGTTTTGAAGCGGTGGATCTTGCTAATGAAGGTACTTATGTTCTTTGTGTTAGAAAAGTTGATGAGGTTAAAGCCTTAGAGATACTGCAAAAAACAAATAAAACATCTGCGCTAATAGCCACCGTCAGTGAACAATATAAAGGCAAGGTTGTTCTCAATTCTACCTGGGGAACCAAACGCTTTTTAGATTTACCTACGGGTGAATTGTTACCAAGAATCTGTTAGGTAATAATGAAAATTCTTTTACTCGTCACGGTCTTTAACTCTCAAACACAAGCGGTTTATACACGCTTACAAGATAAGGGGCATAGTCTGTCCGTATGTTTTAGTATTAATGAAAGTCAAATGATAGAAGAGATACATTCTTATGAACCTGAACTTATACTTTGCCCCTTTCTTAAAGCCTATTTGCCCAAAAGTATTTATGAAAACTATTCTACCTTTATTTTTCATCCCGGACCTAAAGGCGATAGAGGCCCTAATGCCTTAGAGTATGCCCTTCAAAGTCATACTAAACAATGGGGTCTTGTTGTGCTTCGTGCTAATGCTGAGTATGACGCGGGAAATATATATGCGCAGTATTCTTTTAATGTACGACCTACCTACAAGGCCTCGCTTTACAGACAAGAGATTGTAAATGCTGCATTGTCTTGCTTAGATACTTTATTTGAAAATATAAAAAATGATAAATACACTGCTCAAGAACTAAACCCAATTCACGATAGTTTTACACAACTTAAACGCATTATAAATTGGGAAACTGATAGCACTCAAGAGATCATTGATAAGATTAATTTTTCTGATTCCTCCCCGGGTGTTTTAGATGAGCTCTTAAGTACCTCTTGTTATTTATATGGGGTGCATAAAGAAGACAAGTTTAGAGGCTTGCCTAAGGAAATATTAGCCAAGCGAGATGGGGCTATTTGTTTAGGAACTATTGATGGTGCGGTTTGGATTAGTCATTTAAAAGAGGTCGGAAAATTTAAACTACCTGCTACCTATACCTTGAAAGGCAAGCTCAAAGGTATTAAAGAAGACCGATTACCCTTACTTTTTGATAAGTCCTATCCTACTTTTTATGAAACAGGGGTAGAGTTTAGAGATAAGGTCGCTTATTTGTGTTTTAACTTTCATAATGGGGCGATGAGTGCGGCTCAATGTATTCGACTTAAGTATGCGGTTGAGTATCTAAGGACCCAATGTGAAGTTTTAGTTTTAGTAGGAGGAATGGACTTTTTTTCTAATGGCATTCATCTTAATATTTTAGAAGATTCTGCCAAACAAGGTGAAGATGGTTGGGCTAATATTAATGCGATGAATGACTTAGTTTCTGCCATACTCTACGCGGATGAGGTTGTTACTATTGCCTCTTTCGCTCGAAATGCCGGGGCCGGGGGTGTTTTTATGGGACTTGCTTGTGATTATGTTGTTGCCAAAGAAGACGTGGTGCTAAATCCTCACTACAAAACCTTAGGACTTAGTGGAAGTGAATATCATAGTTACAGTCTTGTAAAGCGTGTGGGAAAAGAGATGTCACAGGCCTTATTAACTGAATGTCTTCCCATAAGCGTGCAAAAAGCAAAATCTCTAGGAATGATAGATGAAGTGTATGCACATGAAAATTATTATGAAGAACTTCATAGCTTTGCTAAGGGAGCTTATAGTGATGATTATATATGTGAGAAACAAGATTACTTAGAAGAAAACAAGGAAATAATGGAAGGGTGTAAAGAGAAGGAATTAGTAGTTATGTATCCAGAGTTTTGGGAAGACACAAGCGAGTTTCATACTCTGCGTCAAGAATTTGTTTACAAGGCATGTCCGAAGCAAACACCTAATAGACTTAAAAGGATAGTAAATGCATGAATATAGTGTAGTACAAGCACTACTTAACCAGTGTGAAGAACAAGCGATACAAAACAATGCGACGCAGGTACTTAAAGTTATTTGTAAAATAGGGGTGATGTCGGGAATTGAAATTCATCTTCTTCAAATCGCCTTTGACACCTTTAAAGAGAAAACAATATGTGAGAATGCGGAACTTATTTTGAACAAGCAAAGGCTAAAACTAGAATGCAAAGAATGTGGGAATATTTTTGAGGTTGATGAAGTACGGTATTTTTGTGAGAAGTGCGAAAGTCTAAGAGTTAAAATACTTGATGGGGAAGATATGTACCTCATGAGTTTAGAAATGAAATAAGGAGTTGTAATGCAAGAATATTGGGAATTATATATGAAAAGTTTAGAGGGTAAACCAGCCTCAATACAATTCAATGCGGGTATTTCTATGGAGATTGATGAACTGTGTTACAGTCATCCTACAATTGCTTTTGTCAAAGCAAAACTTCAAGATCCAAAAGATAACGGCTTACTCAGCGAAAACGAAGAACCTGAAATACTATTTATGGAAGATAAATTGGAAGCTTCTATGATAAAGTTTCGTATCGGAAAGTATGTAGGACGAGTGATTTCTGATGGTTATGTCACCTTTTTATATTACATTCAGTATACGTATAACTGGCCTGACTTTATAGAGTTTGCACTTAATGAACATGAGGGCTACGAGGTGACAAATGGGCACAGTGCAGATAGCGAATGGAATTATTATAAGAAGCTTCTTTATCCCACAGCTAAGCAGTGGCAACTCATACAAAACCATAAAGTATGTGATAATCTGAAAGAACAAGGCGATACCTTACGAATAGCGCGGGCAATAGAACATAAAATCTTTATGCCTTCAATCGAAAAGAAAGAAGGGCTCATTGAGGCACTAACTAGACTTGAGTTTAAACTGCATGATGAAATAGAAAATGAAGAGGGGGTTAAAGGTCTATTGTTTTATCGTTTAGATAAGCCTTTTTATCATGATATTGATGAGTTGACCTTAAGTTTGATTGATCTTGCTCAAGATTATGATGCCCTGTATGATGGATGGGAAACGAGTGTGGTTAAGACATAATACCCGAAGGGTCTTTAGCCTTAGTTATTAGCGCTTCCAGGCTTGTGAGATTGTTTAGCTTAGTGTATGAAATTCCCTGTTTAATAAGGTATTGTAGTACCACTGATATATATCCTTCAAAGGCAGCTTTAAGTGCAGGACTGAGTCCAAATTCAAAGGTTACTTCATCAGGTACAATACCAATAACCATGGCTTCAGGTACTTGTTTACCTTGCATTTCAAGCATGTCCATACATTGAATAATACCTATTTCGTGTGCCCCTCCATTATTAAGACCATAACCAGAAATTTCAGTAGCGGGGATGGCATAGATGGAAGCTGGACTATCCTTTAGCAGTAAACAATCAAGAATAACTACATGGTCGTTTTCTTCTAAAACGTTAAGAAGGTGTATCCCTTCAACCCCTCCATTTATAATCTCTACCTCTTGAGAAAAGCTATAGTTTTCACTAAGATAACTTGCGGCATAAACACCTAAGCCATCATCTTTTTGTAGAATATTTCCTATGCCAATAATCACCATGTTATTCCATTTTTATTAGGGGAGCCTCTCAAATACTTTTTAATGAAAATAAGATTTTAGGGCTACGCATTAGTATGCGTAAATTATAGCTTAGTTTATTTTAATAAGCATAATTTTTTACATAAAACCATCAATACTATGGCATAATTAATCTTATAAGAATAAGCCTAAAAACCTATCTTAAAATATATTAATGGATATGATAATCATGCAAAAAGAAAATGAAAATAAAGAAGAACCTCAAGAAGTAGAATATGATGACAAGGTGAAGTTTGGATATATACCGAGTGTAATATTTCTTGTTTTTATTGCCTTTGTCGTTTATATTTCAGTAACGTGATAAATATAGATAATGCTATTATATTAATTCACTGATCTCAGGCCCTAAGTAATTAATCTTCGTAAATTTTTTATCCATAATAAAATGCTTTAGCCTAAACAAAGTAAAACATTATGGCTATGTTTCTGAAAAATACTTTCAAGTAACCTGGTAGTGCCTATCAATTAAACAACACCTTATGCCTTGGATCTATTTAGCTTAAAAGATTTAACCAATGATTAAGAGATAGTTCTTGGATCATCTGCAGTAGAAATAACATCAGGTTTTATTACAAGCTTATGTAAAATCATGTCAGAAATATCTAAAGAATATGAGAAATTACGGGTAGTCGTGAGTGCAGGGGTCTTTCAAAACCGCTTTCTTGTAAAAAAGATGAGACGGTATTTTTCTGAAGAAAATAGAACTTACTATATTCAAGAAAAAGACAACTCAATGCCATTAGATAAAGTACTTGGAACCTTTGCCAATACAAGTATAAAATATAACAAAGGGTTTTAAAAACAGTAATTAAATTGTTTATAAAATAATAAACAATTTAGCTCTTGTGCCTATAAAAGCTATCCTTCATACACTTTTTTTGATTTTATCCAATTGGATGTCGTGTGACTTCACAAAAAAATAATAATCAGAGCGTTCCTTCATAATAGACTCAGCAATAGTTGGAGACGTTGTAATAGATACTGTCTCATAAATATCAAGAGGCTCATTATTAATTGTGTACGATTTTTTTTTAGAAATGATATAAACGTGTCCCATTGGTCTTGCTCCTTATGTTTAGGCTATTCACAACGTAAAAGTACTTTTCTTATAGATAAGCTCTACATCTAAGAGAGCAGGCCTGATTCTAATCTGTATAGACCTGATCTAGCTAGGCTAGAGAGGCATTAAAATATAAATAAATACTAAGAAATCTGCATTATATTAACAAATGAATATTCATTCGTTATTATAGTTTACTCAAGCTTTACTTTTTCTGAAGTCCTCTTTTGACTAAAATTCATCCCTGTTTAGATGAAACACATAAGAACTGATTAAGGATGAATATAATAGTATATGAATGTTCATTCATTCACAATTAATTTATGGTGACTTAATGACATCAATTCTCGTATATCTGACCTTCGCCTAGTTAGACAGGTCAGATAGGGATACGTACAATACTTTACAATATTTAGAAAACAGTGATACCTCAAAAGATATATGAGTTTTCTTAATTTTTCTATCTCAAAGTTTTTACTACAAAAAATAGGAATTTACATGCACAATATTAAACCAATAAGCAGAGAATATAAAGTTGATCCTATGTTGATCTGCACAACTAGTGCCGATCAACGTGGCATTATTTATACAGCTAGTGAAGAGTTTGTTAAATTATCAGGATATAAACGAGAAGAGTTAATAGATGCTAATTATAATATTGTGAGGCATCCAGATATGCCCAAGGTTATATTTAAGCTTATGTGGGAAAAACTTAATAAGAATGAGCGGTTTGTTGGTTTTATTAAAAATATTAATAAAATTGGTGAGTATTATTGGATTAAGGTTGAAATTGAGGTGATGCGCGGAGATATTACAGGTAACCGTCTGTATTATTCAAGTAAAAGCTTTGCACCCAGACGCGCGGTAAAGAGGTTTGGAAGTTTATACACGGCACTTCTTAAAAAAGAAAAAGAGGAAGGAGATGCAGAATCTGAAGCATATTTAATAGATTTCTTGAAGTTTAGAGGAGTCAATTATGATGAATATGTAGCTACCTTTCTTGAATCTGGTACTCTTCTTACGGGGTACTACATGACAAGAAAACTTCTTTCTTAATTGAAATTAAATAAAGGCTATTATATGGACCCTTCAACACTCGAAAAAATTGACCATCTTAATTTATATCAAGTCGCAATGATAATTTGCGGATTCTTAATTGAGGTATGGTTGATGGAATTTTCAGTAAGTATCACCGTCATAACACTATTGAATATTTCTTTTGCATTATGTCTGCGTTATTATCTTTTTATTGCCAAAAGAGGTATAGAAAATTCTACAAGAATTATTATGAAAGCTTCTAAAGGTGACTTTTCCTTAAGAACCCATCCTCAAGGTGAAGGTGAGGTTTATGATTTGGGAAAGAGTATAAATTCACTTTTAGACCAGATTGAAATATACCTTCAAAGTACTGTTAATGCTATTTCTAACGCATCTCAAAGAGATTTTTCGAATATAGATAAAAAAGATGTCTTTATACTAAATGATACACTTAAAGAGGGTGTCACACTGGTTGAAGATGCGATTAATGAGATAGAAAAGAGTCATCATAACACTTTACGTGGTGAAATGGCAGAAAATTTATCTGATATCGGTACTAATACATCTCAGGGAATGTCTCTTATTCAAAAAGATCTCACGGATAATGAAAAATATATTGAGAATATTGCAGATATTTCTAATCTGACAGCAAAAGATTCATCTTCTGGAATAGAGTCATTAGCTGCCTTAAGTCATAGTTTTGTAGAAATTTCGCATATGACAATTGAGATGCATGATGATATTTCTGCATTAAATACGCATGCAAATGATGTCTCATTTATTGTGAACTTGATAAAAGATATAGCGCAACAAACTAACCTTCTCGCTTTAAATGCGGCTATAGAAGCATCTCATGCAGGTGACCATGGTCGAGGCTTTGCAGTAGTTGCTGAAGAAGTACGTAAGTTAGCAGACAGAACACAAAAAGCAACAGAGGAAATAAGCTCTTCTATTACGCAACTTCAGCAACAAAGTGTAACATTAGAAGAAAACTCAGATAATATCAATAATCATGTGAAGGAGGCTTCACTGAAAATAGAAACGATGTCAAAGATTCTGCATATATTTCAAAAGAATGCATTGCAATCAGCTAAACAGGCGGGGCACGTAAAAGAAAAGCTTCTGGTTATACTAATAAAAGTTGAACACATCCTTTTAAAATCTAATGCCTACAGTTCTATTTTACAAGAAAAGGTTTTGGAGAATGCAAATACGAATACTTCTTGTAGGTTTACTGATTGGTATCAGTCCAGTGAGGCTAAACAAGACTATGTACACACGCCAGGTTATACTAATTTAAACCATTATCATTTGGATGTTCAAAATAGAATTTTTAAATGTATAGAGTTTATCAAGTCTGGTACGACTATGAAAAATCATGAAACAGTGGTTTCAACATTTAAAACAATGGAAGATTCGAGTGAAGAGCTGTTTCGATTGCTTGATAGCATAGTTACAGACAAACAAGATGTAGTATTAGCTTGATGAAAGAAAGTCATCTAGACTCTCTTTAGATGGAACAGCGTTAATGAGCATAAATGTTTTTGTAAAGAGAACTGATATGCTCCAGGCCTTCTTTTGCAGTTTTCTCGTTTTGCTCTTTGTATCTTGGTAAATATTCACGAAGCTTTACAACATCTCCAAAAACTAGAACAGCTGGACTTTCTACGCCATTTGCCGTTTGGGCCAGTTTATTTAGCGTAGTGATATGCGTGTTTTGACTTGGACGCGTTGCGTGTGAGATAATGGCTACATCCAGGAAAGGGTCAATCCCTTGTTTCAGTGCTGCCTCTTGGATCTTACTTGCGAGGCTTAGACCCATAAGTACGACGGTTGTGTGACTTTCTAGGCGCAAAAGGTCTATCCATTGTAGGTTTACTTTTGAGCCTTTTAAATGGGCCGAAACAACTGAAAAATTGGTTGCATAATTGCGAGCTGTCACAGGTATACCGGCACTGGCAGGTGCCTCTAGTGCTGAGGATATTCCAGCAATTACTTCTACCTTATACCCCTCTTCTTGTATATATATAGCTTCTTCTGCGCCTCTGCCAAATATATAAGGATCCCCACTTTTTAAACGAGCAACAGTTAAGCCTTTTTGTGCATGTTCACAGATTAAGGCATTGATCTGATCTTGGCTGTGACTGTGACAGCCTTTTTGTTTTCCAACATATATACTTAAGGCAGTAGGCGAGACAAGTTCAAGTATTTCAGGATCAATTAGATGGTCGTATAAAACTACATTAGCATTGGAAATAATCTTATATGCTTTTATACTCAGTAGTTCTACGTCACCTGTTCCACATCCGACTAGATATACATCAGAAGCTAATGCGGTGGAATTAAAGTTAATAGATTTCATTTTAGACTCCTGTACTTGAAATTTTCTCTTTAAGAGCAGATAATAAATAGTTGATATCACTGATTTCTTGAGAATAATGAATACTGATGCGAAGCCAGCCTGGACGTTCTTCAATGTCTGTATTGTCATTTAAACCCAGTAAATCATGTCCGTAAGGACCTGCACAAGAACATCCGGCACGGGTTTGTATACCTTCACTGTGTGAGAGGTGTGTACAAAGCTCATAAGGATCAGTACCCTCAATATTAAAGGAAACGATTCCGATATTTTCTTCTTCAAAGTTACCGTATATCACACATCCTTCAATCCCTTTTAAGCCTTTAAGCAAATGGCGAATAAGTTTATTTTTCTTATTTTCAATCCATGCAAAACTAATTTCATTTCGAAGTTGATACGCAAGAGCTGCACGGATTAATTGCAAGATGCCCGGTGTTCCGGCATCTTCACGTATCTCTTTCTCCCCGACAAAATGGTGAGAATTTCGATCAACATATTCAACCGTGCCACCACCTGCAAAAGTTGGTGCTACGGAGTCATCAATCAATGCTTTTCTAATAACCAATATCCCACATGAACCGGGTCCACCTAAGAGTTTATGCGGTGACATAAACATAACATCGTATAAGGAGGAGGGCACATTGATATACGGAGATGAAGCTGCCGCATCAAAACAGACAAGCGCCTTATACTCACGCAAAAGTTTAGATATCTCCTTATATGGTGTGATGATCCCTGTGACATTAGAAGCAATACAAAATGCACCTATAAGTTGTCTGTGTGCATTGCTCTTAAGTAAGCTTTTTAAATGTACTAAATCGATAGTACCCTTATTATTGATCTTGACACGTACTGTGTCACACAAGGCTTCTCTATAACTTATCTCATTAGAATGATGTTCATAAGGACCGATAACAACAAGAGGTTTTGAATCTACATTAGCTTTAAAATCAAAACGTTTACGCGTAGCAGGGGGGATGTATATACCGATAATTTCTTGAAAACGTTTTATGGCATATGTCGCACCACAACCACAGGGCAATACTGCAAAATTATCATCAAGCTCCAAAAGAGTTTTAAGATGCTCCCTTGCCCTTGTGTAATTGAAGTCAGTATGTGCTGCCATAGAAGCTTCTTTTGAATGTGTGTTAGCATAAGTCTGTAATACCTCTTGAAGACGCGATTCAATCGTCTTATAGCCTAAACCAGAAGCCGTATAGTCAAAATAATGCTGTTTATGTATACCGATAATATTGTCTTTGATTTCATGATTAAGGTTTTCTTTGTCATGTAAAATAGGACGGAATATATCTTTATGCATCAGAACTCCCTTTCGTAGGGTCATCGGCAAAGTTGTGTGCAAATTCATGAAAGTTGGTGTATTGACTTCGTGTATATTCATGTATTAGACCTTCAACTGTTTTTATAGCGTCTTTTTCAATGAACTTAATACCTGTTTTTATTCCAAAATTACTTTTGTCTCCTTCGAGGTGTCCGCCTAAGATCAATTCGAATCCAGCAAGAGTAGGTGTGTTATCTTGACTTTTTACCTTACAGCCAAGTAGTCCTATATCAACAATATGGGGGTGGGCACATGAATGTGGACACCCATTAACGCTAAAGGATATGGGCTCATCAAAATCAGGAAAGGTTTTTTCCAAATGTTTAATCAAGTCATTGGCAAGCCCTTTTGTCTCTGAAATAGCAAATTTACAAAAATTAATTCCTGTACAAGTAAGTGTTCTTGCCTTGAATACAGAAGGATTGACATCAATGTTTATCTCTTTTAGTGCCTGTGTTATCGCATCAACATTTTTCTTAGGAACATCCGTAATAACAAAGTTCTGCGTAGTCGTTGTTTTGATAGTACTGGCTCCGTATTTTTTTAAGATGCTAGCAAGTGCATATAGCCCATCTGCTTGTATCCCTCCGCTGCTAAGAGCACATCCGAGAAAAGACTCTCCCTCTATTAAGCTTTTATGCACACCAAAATGCTCTCTTTTTTGATAAGGAATAAAATCTTGAACAGGATATTCTTGCAGTTTAAAATTCACATTCTTATGCAAGGCATTAATAAAGGTATCTAAGCCCCACTCATCGATTAAATGCCCTAGTCTTGCCTTTGTGCGGCTTTGCCTGTTCCCGTAATCTCTATAGATTTCACTCACTGCCTTAGTTGTTTCTAAAACTTGTTCGGCAGTGACATAACCTATATGAGAGGCAATACGCTTATTTGAGGATAAACCGCCACCCACGCTCACATCGAACAAGATCTTGTCTTCATCTATTTTTGTTGCCGTGAAGCTTAAGTCTTGAATCTCATGAGAGAGACAGTGTTTACTGCACCCATTGATTCCGACCTTATACTTTCTTGGTAGGTTGGATAGTTCTTTATTCGCATAAAAATAAGAATCTACTTGATCAACCAAATGACTAACATCACAGATCTGTTCATGGTCTATACCATTAACGGCACAAGTGACAATATTTCTAGGAACATCCCCTGCAGCGTATACGGTACTGAGTCCAACTTCTCTTAGCTTTTCAAAGATATGAGGAAGGTCTTGAACTTTAATGTAATGAAACTGAAGATCTTGTCTTGTTGTGAAATCGGCTGTTGATCTTGCATACTCCTTAGAAATATCCGCAACACTTATCAACTGTTTAAGATCAAGTCTGGCATGAGGCAGCTTTACCCGTAACATAAAGTAAAGGGTCTCATCATCTTCATCTTGAAGATTTCTATTTTGAGTGTATAGACCATACCATTTAAAACGGTCTATGTCTTCAGGATCAACAGCCTCACCGGTACGTGCATACCGATGTATATCAGATAAGACATCTAAGCCGTCTTTTTCTGTTTTGATTCTTTCAACGCGTTGCGCTTTTGTCTCTTTTTTCATAATTTTTCCTAGAAGATTTCTTTGCTTTGCCAGTGTGGAAAATGTTTTCTGACTAATGCATTAAGCTCGATTTCAAAGTCATCATATTGGGATGCCTTGGTTTTACTGTGCTGGGCTGATGCATTAACGATCATACCTGCACCAACGGTGTTATTATTAAATCTGTCGATGATAATAAAACTTCCCATTGCTTTGTTATGATCATAGGCATCATAAGCGAAGGCCTGCTGTAGATCTAACTTGGCATGAGCAATCTCATTTAGATTTAGGGTATTTGTACTTTGCTCTTCTAGGGTATTAACATCTGTTTTGTAATAAAACTTGTCAATAGTTCCTACCGTAAGAGAGCTTGCTCGTTTGATAAGGTACTGCTTCCCTTTAACCAAAGGCTCCTCATCCATCCAAACTATGTTGACATCAAGAGCATCTGTACTATCTGGCTGTTCATCACTTTTAACGATCACATCTCCACGGCTGATATCAATCTCATCTTCGAGTCTGAGTGTCACGGCTTGTTGCGCATAGGCATATTCAAGGTTACCGTCATAGGTAACGATCTCTTTTACGCGTGAACTCTTTCCAGAAGGCAGTACAGTAACCGCGTCACCGACACTTACAACACCTGAGGATATCGTGCCACAGAAGCCTCTAAAATCAAGGTTTGGCCTGTTGACATACTGTACAGGCATTCGAAAGTGCACTAAGTCTCTGTCTGTATCAATGACTATATTCTCTAGGGCATATAGTAGTGTTTCGCCTTCGTACCAAGGTGTATATTGGCTTTTATCAACAACATTGTCTCCGTCTAAAGCTGATAAAGGAATCAGGCTTATATCATCACTTAGGCCTATGCTTTTTGCAAAAGCAAGATACTCTGTTACAATCTCATTATATGTTTCTTGAGAAAAATCAACAAGATCCATTTTATTGACAGCAACAATGATATGTTTTATACCCAGAAGTTTGGCTATAAACGAGTGACGTTTTGTCTGGGTCTGTATACCATGACGCGCATCAATTAAAATAATGGCCAGGTCAGCTGTACTCGCCCCTGTTGCCATGTTTCTTGTATATTGTTCATGACCAGGAGTATCTGCAATGATAAACTTTCGTTTATCAGTGGTAAAATACCTGTATGCGACATCAATAGTGATACCTTGTTCTCGTTCACTTTGAAGACCATCGACTAAGAGTGATAAATCAAATTCTTTATCTGTTGTACCACTTTTTTTGCTCTCATTTTTTATGGCGGCAAGTTGATCTTCAAAAATCATCTTTGAATCATGAAGAAGTCTACCGATTAGGGTACTCTTGCCATCATCAACACTACCACAGGTAATAAAACGTAATAACTGTTTGTTCTCATGCTCTTTTAAATAGCTCTGAATATCAGCAGCTATCTTAGTTTCTAAAATTGACATCTTAAAAGTACCCCTCTATTTTTTTCTTTTCCATTGAACCAACGGAATCATTGTCGATCATACGACCTTGTCTCTCACTTGTCTTGGTTAAGAGCATTTCTTGGATGACTTCCGGCAGAGTAGTCGCTGTCGATTCGACCGCACCTGTTAGAGGATAACATCCCAGAGTTCTAAACCTGACCATCTCTTCTTTAATAACCTCGTCCTTGCCTATAGGCATTCTCTCATCATCAACCATGATTTTGATTCCGTCTCTCTCAACTACCGGTCGCTTTTTAGCGAGATACAGAGGAACAATAGGAATTCCCTCGAGATAGATGTATTGCCATATATCCAGTTCTGTCCAATTAGACAGAGGAAAAACACGGATAGACTCATCCTTGTTTACACGTGCATTATAAATATTCCATAATTCAGGTCTTTGACTTTTTGGGTCCCATCTATGGTTCTTATCTCTAAAAGAGTAGATTCTCTCTTTGGCTCGACTCTTCTCTTCATCTCGTCTTGCTCCGCCAAAGACAGCATCAAACTTATATTTATTCAAGGCCTGTTTGAGACCCTGCGTTTTCATGATATCTGTATGCACGGTTGAACCGTGAACAAAAGGATTTATACCTTTCTCAATACCTTCAGGATTGGTATGCACTAGAAGTTCGAAACCCTCATCTTTCGCTCTTTGATCCCTGAACTCGATCATCTCTTTGAATTTCCATTTTGTGTCCACATGTAAAAGTGGAAAAGGAAGCTTGGCCGGAAAAAAGGCTTTAAGCGCAAGATGCAGCATAACAGCAGAATCTTTTCCAACAGAGTACATCATGACGGGATTATCGAATTCTGCGACAACCTCTCTTAATATGTGAATTGACTCGGCTTCTAATTGCTTCAAGTGAGTCAAACGTTTTGTGTCTAACATTATTTCTCCTTATTTACTCAGGTTCTCAACCTGAAAATTATTTTAAGTGTAAACCACACTCTTTATGTTCTGGATTTTCCCACCACCATCGTCCACTTCTAAGGTCTTCACCTTTTTCCACGGCTCTGGTGCATGGAGCACATCCTATACTTGGATAGCCAAGGTCATGTAGCTTGTTATACGGAAGTTTATGTTCCTTGATATAAGCCCATACATCTTCTTGTTTCCAAGAAAGCAAAGGGTTCAATTTTATGACTTGATTAGCTTCGTCCCACTCAAGAAGTTTTAGATCTTCACGGGTGATACTTTGTTCTGCTCTTAATCCTGTGATCCAAACCTTAAGACCCTTTAAGGCTCTTTTTAAAGGAAGTATCTTTCGTACGTAACAACAACTCTTTCTATTTTCAACAGAGTCATAGAAGCCATTAATCCCTTGATCTTGATACAGTTCTTCTATATCCTTGTCATGTGGAAAATAGACATCAACCTTGGTTTTATACCTTTGATTTGTCTTATGCATCAGTTCATATGTTTCATAAGGAAGCCTTCCCGTGTCAAGTGTAAATATTTTGGCATCTTTATCAATATTCATGATAATATCTGTCAATACTTGGTCTTCTGCTCCAAAACTTGAAGAGAAGGCTACCTTGCTCTTGTAGGTTTTTAAAAAAAAGGCTACGACTTCTTCTATTGGGACATCTTTAAACGTCTCATTTAATTGCGCGACTATATTTTGCATAGGCTCTCCTAAATTGTATAATCGTTACTTGTTTGTTTATGTCTTCCCAGACTGCTCTTGTTCCACACTCTTTCATGAAAATAATATAAAATCATCTTAGTAAAGAGTTCAATAGATCCTATGGAAGCTGCCATGCTTAAACTGTCAGTGATCAAGTAAGATATGACGACTGTATCAAGTGTTCCGACTGTTCTCCACGATATAGTCTTTATAATGGATCTATACGCTTTTTCCTGCATTTATCATCCTTCATTGTCTTTATATAGACCAGAGCTTAGGTATCTTTCTCCTGTATCACACAAGATTGTAACGATAGTCTTAGCTCTGTTCTCTTCTCTATTGGCGATATCTGTGGCGACAAATACATTTGCACCAGATGAAATCCCTACAAGAAGACCTTCATCTTTTGCCAAGTTTCTGGCGGTAAGGATTGCATCTTCGTTACTTACTTGTATGATCTCATCATATATATCTGTGTTTAGTGCCTTAGGTATAAAGCCTGCTCCAATACCTTGAATCTTGTGCGGTCCGGGACTTCCCCCTGATAAGACAGGTGAATTGCTTGGTTCAACCGCAATAATCTGTATATTAGAATTGTGTTTTTTTAAGACCTCTCCTATACCCGTGATAGATCCACCTGTACCAATAGCAGCCACCAAAATATCAATCTTTCCATCTGTGTCTTTTAAAATCTCTACAGCCGTGGTTTTTCTATGAATATCTGGATTAGCTTCATTAATAAACTGTTGGGGCACAAAACTGTTTTCAATCTGCTCTGCTAATTCAATAGCTTTGTCAACAGCTCCTTTCATACCTTTTGCAGCCTCTGTTAATACCAGTTCTGCACCTAAGGCATGTAAAAGTTCTCGTCTTTCAAGGCTCATTGAACTGGGCATAGTTAAAATGAGTTTTATCTTTAATGCGGCACATACACTTGCTAATGCAATGCCAGTATTTCCACTTGTTGGCTCAATAACCGTGGTGCCTTTATTGATGAGTCCGTCTTTTAAAGCCTCTTGTATCATATTGTTTCCAATACGGTCTTTGACAGAATGTGTAGGATTTAAAAACTCGCATTTTCCAAGAACAAGAGCATTTGTACTTGCATTGTTTATCTTTACCAAGGGTGTATTCCCGATTAATTCAGTGACGTTATGGGCAAAATTCATTGTTTATTCCTTATGTTTTATATTGATATGATCTCAATATTCTTGTCTTGTAATAATTCATAAAACCTACAAGCAATACAGATATTTTTATAGGCTTCAAATACTTTCCAAAAAGCAAGGACAGTAATCAGCCCGCCGGCAAATAGCTTGTAGTCTAAGACATCTGCACTTGTTACAATGATCAATATTGTCAAACCGACATGTGAAGCGAAAGCTCTTGCCGAGGTGTCAACAGGATAATACTTATGACTGAACAGAGGTAAAAATAGTTTTACCAGAAGATATACAGGGCTAAGCAAAGGTGTCATGTATAGGCGAACGAAATAATCGTAAGCCAAGACAAATAAGATGGCTGTATATCCTGTAATCAGGTAGGCTCCTGCAAGCAGAACAACTGATGCTGCAAGCAAACGTGCTTGATTAACATCAACTAATGTATCCGTGTTATATTTAATAGGTCTCATTTTAACTTCCTTTGTATTTAAAAGTAGGTTTTCTAACTTTAACTGTACAATTATAATTGAATATTCATTCATTGTCAAGTGAAATGATATGTTTAATCTTGACTAAATTGGTATGGAAAGCAACAAAATCCCTATATACAGGACTTATGTTGAATAAATAAATAAATAAATTTTCATAGTAAAATAGTCAAGTATAAGAAATATCAATGAATTTATTCTTGTTTAGTCTCTGCCTATGTAAATAGGCCATTGTCAAAACAGTGTATTTGTATATCTAAATGTATATTTCGTATTTTGACCTTACCTAAACTTACAGGGTAAAACCATATAGGATTAATAGGTCTTGTGTTAGACACTTAACTTACCTATGCCACTCATTGCTATTATAATTTTTACCACTTCTAGGAAGTATCCACATTTGATACATTGATGTAAACCACATCACTGCAAATGCCATCATGTATCCAAAACCACCAACTATAGTGAACCATGCAAAACTTGGATAAATTGAGGTAACCCACCATGAGGTAATATCAATAATTAAAAAAACAAAAGGAATAGCAATAATAATTGCTTTGAATTTTTGACTTATCTCAACTGACATTGAGTATATGTAGCCCATAAAAATGAAAATAAAAGCAATTCCAAATAAGTGAATATGTGAGACTCTTGTTAAGGAATCCAAGGATGCCCCGGTATCTGTTTCTGCAACCTTTGCTGTGTCTTCATATTCAGCCAGTGTTGGAAGTCCAGGAATAGAACTGTGACAAGAGATACAGTTAGCTTCAAATATTGGTTCTACCTCTTTCCAACTCTCTTTTTTCGCGCCATCTCTTGCCCATCTAATAAGTGTGGCTCGAGCTAAATCATCTGCCTTGTCTTTCATCGATCCATTTAATTTAGATTCCAATTTAGAACTGTTTTTATTTCCATGATAACTATATACAATGTCATCTACTGAAACACCAAATTTGCCATCTGCCATGCCATGTGTTAACAATATTTGTGCTATTGCCATCAAAATACCTATACCCATAACCAATAGGTAACCCGTAAATAACGACTTTGCTGATAAGGATAAGGAAGGTAAATTAAAACCCTCTTGACGCTCTTTCTTCATTTAAGACCTCTTTAAATATGAGTTAAATCATTATTTATACTAATAAACAGGATAAATAATCAATATTCGGCATCATAACCAGAAAAAGATTAATAATAAATGAATATTCATTCATTATATTATATTTTTAAGTCTTTTTTCCATTTAATAAGAGGTGTGTGTTTGTTTTAAACTCTTTGTCTGTGTAAACGAATCTGAAAAAAGAAATATTGTCATTATATTTTTACCATAACCAAAACCCTCTTACTTTTCTAAAGGATCGGTAGCCTTAGTTGTATAACAAGGCAGGGGTATCAGTTTCAAATTTTATTATTCCCTCCGTTTCACAAATGCACAAAGGGAATAAGCTGTTTGTATGTAATACAAGAATTTAGTATTAATATCCTCATTAATATACAGGTTTTTTTGGTATATGTTCCTTATAAGATTAAAGAATAGAGCATAGTTTAGTGACTAACATAAAACTATGAACGATTGATACTAATATTAAAAAAAGCTTAGGTGGTCAAGAGTAGAATAAAAAACACTTGACAACGAATGAATATTCATATACTATACAAAATAATAAGGAGTTGATATGAAAGTTTGTCCAATTTCGTATACAAAAGTTGATCAAACTGGTATACGAGTTCATGCTGGGTTTATATATTTTGTAGGAATGTTTTTTATCTTGTATATGCAGTTATTCTTATTACTGATTCTTCTGTATGATTTTGCAGTACGTGTCTTTGGCTATCCACAAATGAGTTTCTTTTATCATTTAAGTAAATTGATAGTTAAGGTTTTTGGCCTTGATGCTGAAGAAACAGATGCCGGCCCAAAACAGTTTGCTACCAAAATAGGACTTGGGTTTGTTATCACCGCAATTCTTGCTTTTGCAGGAGGATTTAGTACCTTTTCAATTTCTCTTATATTTATGTTAGTTGTTTGTGCATTTCTTGAATCAGTCTTTTCTTATTGCATAGGTTGTGAAGTTTATTCGCTACTTCAAAAAACTGCATTTAGAAGTAAATAAGTATGAACAAGTTTATGTCCTTAGTGGTTTCGCTGATTATTCTCAGTTCTGGCTTATATGCCGATAACAATGCCATGATATATGAGGGGCAAAAAACGTATCTGATTAAGTTAAAAGGAAAGTTTGGTTTGCATGCCAATAAATTTGTGCTCTTACACACTATTGAAGAATGGAGAGACCTCTTTAGTAATAATGCAGATGGTTTTATTAAACAGTTTAGCCAGCGCTATCCCCATTCAAAACGCTATTTAGAGTCTATTGGTTTTCAAGAACACGCAGAGGCTCTTGGTATGTTCGCTATACGATATGCAAAAGACAGTACAGGCAAACCATTGTGTACCTGTGCTCTTTAATGAAGATGTTAGAAGAGATGAATGCTTGTAAGTGATAGTGAAATTGCTCTGAACATAGAAAGGAATGAAGTGGCTAATATAAATCAGGTGGATAGTATAACAAACCTTCGAAAACATTGCAAAGATTTAAGTATATTATATGTTGAGTATAACAAAAGCATACGAGAGGCTAATACTAAGTTATTCTCTTCTCTTTTTGCTTCGGTTGTTAGCGCCAAGAATGTAAAAGAAGGTTATGAAAAATTTCTTGGGCATTCAATCGATATTGTTATAATCGATATTACTATAAAAAATATGGAATATATGGATATGGTACGTAAGATTAAAGTCATCAATAAATTTCAAAGTATTATTATCGTTTTAGGTCGAATGAATCGAGAGTATCTCTTGAAGCTCATTAATATAGGGGGAATGAACTTTATTCTTAAACCCCTTAGCCTTGAAAAAATGTTTTGTGAACTTAAAACAGTTATAGAAAATATTAATAATTCAAAATTTGCGCTACAGATGACAATAAGTCTTGAAAAAGAACTTGTACATAAGTCCACACTTCTGGAACAATACCGCGAAATTGTTGATGTCTCTACTATAGTCTCAAAGACTGATCTAAAAGGACGTATTACTTATGCTAATGATGCTTTCTGTAAAATAAGTGGATATGAAGAGAATGAACTTATTGGAAAAAAGCATAGTATTGTTAAACATCCCGGTCAACTCTCTGAGGTATTTTCCGAACTTTGGAATACAGTTTTGGCAAAAAAACCGTGGCACGGTATCATTAAAAATAGAAAAAAAGACGGTGGTTATTATATTACAGACACCTCAAATAAAGCTATCGTGGATGAATATGGAAATATTGAAGAGTTTATCAGTGTACGCCATGATGTGACAGAACTATATGATCTTAACGAGGAAATATGGCGTACGCAGCATGAGATGCTCTACCTTCTAGGAGAAGTCGGCGAGACAAGGTCAGAAGAGACGGGAAATCATGTCCGCCGTGTGGCAGAATATACTAAGCTCTTAGGCCAGTTTTACGGACTTGAAAAAGAAGAGATTAACCATATTTATACTGCTTCACCTATGCATGATATCGGCAAGATCGGTATTTCTGATGCCATTTTACTTAAGCCGGGAAAGTTGACAGGTCAAGAGTATGAGATAATGAAAAATCATGCCACTATTGGGTTTGATATGTTGAAAAACTCAGAGCGACCTATTATTAAAGCGGCCGCAATTATTGCCCATGAACATCATAAAAATTGGGATGGCTCAGGTTACCCCAATGGACTATGTAAGGAAGATATTCATATTTACGGAAGGATTACTGCTTTGGCCGATGTATTTGATGCGCTTAGTTGTGAGCGGGTCTATAAAACAGCTTGGCCAATGAATAAAATCCTTGACTTTATAGCCTCACAAAGAGAAAAACGGTTTGACCCTGTCCTTGTTGATCTTTTCTTTGATAATATAAAAAGCTTTGTCGCAATTAAAGAAAAGTTCCGATAAGACCTTAAACACGGGTATGTTTTTTATTAAAAGTATGAAAATTTTTCTTGTAACTACTTTTCATCTCTGGTGGGATGATTGAAACTTGAAATTATCTGTTCTTAGCTAAGTGTCTTTTATTTTTTCGTATAGATGTTCCTTTTTATTACAATATGGATACTTTGAGGCTGTATCTTATTGACAAGGGTGGCATATTCTCCGGTCAATATGATGGTTGGGAAACAAGTCTAATAACGATTTGATAAAGCCCTTTAGAATGTAAAAAAGTAGGATTGGCTTATACGGGTAAGTGTAAAGCTGAGGCACTATCGATAAATAGAATGTCAAACCTCAAAGTATTAAAAAATTATCCTATTTTAGGGAACTGGACCAAATGGAAGTTAGAAAAAAAGTAATATCATGCATTTTGAAAATTATAAAAGAAGACAGGAAAAATATTTTCTACCTTCTTTACTACTCTGTAGTTGAAGCTATATTGGTTATGTCAATTCCCTTAGCCTCATCGTTTATAATTAATAGTGTTCTCGCCCATGCAACAATTTCTATTTTAGTTCTTGGTTCTATTGTAATAACGATATTTATTCTAACCACTATGTTGCAAGTAGTTAAGGAATATATTATAGAAAAATTCCAGCAAAAAATTTTTGTGCGCACAGGAATTACAATTGCTAAACTAGCAACCCAGTTGAACATATCAAGTATAGAAAAGAAACATACTATTGATAAATATATGAATTATTTTTTTGATATCAGTGCGATACAGAAGTTTTTTCCGATTTTTTTACTTGATGGTACGGGGTTAATCGTGAAGATACTTGTAAGCCTACTTCTGCTTTTAGCTTTCGACCCACTGCTTTTTGGACTAGGGGTGTTCTTTTTTGTACTTTTTACAGTATCCCTACTTGCTTTGGGTAGCGGTAGTGTTTCCTATGCGATCAAACGTTCTGATGAAAAACACAGTGCCATTTACTACCTTCAAAATATTCCAGATCAGCAAGGAACACAAGCAGAGGTTTTAGAAGAATTTGATGGATACTTAACACGGTTTGTTACAGCGAGAGAAAGGATATTTATAGCTATTATGAGGCAATTAACGTTAACTTTCTTTATGGAAGGCCTTATTATTAGTAGTTTTTTAATAGGAGGAGGTTATTTAGTGATTAATGGAGCACTTCCAATAGGTGAGTTTGTAGCTGCAGAAATTATTGTTGTTTCAATAACCTATGCACTAAAGAATTTTATGAAGCAACTAGATTACATATATGATATGATAGAAGGCTTTTACAAAGTCGATAAACTGGCTATCTCTTTAGTTAAGAGTGCAGATGTCTAATTATGAGTTTCGTTCATTAGGACAGGTCCAGCTTAATCCTTTTGTAAATAAAATATGGATGTTTAGCTCTATTGTTTTTTTGATTCTTGTCTTGAGCTTATTTTTACCTTGGCAACAAACAGTTAAGGGAGAAGGTACCGTTGTAGCGTATGATCCGACACAAAGAGATTACCCCGTTCTTGCTACTATGGATGGATTCATAGATAAGTTTTATGTTAATGAAAACCAGTTTGTTAAAAAAGGCACCAAATTATTTACCATGGTTGATTTGGATAAAGAGTACTTGAACAGACTACAGACTATAGAGAGTAGCTCCAAAGATCAATATAAAAACTCACAAATGCAAATCAATAATTTTCAAGATAAGAGGAAAAACTTGAATGAGTACCTTAGTGTAGGACTGAATGTATATCAAGAAAGGTATGAACAGACAAATAACAAAATAGAAAGCTTTAAACTAAAAAAAATATCATTAGAAAAAAGCCATGAGGTAGAAAAGTTAAATTATGAAAGAACGAAGCTATTGTATAAAGATGGTATTGAATCAAAAAGAAATTTAGAAATAAGTGAAAATAGTTATATTAAAGTGAATGCAGAACTTGAAAAAATTGACATTGATGTACAAATTGAAAGTAAAAACCTTAGTATCATTGAAAATGAAAGAGAAGGTTTTTTAAACGAGACAGATAATAAAATAAAACTATTGGATAATGCTGCACTTACATCTGAAAACACCTTACAATCATTAGGACAAATGGTACAAATAAACTCTGCCAATATCTCCCGCTATACCAGTGGTGAAGTCATTGCAGAAAAAGATGGACATGTTGTCAGAATATTTCAAAATGACAAAAATAAATTCATCAGAAAATCTGAAAAAATAATTCATTTTTCACCCAAAGTAAGCGTTAAGTCTGTATTACTAAAGGTGTCAGATTTCAATATGCCTTTAATCAAGGAGGGCTTACCTGTAAGAATCATGTTCTATGGCTGGCCTGCCTTAAATGTATCGGGTTGGCCAACAATAAAGTTTGGAACCTTTGGTGGTATTATAAAAAAAGTAGAACAGACATCACATGAAAAAGGGTTTTATTACGCACAAGTAACAGAAGATCTCAAAGAGCCTTGGCCAAAAGGAGATGTCCTAAGAATGGGAACACAATCTACAGTTTGGGTAAGGTTGGAAACGGTTCCTATTTGGTATCAGTTATGGCGATTGATGAATGCAATTCCACCGCAAATGGTTACACCTATAGTCGAAAAAACTGATTAAAGCATTTTTCTTATGTATAGGACTACAGTGTATTACTACCCCTTATACTATAGAATTGTTTACAAAAGATAAGGTTTCTCGATATTTAACACAAGAGAATCCTTTTGTATATACCGCGATAGAAAAAAAATTATTTATAAAGAAAAGGAAAAGTATTATTTAGGAGATTTTGACACAAAACTATTTGTTCAATATGACAAAAAAACAGTATCCAACAAGCGATGGAGAACTATTTGATATAACACTTCAAAAGCCTCTAGAAAATGGGGTTGAGTTTATTTAGGGTACCGTGATGCAGAAGAAGTGCAAGAATACAATAACATTAAGACGGGTGATGATGGGGAAGTGCGTGGGGGGCATAAAAGTTCCTTTTCTCTGTTGTTCATGATATTACTACACGGAAGTTAAACCTCAATTCAGCTTATTTAGACGTATTGAAATTTGATTATGAGTCTAAAGATAACCTACGATTTCTATATTTTAAAATTATTTCTGATTACAATAGGCTCTTGTATACTAAGGGTGTTTTAGAACTTGAAAAAGAACTTTTTTTAAGGACTAAAAAAAGAGAATTTATTATAAAACAAAAGGTGAAAGTAGAAGTGTTAGCGGACATTTCATTATTAAAAGATAGATTATCCCATCTTTATCACCTTAAATACTAGACAATAAAACTATTTCTCTTCAAAGGTACAAAACGTGCTATGCTCACATATAGTTTGCAATTAGCAATATAATATTAGGTGACTATATTACTTTGAGAACAATTGATAATAAAAAGGGGACCCATTTATGAAAATATTAGATGTATATAAAAAAACAGAAGTTGATCTAGAAAAGATAATTACACTATCTACAAGTAATGGTGGAATTGTCACTGCCCAGATAGGGGATGCTTTATTGTTTGTTGACGAAATGAAAATTCAAGAAGAATTGTAGTTCTTAGATTATCTTGCAACTTCAAAAGACAAGCCAATACAAGCACCTATCACCAGTTTTTTAAAACACCTATTTTTCGACGTGTCACTGTCTAAGCAGTTCGTCCAATGGTAAAGAGGCTATTCAGCGGCTTAACTCATTCTATAGGTTATTCAAAATCTTAGTCTTATTCTCTCAGTTGGTTCTGTCTTTGTCTATTTTTATTGTGAAACATTTAAAGCTTGATATTCACAACAAGTACCCCTGCTGATTTCCAATATACGATACTAGTTAATCATTTAATTTAATAAGTTTACAAAGCTCAACGTCTAAAACTTTTGAAATTTTATACAGATGCTCAATATTAAAATGTATACCCTTAGTTACCAACTCCGCAGCAGATACTAAACTTACTGAGCTGTAACCTATGGCATGGGAAAGTTGAAGTTGACTTAAGCCTTTTAGTTCACGATGTTTTTTGACATTTCTACCAACAGTTTTATGTACAGAAAGTATCTCGTCAGTAGAAAATGTTATGGGCTCGTGCATGTTCAAAACTTTAATATTTATTTTGAACAGAGTATATTTTTGTTATACTTTTATCACAACCTATGATACTAGGTTGTGAGTCATACAGGGGGTAGGAATGTTTTTTAAAAAGAAAGATATTATTGATTTAAATGAATATACACTAAAAGAGCTAGAAGCTAATGTAGAAAACTATATTCATCAATATCACGGAAATAGGCACAAGAACAAAATATTCAAAGAGTTAAGTAAACTAGATGGTTACTTGGTACATATGAGAACGTCTGGTCTTAGTTATGATAGTATCCGACAATTTCTAATTGATTATTTTGATTACAAAGTAGGCTTAAATACGGTGTCAGAATATTTTAAAATATTTCATCTTGAAAATGTTGAAAAGAACAAAGGATAAATATGAAATTAACAGGCTTAATATTATTTATTGGCTCAGTTCTGGCCATGTTGATTTGGTTCTATAGTTTATATGTTCAATTCGGGTCGATTGATATACTGTTTAGAAAAGAAATTTTAGGACATAAAATAGAAGTGAATGTACTTCCAGGGATAGTCATATTTATATGTATTGCAATATCTGCTGGAATGGTTTGGGGTTAGAAGATAATCTTTTCTTAGGAGTAAAGTAAAAGACTAAGATTGTTTGGAACTTATTAAAGAAGAACATATGAAATATCTAGGGCCCAGGAGATATCCCAATTATTTGAAACTACCTCAAGTTCGAGAATGTAAAATATGAATGTTCACAGGTAATATTATCTAAATCCCACTTTTGGCATATCTACATTTAAGTCAATATTGAAATTTGATGCAAATAAGCCTTTAGGTGGTGCTAGATTTGTGTTCACAAAGAAGACGTCGCTGTTTTCATACTTCTTTTCTATACCCTCTTTAACAGCATGTATAGGCTTGATCTCATCAACAAGCACGCCTACTACTTCACTGGCTATATATGCTCTACCTTCAGCATACTTTGTTAATGTTTCCTCATCCAATCCTCTTTGGTCCTTTACAAAATTAAAAAAGTTAGAGTATATAGGCTGAATTAGGTTTTTTTGAACATATTCGATTGAGTGTGCATTTGGGTCTTTTGAAAAACTAAAAGGTATTTTATCAGGATGGGATGCGAATTCTTCTGTAAAGTCTTTTAACCCTATCTTGGAAAGAGCTTCTTCTGCGCTCCATACACTTACGTAAACACCAACACTCCCAACTAGTGCACTAGGAGAAGAATAAAGGGTTGTATCACTCACACAAGCAATCATGTAAGCTCCTGAAGTTGCAGAAGAGCTAATGTAAAAAGTAGTGGGCATAGTCTTTTGAAAATCATCAAGATAATAACTGAGTTCTTCACTAGCAGCAGGGTTTCCTCCAGGCGAATTAAAAGTTATTAATGTTTCTGCATACAAATCAGATTGTTCTTTGATCTCATCCATTTTTTTCATGACAAGGTTTACATATCCTGCGGTAATTGGTTTGTCAATATTAATCACTGCTATATTTTTACTACCGGGTTGTGCAGTTTCACCAATTAAACCACTTTCTTGTACGAATGCTAATACTAAGTACAGTTCAAATACTACAAAGATTGCAATAGCAAATATTTTGAGGGTTTTGAAGATTTTATCAAGTATGTTTATATTAAATATTTTTCCTAACACGTTAATCCTTTAGAGCTAGTTGTGCATTTAATGATGCATTGGCCATTTTGAGGCCAATTATATCAGATTCCTGTAGTTTAATTTGTTTTTTTTGATCTGTTATTACTTTTGTTAAATTTTCAAGTTGTGCAAGCATTTCTTCTTGGGCTATGTTTTGTTTTTTGGCACTTACAAGAAATTGTCTATTTTTATTTAACTGTTTTTTTAATTTTTGGTTTTCTTCTGCTTGACGTTTTATCTTTTCTATAAAGTACGCATTTGTACCTGGTTTAATAATATTGTCACTTTTGATTTTCCCGAATTTTTCAGGTCTATACTGTCCGAAATTTTTTAATGCATTAGCAATTTCCGGACGCTTTCTTTTGGCACTTAATAAACTTTCATACTCAATATCAATTCTTTTAGACAATGCCTTCCATATTTCTCGATAGGATGTTTTATACCAGTATACAGATTGTCCATCTGGACGTTTTGCTACTTCGACTCTTGAAGCAATATACTCTTTTTTTCGTTTGAATTTTTCTGTGATCTCTTGTATAAGTTCAACTGTTATCAATGTAGGTCTTGCCATTAGTGAGTCCTTATCTGAGTGAGTATATTGTTTAAACTTCTTTTAGCTCGTTTTATAGGCTCAAAGTTGACATGAAGACTACCATGTTGCTTGGCAAAATTTTCTAACTCATGCTCTTTGCTTTGAGCTCTTGCTAATGATAAAATGAAAAACTCTTCTGATGATTCATCAGTATCAGGTTTAAAACTCTTACATTCTTCAGTATGACATGGATTGACACCTTCGTAGCCATTAGGACAACCTTTATCAGCGGGAAGTACACATGTCCCATGATCTCCTGAACTAAGTTTAATGTCGTGTTTCTTGAGTAAGCGTTCATATAGCCTTAACTGTGAACTGTGAGACAACCCTGCAAATTCAGCAGATTCTATAAGTGAAAGGTATGTCTCTGCGAACTTTTGAAAAGATTGATTTTCATTAATACCACCTATCTTTTGTTCCAACACCTTATTGCTAAGTAGTATACTTTCACTTCTTTGAGAATTTATATAACCATTTGTTACATCACTATGCATATGGTTCATGTATTTTTCAATCATTCCTATATTTACACCCAATCGATAAAGAATTGTCGCAAAAGTGGCTCTCAACTGGTGAAATTGTAAAAATGGCATACCTTTTGTCACTAACTTATCCCGGTCTAAACGTAGTGCCGCGCTACTTCTTACTGCTATTCCTTTAGAATTTCTGTTTAGAAACAACATGTTACTTCCAGATTCTATCCTGAGTTCAGTAGTTATCTTTATTAGTTCGTCAATAGCTTTTTTTACAGTTTGGCCAACAAGAATAGGCGTTCCTTCTATCAACTTTCCATTTTTACCTTTTACTACATGGTATTTCAGCCAATAGCTACTTGAATAGTCCAGTGGAATAGGGGCTTCCTTCCCCAGTCGTTCAAAGTATTTAACTACGGATATTTTTTCAGATTCATTTACAGGTTCTAGACAATCCACGGTCAATGTCCTAACTTCTGAAACTCTTAGTCCTGTTTCTGTCATGATAATAATGGCTGTTTTAATATGGCTTGGAGGCAAAGCACGAACGAATTTCATAATATCATACAAGGTAGACCAAGGAATTGAAATTGTTGCGTTGTCGTTTAGAAGGGAAACTAATTCATTTTTATATATCTGTAGTTCTTTTTTACTGAAATAATTGCTAATCTTTGTTGGAAGAATTGTTGAAATATCTAGATTACTAGCCCAATTGTGTACATTTGAAAAGTGCTTCATAAATATAACAAACCTTATTAGACTAAATGCGTCTTGCCGTGCGGTCTGCATAGTGATTTCTTTTCCAATTACTTCATTTGTTTTATTTTTAACTTTATTTTTAACATGCTCTTGCAACTTTAATAGATAGTTTGTTATCAAATCTTGGAAATCAGTATCTACATCAATTGAACTTGGCTCGGATACATCTGAAAGGAAGCGATAGACTGTTCCTATTACCGTAGAAACCGTTTCACTTTCTCTACCTTGAAAAGCATATAAGTCTAGTGCAAATGCTTTGATATGAAGCTCAATTTTTTGGGCATAACCTTTGAACGAGATGCTGAAAACATTGTCACTTTCATGACGTTTTTCGTGTGGTATCCACTTGTCAGGTATTTGCGCGGCCCTTTGTAGTAAGTATTTTGCATAGGACTTTTCATCTGATTTTAATAATTCTGATTCTGATTCATAACCTTTAAATATTTCTTCAATTTTAACTAAGCTCATACTCTAGCTCCTTCTGCTCTAATTCTTCAACCATTCTCTTTGCTTTTTTATAGGACATATTTGCAAAACGATAACCAGTTGAGCCTGGTATTGCTGTATCAACTTCTTGCAACTTCGCTTTCATCTGAGCTAGCCAAAAACCTTTATTCTCAATGGCATTAATCTCTAGGTGACGACATCCAGGACATCCATCAGAGGCATTTATCATCTGATAGCTAGAACAATTAAGCATATGTAATATACTTGCTGTGCAGCTACCACATGCCATTTTTTGCCCGTTTGGGTTCATGTGTTCTGGCATTAACACCTTATGAGAGTTTTGTTCTAAATCCATAAAGTGTGCACTGTCAGTCTCTGCCTGAATCATTTGTGTTCTACCAAGACGGGCAAAGAGTCTTAATGTATCTGTGCGGTCAGCGAATTTATGGTAGTACCGTGTTATAGTTTGAATAGAATCATTCAAAGCATCTGCCGCATCTGCAACATTACCACCAGACATAATAAGGTGAGAGGCCATTAAATGGCGGAATTTATGAAGTCCTTTTTTCTTTCTATCTATTCCTACAGAATCAAAAAAAGTATATACTCTTTTTCTAAGCACTGAATCTTTAAGTTCAGTAAAACCACCGCCATGCTTTTCTGTAACAAAAAGAGTCTTTTTCAATAGGTTGGGAAAAGCTACCCGATATTTAGATGTAATTTCTATTGCTTCTTCAAAGAGCTTAGACCCTAAACTGAATATCTCTTTGGATGATGGATCTTCTCTGTTACCTACCATATCTTGTAGTAGGACTGTTTCCCAACATTTATGCTTTGGTGAATAGTACTTTAATATCAATTCTTCACTAAAACCCCACTTCTCAAGAGCATCTATTGTAAATCCTATTGAATCTTTTACAGAACTAGCCTTTACAGTTTCACCTACTCTTCTTGCAAATAAAACTGTTAAACCAAATGCACACAGTTCAAGTCGATTCATAAATTGACCAGTTGCCTTCTCATCACTTTTGAGAAAAGTAATTATTTTTATCATTTCGTCTTCTGTATATATTTCAACATCGCCGTATAAAGTTGAGATAGTGAAATTATCATTCTTTGTATCTAGAGAAGGACTGATTTCATCGTACTCAAGTTTTATTAAGGTATTAATGAAAGAACGAAATTTCTTTAATAAACGGAATGCAATACGATGCTGTTCACTGCTTTCATTCTCCATTGAACGCAATGAAAGGTAAAACATTCTTTTTGTATCAATATTTAATTCTGAAAGATTGTTGATTCCTAAGTATGTGAATATTTTGAACACTTGCACTAAATCAGACCAGCCTTTTATAGTCTTTGTAAGTTCGTTGCTGTATTGCCATATATAGGTTTTAGCAGCTTTTCTAAATGTCTCATCAAACAAGGTAAAGTTATATTGAGCACCATCTTTACTGTAATACCATACGTCAGAATTCCAATCAAAACCTAGAAAGTAGTTTTCTGTTTCTTTTGTGTCAATAATTACTTTATTGGAACATAGTCCATCTGCAATCATTTTCATTACTACATGGTGCCAAATTAGACCATTACCATGCTTGAGTGTTTTCATATGTTCCACAGAAAAGTCAATTGCCTTCACTTCTGCGACATCTTTAAACCTCATAACAAATAATGCTCTTTGCTTACGGTCAGCTGATAAGATATTTGAGTATTCTTCTAGGGCATACCATAGTACAGTTCTCTCTTTTTTTAGGATAGTGTTTTTATTTTCCTGATGCGTTCCATACCATCGGTGAAGCATAGATTTAGGTAATATACCTTTCTCTTCTAAAGGTTTAATGAAAGAGTTTCGTATGACTTTTCCAAAATATTTGTTGTCGATTATGCCGTATTTGGAATAATCAAATTCAAAGATTATTTCTTTTTTAAATTCTTTTGGAAGTATTCCTGAAAGATTTTTAATGAACATGAGGCTAGCATGTTTGTATGGTAGTTTATGGGAAAAAAGCAAAATACAATGTTCATACATATCATTAGGTTGTTTTAGTTTAGAAAGTTCTGTTTTTACATAAGCGTCTATGTAGCTGTCTTTTGTTTCTAAGGCAGCCGGAACTACAATATTCTTTTCAATAGCTTTTAATAGAAAGATTTCTATGAATTTATTAGAAATTTGCGTTTGTGTGCGAATTGTATATTGTTTTAATGCAGGTCTCAATAAAAGTAGTAATGAATCTCTTGTGAGTTGTTTCAAATCAATATTTTTAGTAGGAAAGGTGTTATATAGTAATTTAACAAGGTTTTTAAGAAGATAGTTATTAGAAGCTATATTTGACAAAGACTTTATAGACTTTGGCAGTTCGTATGCAATTAATTCATTTAGAGTTGTATATTTGTCAATTCCATTTTTTTGGTACTTCTGAAGTTTCTTAGATAATTCTAGAAGGACTTCATTATTGCTTCTCAGTACTCCTGCTTCTTTTAGTGCCATAGTATAAACTTCTTTATATCTCCTTTTAAATATATCATAAAATTTTGTATGTTTTGAAGCTAAAAATACACCATCCTCACTATGTTCCATAATATACGTAATCGCATAATTTAACCTCTCTTGGTCCGTCATGCAATGTATAGGGTTTCGTTTTTGCTTAGCAGTAAGTACTTTCGCTTTGTTGAGTACAATATCCACAATCGCATATCTATTCATCAAATTATAAATAGATATATTTTCTTTATTATTTGAATTCCAAACACCATCTATCGAGGTTAATTTTATATGTTCTACGCAATAGCCAATGAGCTGTTCTTCTGTCATGTTTGAATATTGATGGGCTATAGTTGATGCAAGTTGAACTTGAACTTTTTTTAAGACATCCTCTCTTATACCATCTTTTTGCATGTGGTTGTTAATGTTGGCTGTCTTATTGGTTACACTAAACATTCCATCTATTGAATACTTTTTAACTTCTGTAACGCACCATTCGAAACGTTGTTTCTTTGTCATTGAACGATAGTTTTTTCCTTTTAAATAAACCTTGGTAATATCAAGAACTTTATCCCTGATATCGGTATCAAGCATAAACTTATTAATTCCCGGATATTTTCTATAGTCAAACTCATAGTTTTTAGAAAATTCTTTTACATATCTTACACAATAATTAAATTGTTGATCTTTTGTCCATATTTTAAAAGGGGGTGTAATCATGAAGACATTTGCTTTTTCCAGAGCTTCATAGTTTAGATGATATTTACGCAATATTTTTCCAAATGAAACATGCTTAGGATCGGCAAAATTTGTAAACTTACTTTGACTAAAGTGCTCTTTCAGATATTTTGATGCTTGGTTGACGCGCTCTTCATGAGTTAAACTTTTCCACATATAAATATTCATTCTAGTCCTTTATAATTGATTCCATAAATGCACAATACTCATCAATGTTTTGATTGGGTTCTGTGTGTTTACTGCGATATCCCATCAAGGTTTTAAGACTTTTATGGCCTGATTGATCCATAACTGTTTTTATGTCCACACCTAATGAAAGTGAATTAGTAATCATACTATGGCGACAACTGTGAATTGAGTATTGAGGATAGCCTGCTGCGACAGCTGCATTTTTGAATAATTTAGAAATATATTTACCTGTTAAAGGGTCGCCAATTTTTGTATTTCTACGATTTGCAATCGCTGTAAATATTTGCTGATGCTTATTTTTATTTTCACATCTGTGGTGTGTAATGTAGCCACCGATTCTTTCAGCCAAAGATGATGGTATATAAATTTTTCTACTTCCTGTCTTAGTTTGATTGTCTGCCCGAATTTCAAAAGAATCATGTAGAATCATTTTAAAGGATGGTAGAGTACGGTCTACAACGTCAAATTGCTCTTTATCTATGCTTGCGAGTTCTCCTCTCCTCAAACCAGATATATAAACTAGATCAAAGATTAGACTGTCTCGGAGGTTCTTTGCTTGTGCCCTAATTTTTTTGAAATGTTCTGGAGGAATAGCATTGGCGTCAGGATGAAAATTTACAACTTTTTCTTTAAACTTATGTTGAATCTTTTTTTTGTTCTTATGATTGAAGTTTGATAGTTCCTCTTTCCAAACAATAGTGCAGTTTGCATAGTGTAAGTACACATACCGATCATAAAATATTGAAACTCTACTTATATATTGCATGACCGAAGAACTTTTTAAAAATTGGTCTTGTCGTAAAATCTTTTTATACATATCTTGGTATTCAGGGTTTGTCTTTAACCAATTAATAAATAAAGGGATATGTTTAGTTTTTGCATTTGCAAAGTGAATGCCTCCTTCTTCTTGTTCTAAAAACTCAAACCAATGCATAAGCGCAATAGCCTTGTTTTCTTGATCATTTTGAGAGAGGCCTCTTCTCTTTTCTGATTCTAAAAACTCCAAACTCTCAATAATGGGATTGCCATCATCATCAAAGATACAATATGTTTCTTCATTCTCTAACCAGTGGTATTCAAAATAATTCATAAGTTTTCCTAGATAAACAGTACACATTACTAATACATTAGTTACATTTTACAGATATAGTAAATAATGTACTTTATTAGTGATTGAATAGATTATTTGTTTATTATAGGGGAGAAGAAAGAAATAAGATAGTTAATTATGTAGTTATACTGACATTTCGATAGAGCCAACCATTGACCCGGGGTTTGCATAGATTTCATTGGCATAGATACTTGCGTAGTACGAACCGCTCGCGATGGTTCCCGCCGCGTAAGCGATAACAGGTTTTTGTTGGCCTAAGCGT
>Ga0316207_10000668_pt1 | contig 50449 bp, 45 predicted proteins | sample 6weekpyrite_MG_FD_204943 | JGI IMG/M metagenome (GOLD analysis project Ga0316207, IMG submission 204943) | Microbial mat bacterial communities from mineral coupon in-situ incubated in ocean water Damariscotta River, Maine, United States -... | ecosystem: Environmental > Aquatic > Marine >...
CAGTGGGAAAGCTTTACGGATAGCTTTTCTAATTTCGCATCGGTTGACGGTGTGCTTGGCTATGGCTTGGTTATCGTTTTTGTTAAGATTGCTCACGAACTAGGCCATGCTTATACCACGAAGCGGTATGGTTTAAAGGTACCTACCATGGGTATAGCATTTATGGTTATGTGGCCAGTTCTTTATACTGATACGACTGACTCGTGGAAGCTTACTAGCAAGCAAAAACGTCTTAACATTGTTGCAGCAGGTATGATTGTTGAATTGTCTCTAGCAATTGTCGCAACGCTGATTTGGAGCTTTTTACCTGAAGGGGTGTTGCGCAGCATGGTTTTCATGGTTGCGACCGTTAGTTGGGTAATGACATTAGCAATTAATCTCAATCCTTTTATGCGATTCGATGGCTATTATTTGTTAAGTGATTTTCTTGATACGCCGAATTTACAAGATCAGTCTTTTGCACTGGCAAAATGGTGGTTGAGAAATAAATTGTTTGGAATAGGAGATTATCCTGATGAATGGGATTCTTCGCGATTTCCTAATTTACTCATAATTTATGCAATATGTACTTGGATTTATAGAGCGATATTGTTTTTAGGTATTGCTGTATTAGTTTATTACATATTTTTTAAACCACTTGGTTTTTTTCTTATGGCTGTCGAAATAGGTGTTTTTATTATACAGCCAATTTTTCGGGAAGTGACAGCTTGGTATAACCTTCGGGATAAGATTCGTTTCAACCGTGAAACTAAGCGAACCGCATTTTTATTTTCTTTTTTGTTTTTACTGTTTATTGTTCCATGGCAGCAGAGTGTTAATTCCAGTGCATTGCTAAGGCCTTTAAATTTTATTCAAGTATATAGCCCTGAGCCAGCTCAGATTACGCAGTTTACAAAGCGCCCACATGATGATGTAAATCAAGGAGATGTTCTGATTGAATTAGAGTCTCCAGAACTTAATTCAGCATATAACAAGGCTGCATTACAAGTTAAAATGCTTTCATCACAATTATTACGCGCCCAAACTGTCGAAGAATTGATTGAATTTAGTGAATTAACTAGTGAGCGCTTAAGTGAAGCGCAAACGGAGCTTGATTCGTTAAATTCACGTAAACAAGCATTACGTATCAAATCCAATTTATCAGGTAAAATACTTACGATTGAAGAAACGCTGAGGAAAGGCCGTTGGGTAAGTAATGATTTCCCACTTTTGCAGGTTAGTGATGATTCAAAATTGATTGTTGAAACGTATGTTTCTGAAGAAGTGGTATCTAAACTAATTAACGACAATGCACGTTTTTACTCGTTAAAAGGTGTAATTTCTCCACTTGATGCAAGGATAGTGAGTATCGATGCTGCAAGTTCTCGAGAACTTCACTCCCCATGGTTTGCTCAGCAATATGGCGGTGATGTTCCAGCAACTTTGGATGCTAAGGGTAAATTGCGCACAGATAAAACAGTTTATAGAGTTATCCTAGAACCAACTGAGCCAATCACATTATCTAGAATGCAACGTGGAGTAATAAGAATAAGTACAAGTTCAGAAAGTATTATGGGCCAGTTTTGGCGATTTGCACTTTCAGTCGTGATGCGTGAGAGTGGTTTTTAGATATTTTTGGCCTCTACAGTCTACAGAAGTTAAGAAATAATGCTTGCGATGTCTTTGTAGAAAGCATATAAGATGTCACAAATTAATTAAGTGTTTTCGTCAAGTTTGGCGATAAATATCGTAAAAATCACTAGTATGATGTGAAATACAGCTTATTTGGTTACAGAAACTATAAAAGTATGCGAACATACCCTTATGTTTAGAAAAGCTTTTAAATTAGACATTAGAAAAAACTATGTAATCCAGTTATTTTTACTGGTTGCATTGGCTTTTTCGTCTGCGCACGCTGCGCTGCATGATCATGCTGTTGGTGAGCTTAGTTCCCACGAAGAGTGTCAAGTTTGCCGTCTTAATAATCTTCCTGTCACAACGCCTGATCTCTTTTCTGTACCTGAAATTCACTCAGTTTTACTCTATTTGCTACCCATAGCTGAATCGAATTATCTTTTATCTACATCATTTCAGCATCATTCCGCTCGAGCACCACCTGTTCTAAATTGATCTTTTAGTTGCAATTGTTAGCTACCGTTTTTTTACGTGTAGTTAGCACTTTATATTGATTATTAATTTGATATGAACAGGAGTCCAATATGGACTATTTATGCTGTCGTTTTCAATGGTTGGTTGCCGTTGGAGTATTGACGTTATCCCCAAGTGTTGTATTAGCAAGTGATGAGACGGATGCACTACGCCGTCAATTGGTTGAAATGAAACAACAAATGCAATCCTTGCAAAATGCTTATGAAGACAAATTAAACACGTTAGAAAACCGCTTAAGTGGACTTGAAGAAAAATCTAATAAACCTGCATCGGTAAATCCTGCACCAAGTAGTCCGATAAATTCGGTGCGATCTGATGCAACAGGAAACAGTAGTGACTTTCAGATAAGTTTAACGGGACTCTTTGCTGCAGGTGGCTCTAGTGTCGATAATGATGCGTTAGAGGGCCTACAAGCTGGTGCTCACGATCCAAACCAAAATGGTTTTACAGTTCAGAATGTAGAGCTAACAATTGCGGGCGGTGTTGGTCCTTACTTTGATGCACAGGCGAATATTATTTATCAGATCGACAATGAAGGTGAAACTGTCGTTGAATTAGAAGAAGCTTTTTTTGTTACGAAAAGCTTGCCATTTGGACTGCAAGTAAAGGGTGGCCAATACTATACTGAGTTTGGTCGTCATAATGTACTTCATCCCCATAATTGGTCATTTGTCGATACGCCGATTATCCTAACGCGTTTCTTTGGTGGCGATGGGTTGCGTAGCCAAGGTGCACGTGTTTCCTGGCTGGCACCGACTGATTGGTACTCAGAAGTCTACTTTGGAATCCAAAATGCAAAAGGTGAAACAGTAACAAGTTTCTTGAATGCAGCTGGTGAGGAAATCGCTGGCCGTACCTTACTTGATCGTGATGTAAGAGATTTTAATGATTTGCTTTATTCTGTGCGTTGGTTAAACGGGTTTGATGTTTCTGATACGTTAAGTATGAACATTGGGCTTTCTGGCGTGTGGGGACCGAATGCGAGTGGCTTGGATACGGACACTCAAATCGTCGGTGCTGATATGTATTTCAAATGGCAACCAGAGTATTCTCAACGCGGTTTTCCTTTCGTTTCATCACATACTGAGATATTAAAACGATGGTATGAGTTGGGAGATAATAATGATCCCAGCCATGATGAACTTAGAGATACTGGATTCTTTACCCAGGTTCTATGGGGATTCAGTCCAGGTTGGGTAGCTGGATTACGTGCTGAACATGCTTATGCGAGTGGAAACACATCAACAGATCCATTACGTGATAATCGTAGTCGTCTATCACCAAATTTGACATGGTATCCCTCTGAGTACAGCAAAGTACGATTACAATATAACCGTGATTGGACCCAGCACTTGGATGAAAAAACAGCAGATTCACTATTTTTACAAGTTGAATTTAGTTTGGGCAGCCATTCGGCACATAAATTTTAGGAAATCGTTATGTTCAAAATTAAAGCATTACTTAGTGCGCTGTTACTAGCTATTTCCTTAAATGCTGAAGCAGCAATGCGAGTAGTTACAAGCACCCAGGATTTGGCTGCAATCACCAGCGCTATTGGCGGTAAACATGTTCAAGTTGAAAGTTTGACATTAGGTACGCGTGATCCTCATTATGCGGTCGCAAAGCCAAGTATGATTCATAAGGTATATCGTGCCGATTTGCTAATTGTTGTAGGGGCCGATATGGAAGTAGGCTGGTTACCACCGCTTATTCAATCTGCGCGAAATCCCCGAATACAACTAGGCAGTTCGGGCTATTTGGATACCTCGAGTGTTATACCGCTATTAGGTAAAATTCAAGGTCCAATATCTCGCAACATGGGTGATGTGCACGCAAACGGAAATCCTCATTACTGGTTAGATCCACGTAATGGAATACGTATGGCAAAAGCCATTACTGAGCGGTTGTCTATTCTTGACCCTGAAAATTCTGAAGTATTTCAGCGTCGTTTTAATGAATTTGAAAAAGAGATTAAAGAAAAATTAATGGCTTGGCAGGAGAGATTATTACACCTAAATAAAAAGCCAGTTGTGGCGTACCACAATTCTTTCCTATATTTAGCCAATGCGTTTAATTTTAATATTGTTGATGAAGTAGAATCTAAACCTGGGATTGCTCCTAGTGCAGCTTCATTGAATTCGTTGGTGAAGCGAATACAACAGGAACAAATTGGTTTTCTTATTATTGAACCTTACTATGAAAAGCGTTCTGCAAACTTTTTGAACAAACAGACGGGCATCAAGGTTATTGTGTTACCACAATCAGTCGGAGCATATCCCGAAATTATGACTTACTTCGATTTGTTTGAAACCATTGTTCAAGCGCTAGAAAAGGCGGGGGATAGTTAGCATGGATCCATGGTTGGTCTTACTTCCGGCCCTTGTTATGTGTGCTTTGATGATAGTCAGCCACACTTACTTAGGCATGCACGTGCTAGCACGTGGCATTATATTTGTTGACCTTGCACTTGCTCAGGTAGCTGCTTTAGGAATGAGCATTGCTTTTTTGGTGGGCGAGGAACCGCATAGTATTACTTCGCTGATCTATGCATTCATCGCGACAGTTACGGTCGCATTTTTGTTTGCTGGACTAAGGTATGTGCCAGGTAAAACCACACGTGAAGTTATTATTGGCTGTGTTTATGTGGTCGCTACGGCACTCTCAATTATGATTTTGAGTCGTTCAAGTCAAGGTATTGAAGAACTTAAGTCGTTATTAAACGGTAACATTTTGTGGGTGAGTTGGCAGGAGATTGCTATCATGGCTGGAGTGACTTCATTGTTAGCCGTTATTCATATTGTTTATCGAAAATATTTTTATGCAATGTCTTTTGCTTCAAGTAAAGATGATTCAAATCCAGGTTTTTTTTGGGATTTCTTATTTTTTGTCTCATTTGCAATCATTATTACGCTCTCCGTTAATGTCGCGGGTGTGTTACTTGTCTTTGCATTTCTCATTATTCCAATTTTCAGTGCTTCTCTTTTGTGTAAATCATTAATTCCCCAATTATTAATTGGTTGGGGGTTAGGGGTGTTTGGCGCACTCTTGGGTCTATGGGTATCTTATGCTGGAGATCTTCCTGTTGGAGCAACCGTTGTGTCTTTTATTGGGTTGCTTCCTTTTATTTCATTGGGTGTACGTTATGTGCTGAAATAGCGCATAGATGTAGTGACTAATCCTAAAGGGGAAGTTCCTGACGGTGAGTGGATGAGATATTTTTGGATTTAATGATTTTTTACCATTAACTCTGTAAAAGTAGTTCAAATCAAGCAATTCAGTAGATAATTTTTCATTTCTTTTTAATCTTGACCCTAAACTATACTTCATGGTTTAAACTTCATTTATGAAATGGAGAAACCTATGAAACTCATTAACATTGGGCAAGTCGCGAAACGGGCAGGGGTCACAGTTGAAACGATTCGTTTTTATGAAAAACAGGCGTTGATTGTTGCTCCGAAGCGTTCGCAAGCGGGCTATCGCCAATACCCACCTGATACAGTAAAACGTATTCGATTTATTCAACATGCCAAAGAGGTTGGCTTCACATTAAAGGACATTGGTGAACTATTGGCATTAAGACAGGAAAAAGGTAGTTCCTGTACAGACATTAAAGTTCGCACTTCCCAGAAGTTAGAAGAAGTCGATAAAAAGATCCTTGATCTTATTCGTATTCGCGATGCGTTAAGAAACATGATTATGAAATGTAGTGGACAAGGTGCTTTGAGTGACTGTCCAATATTAGAAGAATTACAGCTTGATGAGGAAAAAACCTAATGGTATCAATAACTAAGATGTCGCTATTCATAATTACCGTTTTTTTGATTATTTTACCTGTATCGAACTTACAGGCCATTGAGAGTGTTGCATTTGTTATGCAACTAACCAAATCTGGTGACAACTACGGACATCGACATGCGTTCCTGCAAATTGACAAAGTATTAGACGATTTAGGTGAAGATAAACTTAATATTGTTGTTGTGGCATACGGAGATGGAATTCATGCCTTGTTGGCTGAAAATGAAGGTACATCTCAGTTGCTTTCAAAATTAGCTAACCGTGGAGTAACTTTTAAGGCTTGTCGCATTAGTATGAATGCGTGGGACTTAAAGGAAGACCAATTTAAATTAGAAGTAGAATTTGTCCCTGCAGGTGCACCCGAAATGATTAACTTACAAATGCAGGAACATAAGTACTGGCGGCCATAGTGGCTTTACATCGTAATAACCGGTTATAAACAATATTCCTTTATGCGTATAATGTATATTATGTAAAGTTATTAATATATACATATTATCAATAACGGCTTCAGAAGCTTAATTATGAGTGGTACAAAATGCCGTCACAAAACGCGATGAGAACATTCAGCATAGTTCTACTCTACAAACTACGTTACTTTTATTTTTGATATGGGGATGGATAAAACACCTGCAAGCAACACAAAGAGACTTGAGCAAATTAAACAAGCAATTAATCCGTGTGTTTGGTAAATCAAGCCTGACAATACTGTTCCGATGAGTCGTCCGCCGGCGTTAGCCATATAATAAAAACCAACCTTCATCGACACGTTTTCTCGTTCTGACCACGCAACGATTAAGTAGGAATGAATTGCTGAATTGATTGCAAATACAAACCCAAAAATAGTTAAGCCGGCTATTAATATATGCTGGGGTTCGTAGTTAACATATAATCCCGTCGCTATGAGCGCGGGAATAAATGCCAGAATAAATGCCCATGTCTTTGCTGAGCGACCACTTGGTTCTGTTCGTTCTTTCGCATAGTGGCGGCCAAGAATAAGTTTGGGCGCACTTGTTTGCACTAAACCGTAAGCAATAACCCATATAGCTAAGAAACCACCTACCTGCATAAAACTCCATTCAAAAACCGAATAAAGGTAAACTGGTAATGCAACAACAAACCAAACATCTCTAGCACCGAATAAAAAAAATCGAGCTGCAGAGAGCCAGTTTATTGCAGGTGTATTAGAAAATACTTGCGTGAATTTAGGTTTGTTGTTTGATTTACCGAGGCCACTAGGTAATAAAAATAGAGAAATAATGAGCACGATAAATAAACTGCCAGATAACGTTGCCAGCGCCCCTCTAAATTCAAGCCATTCAAGTAACAGTGCGCCAATGAAAAAGCCAGCACCCTTCAATGTGTTTTTTGATCCAGTTAGTATTGCAATCCATTTAAATAACTTAGTGTTACTTTCTTGTTCAGGTAATAAAGTTTTAACACTCGCTTTGGCAGACATTTTATTAAGGTCTTTGGCTATACCAGATAAAGCCTGTGCAAACATGACGTAGCTAACGGTGAGCCACGCATCTGGGATCATTAGCATGGCTAATGCAATCACTTGCATAGCCATACCAATGTGCATGGTGAGATTAAGACCGATTCGTGTTCCTAACCATCCCCCTACCAAATTAGTAACAATGCCGAAAAATTCGTAAAAAAGAAACAGCATAGCCACTTCAAACGGTGAGTATCCTAATAGATGAAAATATAGCACCACTAACATTCGAATCGCGCCATCGGTGATGGTAAAAGCCCAATAACCGAATGTAACGATTAAATAATTACGTAAGCCATTATCCATTAGAGATCTTTTGCAATATAGGCGGCTAGTTCCATCATACGGTTTACATAACCCCATTCATTGTCATACCAGGCATAAATCTTTACCTGCGTTTTATTAATAACCATGGTCGATAGTGCATCGATGATTGAAGAATGTGGGTTGTTGACATAGTCCACTGATACTAAAGGCCGCTCTTCATAGCCCAATATTCCTTGTAAGTTATTTTCGGATGCTTGCTTAAATAATGCATTTACTTCGTCTACCGTTGTGTCCCGCTCTGCTTCGAAAACAAAATCGGTTAATGATGCATTTAATAGTGGTACACGAACAGCATGGCCATTAAGGCGCCCTTTTAATTCTGGAAAAATTGTCGTAATCGCTTTGGCAGAACCTGTTGACGTGGGGATCAAAGATTCACCACAAGCGCGTGCTCGACGTAAATCCTTGTGACCTTTGTCAACGATCGTTTGTGTATTGGTAATGTCATGAATTGTTGTCATGCATCCATGACGTATACCAATATGTTCATTCATCACCTTGACGACGGGAGCCAAACAATTGGTCGTGCAAGAGGCCGCAGTTATAATTTGGTGTTTAGCAGAGTCATATTCATGCTGATTGATACCGTAGACAATATTAATAGCAGGATCGGGCACGGGCGCTGAGACTAATACTTTTTTAATGCCCTGATCAAAATAACATTGTAATGCTGCTTGGGTCTTAAACTGACCCGTGCACTCAATGATGATATCAACTCCCTTCCCTGTCCAGTCAACATCTGCCGGATTTGCTTCACTGCTATACGAAACGCGCTTATCTTCAATTAGAATTGCATCTTGATCATAGGTAATGTTTTTATCCCATCGGCCATGGACTGAATCAAACTCCAGTAAATGCGCCGTAACATGGCTATCACCAGAAATTTCATTGACATGAACGATGTCGTAGGCTGGATTATCCCAACCAGCTCTAAAACCCAGACGACCCATGCGCCCCATTCCATTAATGCCAACACGTATGGGCATAGTTAACTCCTAGAATATTTTAAACTAATTAGGTTCATTTGATTTATCAGCGACAGCAAGCTGAGTCAGGTCTGTTGGGCATAGCACGGAGCGTTTTTAGATCATCGGAAAATGGAGATTTATCACAATTAGCCTTAGTGGTGGTCGCCAAGATACTGATTACCCATTGTTCCAGCTCAGGGTTAATTTGGTAGTAAATCCATTGGCCTTGACGCCTATCTACGACGATAGCCGCATCACGCAGTGTCGCCAGATGGCGCGATACTTTAGGTTGGATTATGTCTAAGGCATAGACTAATTCACACACGCACAGCTCCCCTTCTTGCTGCATTAACATCAGGCTACGCAGGCGTGTTTCATCAGATAAAAGCTGGAAAAATTGCGCTTGGTCGAGACTCATTCGTGGAATATACGTATTTACGTATATATGGTCAAGTGTATATAATGTGTGAGAGTGCTAGCCTATTCAAGGGCTTCAGTAGTTGTGTGGAATAATTAGACTACTGATTGATCCATGGAGCGGATAATACCAGTTACAATACCGAGAATTTGTACTTCCTGGTTTTTCAAATAGATAGGTTCCATATCCGGGTTGGCGGGCTGAAGACGAATACCCTGCTTTTCTACGTAAAATTTCTTTAAAGTGACCGTTTCACCGTTAATCATCGCGATAACCGACTCGCCATTTGCCGCCGATTCACGCTTTTCAATAACAATAATATCGCCATCCTGTATATTGTCATCAATCATTGAGTGGCCACGTACCCGCAACGCGTAACTATTGCGTTTAACCATATTACTTGGAACGGTAACTTTCTCATTATCTTCTGAAATATCAACAGGTTGCCCAGCAGCTACCCAGCCTAATAAGGGGATTTCAGTGACATCACCTATCATCAGCTCAAGATCATCTAACTCCTGTGTATATACAGGTCTATTTTTCTTTGGAATCATGTAGTTAACATTAGACATTAGAGTATCCTCTTAGGTTTAGTCCACAATACGCTCATATTTAGTGGATTTCAAACTTAAATGGATAAACACTCTTAAAAAGGTACCTCGCTAACGATTTCTACTTGCTTACCTGTCTGCACATGCTCAAAACTAATCATGCTGGCATGCAGTAATAACCTTGGGCTAGCTGTTCTTGCTTCTTCGTCGCCATAAAGTTCATCGCCCAGTATAGGGTGCCCAAGTTGTTGGCAATGCAGACGTAATTGGTGAGTACGGCCTGTTATTGGCTTTAATAGTACACAGCTACGTTGGTTGTCCATTGTGTGCGTTAGCACTTTATAATAGGTTTGCGCAGGCTTACCTTGCACTCTATCAATCATTTGTTTAGGTCGATTAGGCCAATCACATATCATTGGCATATCGATCATCCCCTGCTCTGGACTAAGCAAGCCTTTGAGTATCGCAACATAGTGTTTTTGAATGGCGCGTTGTTGAAACTGTTGACTAAGCAGTCGATGAGTTTCTTTATCCAGCGCTAGAATCAGGATTCCTGACGTGGCCATATCTAAACGATGCACAATTAATGCTGAAGGATGCGTTATCTGAACACGAGAAATCAGGCAGTCCTGTTTATCTGTGCCTCTACCCGGAACGGACAACAAACCCGCGGGTTTATTTACAATTAGTAAGTACGCATCTTCAAAGAGAATATCAAGCCCGACATGCGCAGGTGGGTGATACGCTAGCATAACCATTGTGTATTGCTTATCACTGAACCTTTAACTCCTCTCGTTGTTTTAACTTCTAGCAAAAGGTAAGCTAAAAGCCTACATCTGATTGTAATACAAGATGTTAGAATACGTGAATAATATTGATGCAATACAGCAAAGCTTTATTGTAGACATTACGCTGTAAAATAGGGAAGAAACATTAGCATGGCAACAAAGAAAATAAGTAAGTGTCTGTTTCCAGTCGCAGGCTATGGAACTCGATTTTTACCCGCAACAAAAGCAATGCCGAAGGAAATGTTGCCAATTCTTACTAAACCATTAATTCAGTATGGTGTGGAAGAAGCACTAGCTGCTGGCATGACTCAGATGGCAATGATTACCGGGCGGGGTAAACGTGCGATCGCGGACCATTTTGACACCAGTTATGAGCTAGAACACCAGATTCTTAATACACCCAAAGAATCGATGCTGTCAGAAATTCGAGATCTAATTAACAAGTGCTCATTCTCCTACACGCGCCAAATTGAAATGCGCGGACTTGGCGACGCCATACTTGTCGGCGAAACGTTAATTGGTGACCAAGCTTTTGGCGTTATCCTTGCCGATGATTTATGCACAAATGGCGGTGAACCTGTCATGGCGCAAATGACAAAACTTTACCAGGAGCATGGTTGCTGCATTATTGCGATTGAAGATGTACCAAAAGAAGACGTTGGTAGCTATGGCATTATTGAGGGTGAACAGGTTAAAGATAATTTGTTTCGTGTAACGAACATGTTAGAAAAACCAGAACCTGAGAATTCGCCTTCAACAATGGCAATCATTGGTCGCTACATCCTGACACCCGAAATTTTTACTGTACTGAGAGAAACACCACCAGGAAAAAATGGTGAATTACAGATAACCGATGCGTTAAATACACTTGCAAAACAAGGCAAAGTTTTAGCTTATCGTTTTAAAGGTCGCCGGTTTGACTGTGGTAGTCTTCCAGGTTTTGTCGATGCTACTAATTACTTCTTTAAAAAAGAACACGCTGGGTGATTAAAAGGCGCGATTTATGATTCGACAACAGTAATAAAAATAATACAGAATAAAATCGCTCTGGTTGGCATTAAACAACCGGGTTATCTGAAAATACACCGTAATCTTTTTTATCCTGTAGCACTTCGTCTACTAACTCTACATCAATAGCATCCGCATCTGATGAGAAACCATATACTAAGGCTGTATCGCAAAGCGTATTAATACTTCGGGGAATTCCACCACTGGCATCTGCAATACGCAAACATGCTGCATCGGTGAATAGAGGCTCGGAACGCCCTGCTATTTTCATACGATGATGGATATATTTTTTTACTTCGGTCGGTGCCATTGGTGGTAAATAAAACTCAACAGAAACACGTTGCATAAATTGTTGTAAATCAGGGCTTCGTAAAATATCGCGTAATTGTGGTTGTCCAACAAGAATAATTTGTAATAACTGATCTTTGTCGGCATTGATATTTGAAAGCATTCTTAACGATTCTAATGCTAATGGGTTAATGTTCTGCGCCTCATCAACAATCACTACATTTCGCTTACCCTGACCATATCTTTTAATCAAAAATTTTTGAAATGCATCGAACATTGCAACATAAGACATGCCGTCATAAGGTTGGTCAAATGCGAGCATAATCCATTCGAGTAACTCATCAGTGTTTTTATGAGTGTTCGATATCAGTCCAATTTCAAATTCAGGGCCAAGGTTGTTGAGCAAATGTCGTACTAAGGTTGTCTTACCAGAGCCTATTTCTCCACAAATGACAGAAAAAGCAGCCCTATTTTGAATTCCATATTCGAGCATGGCATATGCAAGGCTATGGCGTTTACCCATAAATAAAAAGTCAGGATCAGGTTGAATAGAGAACGGTTTCTCTTTTAAGCCATAATAGGTCTCATACATGCGAGATCAGCCTTGAATCAATGCGTCTGGTATTATAGTTTTTCCAATACAGCGCGTATTTCATCAGCTTGTGCAAAAGGTTTATCTCCAGCCAGCTTCAGTGCGTTTTCAAGTGATTTTCGTGCTAATGCTTTATTTTCTTTTGCCAAATAAGTCATGCCTAGATGGTATTGGATAATAGGTAAATTTGGGAGTCCTTCAGCAGCGCTTTTCAATAAAGATTCTGCCTCCGAATACTTACCAACTTTATAGCTAGCCCATCCGAAAGTATCTTTGAACTGAGGAATTTCACTACGTTTAAAACGCTGGGATAACGTATAGGCTTTATCTAAACTTTCCTTATCGGTACGATTTTCAGTTAACAGGCTGGATAAATTATTTGCAACAATGTCAGCATCTGGGCGTTCTTTAACTAAGCCCTCATATAAAGTAATTGCTTCATTAGTTTTACCCAACTGTTCATAAACGCCTGCACGTGTTAATCGCAATAGAAAATTCTCCGGCGCTGCCGATAAACCATTTCCTAATGCCGTATTGGCTTTATCATATTCCTTGTTACGTATATAAGACACAGCTAGGTTGTAATGGCCTGCCGTATTATTCGGATCCAATTCAATGGCTTTTTGGTATGTAGCTATAGCCTGATCAATTTGGCCTTGTGATGCGTATACTTGGCCGCGCAAAATCCGTGCATTGATATTACTAGGACTGGCTTTAATCGTTGCATCAAGGAAGTTTCCCGCTTCTACTGGTTTACCTGCCAACAAATAGGTGCGGACTAATGCTACAACAGGCTCTATTTTACCTGGTGTTGATTCATAGGTTCTTTTTAGTAATGAGATACTCTCATCGTAATCTTTTTTACCAGCTAAGATGGCACTTTGAATTTGTGCAGCGGCATTACTTTTGTCACCAGCTCTAACAATTTGGTCGGCTACTTGTTGCGCACCAATCCAGTCACCTAAATTAAGTCTTGTTCTTGCTAGTATCTGCATTGTTGGAATATGTCCAGGTGATTTCTCCAAAATATTTTGCAATATTTTTTCTGCACGACTTGGCTGATTCCGTTTTAATAAAAAGTTCGCATAAGTTAGACCATACTCCGCATTAAAACGGCTAGATTTAAATGCTTTAAGGTATTGTTCATCGGCCAGCTCAGGTGAACCAGATAATAAATGCGCTTTTGCCAAATAGAACAAAGCACGGCTTGAATTAGGCGTATCGCGCAAGACAATACGTAGGTCTGAAATAGCTGCGTCATATTGCTGGCGATCGATATTGATATTAGATTTAAGTATTAATCCTGTTTCATTGCGGCTATCTTTGGCCAGAATATCTGTTATTACCTTTTCAGCAGAATCTTTCTGACCTTTAGCTAATAGTAACCCTGCCTCAACACCCATTGCTTTAACTACAATTTCATTATCAGCAGCGCTACTTGTGATACTCGATAATGTTTCACTTGCCAAATTCAGTTGCTTGCTTGATATATAGAACTGTACTAAAGCAAATTTCAAGTCGTAGTTAGTTGGCTCATTATTAACAAATTCGATTAACTGTTTTTTAGCTGTATCTGTGTTTTTGGTGACATTAAGAAGCTGAATTAATTTTAGTTTTGCCTTAATGTCATCTGGATTATTTTTAATAACTTTTCTGAACTCGTTTTCAGCATCATCCTTTCTATCTTGTTTTAAATAAAACTGAGCCAGAGAATAATTGAATGAAGGCACTTTAGGGTAGAAATCGATTAAGCGTTTATATACACCTTCAGCTAAATCCAGCTTAGATAAACTATTAAGCGCTTTAATTTTAATCAGTTGTAAAGCTACATTTTTTTCATTATTTTTGAGACCTTGATCAAGGTATTTAATCGCCTTTTCTGCATCTTTGGCATCTAAGCGCTCAATGGCCAGTACGATTAATGCGTCGACATAATCAGGATCTTTAGCAATAATTGTTTTGGCTAATTTAACAGCACCTTCTTTATTATCAAGTTTAAATAAGACTGATGCGCGTAAAGAAAGAGCCGATAAATTTTCAGGTTCGATTTTCATCGCAGCATCACTTTTTTCAAGGGCCTTGTCCAGTTGACCTGCAAGTAAAAATATACGCCCTGTTTTTACTAATGCTTCCAGGTTTTCTGGTTCATTTAACAATACTGCATTTAGTAATTTAAAGTGCTTAATGTGGTTGCCTTGCTGCTCAGCGACCAATGCTTGCCCCCATATGGCTTTGGTTAAGGTTCGGTCAAGTTGTAAAGCATTTCTAAATTCTATATTCGCTTTAGCCAATTCGCCTTCTTCGAGTAATTGCATACCATTTTCTAAATAAGACTTAGCTTTATCTTCTGGTGAAGCGCAAGCAGTCAGTCCAAATATGCTAATGGAGAGTATGAGAGCAAGGCTCATATTCTTAATGTTTAATAAGGTAAGTGCTTTCATAATATCACCTAGGGGTTCTTTCACATTTAATGTTGTTTATTAATCAGGCACGAAGTCAGAGAGAACATCGAGCAATTCTGTTGCCAAATCTTGTATCCGTGCATCAGCTTTTTCGATACTTTCACCGCTATCTACAAATGCAACCAAACGAATTAATGCAGCATCAGCACGATTTTCTGTAATAGCAAAACGAATCAAATCTAGGCGCGCTTTATACTGTTGGCTAAAGGTACGATCGCCTTGCTTTAGCCAATAATAAGCAATACTAGTTTTATCGCCTTTAGTCATCATTAAACGGCTTACGTAAATGGTTTCCCCATTTCGAGCTGTTAAAGGAATCGGCGTATCGCTACGTATGACCCAACCATCACCTGGAATACAAAGTGTTGGTGAATGCGGTGCTGGTCCTAGCTTTTGATCTTCATAATATGAAATATACAGATTAACTCGCTTATTGTCAGGCGAAAGAAAATTTCCATAATAGTAATCAGATGCGCCTGCAGACGTCTCGATTGATACAGGTAAGCGCGATTCGTTAGATTTCCATTTACCTAATGCTAGTGGAAATGCCGACATTGGTTTACTTACAACAGGTGAATCATCTCGTTTAGCAACAGGAGTAGTTAGGATTACGGCAATTAATAGACTGCTGATAAAAGCAATAACAGGTACTTTTGTTTGCCATTGTGATTTATTGATAATATCTGGCTGACGAGTATCGAAAAGATGTTCAAAACTAAACACCGTCGCGAAACTTGATTTTCCTGGTAGCATTTTAACAAGCAACCAAGCAAACAGAACTAGAATCACCAGCGAAGCTACAAATACTACCCAGCCCTCGAAAAAGTGTAGGAAGCCTTCGGTATGACTCATACCATAGGCATCAACTAATAAACCTGTGACACCAATGCGGAAGCTATTCATGAAGATAGTAACCGGTATGGTTGCTAAGAATACAGCCCAACGCATCCAGGCTGGTGCTCGCATTAAATAGCCTGCTATGGCACCAATGCTCATTAATGGAAATAAATAACGTAACCCCGCACAGGCTTCAGCGACTAATAACTTGGCATTTCCGCCCATATCAATCACATTACCTTCAAGAAAGACGACCCCTCCAAAGGAACGGATTACCCAAACTCCAAGTTTGGACGAAATTAGCTGTAACTGTGAGGTCAGCATTGGTCCTAAAACATTTGGCAGCGGAATCAACAAGAAGATAATAAGCAAAGGTACTAATAATTTTTTAAACAAAGGCCAGCCACCCAGAGAGAAAGCAGCAGCTAAAGCAAAACCCCATATACTATACATCCGAATCGGCGCAATACCTGACAACTCGCCAAGTAAAAAAGTCAGTAATGCAGCGATGCTAAAAAATATCCCCATCCAACTCGGAGCTGCTGGTCTGGCCATTAAGGCGTCATTATTGCGGTACAGAACATATGCCAATACACCAATAACCATCAGACCATGGCCATACTCTTCATCTTCAATCCAAGTTAGCAGCAAACCTGCATCAAACAGCAACCAACCAAAGGCAAGTAACATAACACCTAGCAATAATAATGTTAGGTTGTTGATACCAGGAATTATGTTGTTATTAGTAGTCATAGTATTCATTCGCTCGACTGCTTTCCGATTTATTTAACACCGTACCAAGTAATTTGTCAGGGTCAATGTAACGCATTGTTTCAGCGAGTTGATCGTTACTCACCATTCCGTTTCCAACGACTACAAGCACACAGTCAACTTGTGAAAGCATAATCATGGCATCATCGCTAACTAACATTGGTGGAAGGTCAAATATAACAATACGTTCATTATAACGATTTCGTATCTCTTGAATTAAATCCCCGACTTTTTGTGAAGACAATACTTCAGATGAATGCGGAACGGGTTTAGCGGTAGGCAAAACCACAAAACGATCAAGTCCCGGATTAACTAAGGCTTCGCTAATAGTAGCTTGGCCTGCTAAAACATCATTTAATGATGGGCCACTGGCTAAACCAAGGTATTTTTTAATTGATGGGCGGCGTAAATCAAAATCAGCAAGCATTGTGGTTGTGTCGGTATGATGCGCAATACTCATAGCTAGGTTAATGGATATTACCGACTTGCCGCAGGCTTGAGTAGGTGATGTAATCGCCATTGTTCGCCAACCGTTTTCCTGCATTTTTTTAATAACTTGTGTTCGAAGAATATCAAAGCCTAAGGATAAATGATCATGCTTATTGAATGACACAATACGGTTTTTGGCTAAGTGTTCCGGATCAAGTTTAACGACTTTGGTCTTTTCATAAACAATATCAGCCGTACTTTGCTCTACAGTGTTGTCAGGCCGATTTTCTATAATCGGCTCGCCCTGTTCTTGCTGCGTAACGTTTGTCTTGGCAGTTGCATTGCTACGCTTTGATTCTGCTATCGCTTGTTTGATTTTTTCCATGGCCTATACCAATTATCCAAATCGCGCTAATACTTTAAAAAACAAAAGATCCAATTCCATGTAAGCAAAATGGATAACTAATAATGCCACGGCGAACAAAATTGCAGCAGCAATAATGATTCGTTTTATTAATTGTTTTCTTTTCTTATGCTCATCACTGGTTGTAATGTAAGGAATCTCAACCAACGGGCTTTGCCCAATTAACATAGTTAACGCGCCCTTTCCTCGGATACGCTGGTTTAGCATTTCTAAAAGCACTGCTATTCCAATGGCAGCTGCAAGCGCTGCAAATAAACCGAGCATGATTATTTTGACTCGATTTGGTTTAATTGGTTTGTCGGCTAATAATGGTGGATCGATTAGGCTAAATCTTTCAGACTTATTTTCGCCTTCTAGATTTTCTGCAATTTGCGCACCTAATTCTTTAGACTGAATTTCTTCGTATTTTTTCTTAGCGTTACTATGATCACGAAGCAGTGAAGCCAGTCCCAGTTCAACTTGAGGTGTTTTGATTATTTGCTTTTCAAGATCAGTAATTTTTTTCAGTAAAGGTTGACGCTGTTTCTGTATGGACGCTAAACGATTTTTAGCTGTTGCAAGCAGCGTTTTTATTTTAAAAACTAATTCACTGTCTGTGGCTAGAGAATTTGCTGCTGCGCTATCTGAACTTGCTAAATTCTCTAAGGCAGCAATTTTACGTTTTAATGAGCGAACAGTTGGGTGTGTATCAGTGTAACTCACTGTTGCTTCGCGGTAAGCGGCCTTTAATTTTTCAAGTTCTGATAATCCACCGAGCGCATTTGAACCTTGCATCGCTGCCGTCAATTCAAGATCCAATCGTATGACTTCATTCTTGCTTGCTTGGTAATCACGGTTCAATTCTGCTAGAGCGGTTTCAGAACGCTGCAAAATATCAATTTTTAAACTCAAATGTTCAGGTAAAGAATCTTTATTCTCTTGTTTGTACGCAGCCACTAAGGTTTCCATTTTTTCCAGGTCACCTTTAAGACGTTTAGCTTCCTGGCTTAAGAATTCAGTGGTTTCTGTAGCGCGTTCAACACGAGACTTAATATTTTCATCGAGAAATAAGGTTACTAATTCATTGGTAACGCGATAAGCTTGTTCCGCGTAACGGTCTTCAAATGAAATACTAAATGCAATAGTTGCCCTTCCCCGCCGTCTTCCACCTAAATCAGTATTTAGCAAGCTAATATCAATGCGCTCACGTATGTCTTCTATGAGCTCAGAAGTAACTCGACTGCCATCATCTTTAGGAAATAAATTGTATTTTCGGATAATGCGCAATAAATTTTCACGCGTCATGACTCGTTGCTTAATGACTTCAATCCGTTCACTTGCAAAACCGGTAGCTGAATTAGCAATAAATTCTGAAGAAATTTGTTGAGATTCAATTAAAATCGTACCGGAGGACTGGTAAACAGGCGGCAAAAATAATGCTAAAGCTGTTGTTATCAATATAACTGCCATAAAAGTGGCAATCATTAGCAATGCTCGGCGGCGTAGTATCTCGATGTAGTCGTGCAGGGTTAATTCGTACTCTGCAATAGGTTCATTGTAAGCCATATTAATTTAAAAATCCGGGAGCTTATATACAATCGTTGCAGATAAGCTGTTACTCGAAACATTGGAGAAGCGGTCATCTCTGTTTCGGTGTTGTGCTGATAGTGTGAAATCCCACTGACGCGAAAGTTCACGCGTATAGTTTGCTATAACGCGCACGGTGTCGTTTTTATTTGAGGTTAAGTTTTCCCTATAGTTGAAATCTAGCCCCAGATCTTCTATGTCGCTTAAATTGTAAGTCCATCCGGCACTTAGTTGGTTTGATTCATTAATGACGCCTTGGCCACTAGGTGAACGTGAACGTGATAAACCAAAGGTAGAAATTGATCTTGCCGTATTATATTCAGCATTAAACATCGCTTGCCAACCCGAGGCGCTATCAGCACCACTGGTTTTATTTATACCAATACTGCCATCAACAGCGAGTTGTTCGCTGACGTCCCACGATGAACCGACATCAACACTTCGAAAATTGGTAGAACTGGTAGATACAGGTTCAAAGCGTGAGAGTGAAACACGAACATAAGTTTCGACTGTGTCACTCAAGCTATAATTTAGTTGAGAGCTAATAGCTTTATTATCGAAATCATTAAGACTTCCCGTCTGACTATCGAATTCTACTTTTGTTACCTCAGCATTAGTGTCTAGTGTATAGCGATCGCTGAGAGAGGTAGTCCAGTTAGCGCCTACTGAACGTGTTTCGCGAGTATTGTCTGTGGTGACTAAACCTGTTTCATCAAATTCGCTTACTCGAGTTGATTGTTTAGAAAAATCCGCAGTAATACCGAACTGACCGGTTTCATAATCATGTGTCCAGCCAAGTGTAATGTTGGGATCATCACGATCCTCACTAGCTGACTGATTTGAAGAACGTTCTATATTCGCACCTAGATCAATCGAGTATTGGTTATTCTCTTGTATTGCCATGATCGAATAAGCTGGCTTTAGGGATGTGCGACGTACAGATTGCTTATTGCTTGCCAAAAGACGAGGGTTGGTTTCATACTCCAGCGATAATGGTAATGTGAAAGATTGTTGAAATGTTAGCGAAAACGCATTAACAGGCAACAGAGTTGTTAGCCCCAGGCCAAGGTATAATGGATACTTAGTCGTTACTTTTATCATTGTTCTTGAACAAGTTGCCATAAGAGTATAATTTTACACACTTTATAACAAAATACACCTAAATAACAACTATGGAACCAAAATAGTGTCATTTGCTTGTAAAAGATAGTTAGAACCGAGGTTTTTGCCTTGAAGCAGGTCTTTGTAATTGACATTCATGGTCTTTTTACCACGTAAAAGCTTAATTGCATCTAAATTGGCAAAGCGGTCGAAATTACCAGAAAGGCTTAAGGCTTGCAGTACGGTCATTGGCCCCTGCAGAAGGATTGTGCCTGGTGTGCTTACCTTACCTAGAATATAAATACGGTTACCATCAGTGCTTTGTACAATCACGGTTACTTCCGGATCAGGCAAGTATTGTTTTAAATTTGCGGTGATTTTGTCAGCAACTTCAGCTGAAGAATGTCCCGCGACTGAAATCTGACCAGCTAGGGGGAAACTAATACTGCCATCTGGAAGCACACGGATCACTTTATTTAAGCTTTCATCGCCCCAAACCGACACGTCGAGTACATCGCCTTGGCGTATTTGGTAAGTATCTGCCTGTAAGAGGCTTACTGGCATGGTTATAATAAATAATAATGTTAAGAATAATTGATTGAGTTTCATCTAAAATCCTACCCTATTTAAATAGAAAAAGGGGGCACGTAGCCCCCTTTCATATACTACACAAGATTGTCTTAGGCTGCGCGAGCGAAAGCACCAATCATGTTTGATTTAGCTGCTTTCTTCTTGCGGCGTGATAATGCACCTGCACCGAACAGAGCTGAAGCGAACAGAATACCTGCTGCTGGTACTGGTACAGCTGAAACATCGCCATTATAGCTTGTTCCCTGGGCACCTGTAATCGCGAGGTAATAATTCTCAGTCGCCAGTAAACCGAATGCTATCAAGCTACCTGTTCCAGTAGCAATTAAAGTATCGTCCACGCTACCGAAAAACATCCCGTCAATACCAGCTTGGAATACACTTAGCGTAGCATCAATGAATGTTAGAGGACTGAAGTGAAAAGAAGTCGCCCCCGCCATAACGTTTGATTCACCCGCAACATTTAAATCGTAAAAATGGGTTACAGGGATATTTAAATCGAGTTCACCAGCAAAAAAGCCACCAATGCTCGCATTGTCGCCATCTGTAGTCAGGCTGATTGTACCTTCAGAGCCCAGTGTAGAACCAATTGGTGATACGGTTGAAGCAAACCCTATTGATGAAACCATCAATAAAGTACTTGCTACTATTAAATTCTTAATTGCTTTCATAATACTTCCCCATCTTGCTACATGATTAGTAATTGTATGTGTTCAATTTACCTTTAAAAATGACTATTAACCATGACCCGATCGGGTCATTTTAAATCATATCTTGTAAGTATTTTCTGATAATTTACGCCTGCGACCCACAACCAAGGCTAACAAAGCCGAGCCAAACAACCATGCAGCTGCAGGCACTGGCACGACACTTACATTAGCATTGTTGATGTATCCATCGCTGCCATCAGCGGCTGGGCCACCGAGGGTATTTGGTTCTAAGGCAATACTCGTTACATGAAGACCGATTCGAAACAGGCCGGATGTTATGGCTGCAGTTAGCTGCTCAAACTCAAATCCCGCGTTAAAAGCGACAAGGAAACTGGCATATTCGCCACTTTCATTAATGCCGTTAGCATTTGCGCCATTTTTTGTCAGTCCAAAATCAGCATCAAAGCTTGTTGGCAGCGTATTCCCTTCGGGTAAAGTAGGATTGTTTATGGTTTTAAAATCGACACCATTGCTGGAATTATTGGCGTTGAAAGTGACACCACTGATACCAGCAGTACCAACATCAAAGAAAACACTGGTAATTGAGGAGTTAGCGCCAATATCGTTATAAAATTTGAATTCAGCACCGGACATTACTTCGCTGATTGTAGCTGAAAGTTGACCTGATAAATTTGGGCCGCCATCATTCACAATTTCGGTAAATGAGATCGTGGTAGCGTTCGCCGTAGATGCAGCAAAAAGCATCATCATTGCAATAAAACGATTGGAAAATGTATAAGGGTTTCTCATGAAGTCTATAATAAACAGCGAATCGCACATTTACTATGACCCGATCAGGCTATTTTGGGGATTTTTTCAATGGTTTCCGACAGATTCTGTCTCGAGATCGGCTTCGACCATATAGCGCGCTACAGCCTCAGCACGGCTTGACACTTCCATTTTCTTAAAAATTGTTTTGAGGTGGTTTTTTACTGTATTTGGGCTGATGAAGAGAATTTTTGCGATTTCGCTATTGGTTTGCCCTAGTAAAACCAGGTTCATTACCTCACATTCACGTTCACTAATAATTCTCATTACGCGACTATCATCAATCTTTTTATCTGGGTTTGGCAGACATTCAACACCTCGCAGAGCAGCATCAAGATGAGGCATAATCATGCTTAACACCGCTGTTTGTGTTTGAATGAGGTCACTTGCTTTGAAAAACGCATACAAAATGTCATGCTCGCCGCGCTTATCTCGGTAGCCGTAGACCAATACAGATTGCATGTTTTGCAATTCACCCATAATGATGTCGCTTTTTGAATAGCCCATACTCAATTCAGACATTGCAAATTCTTCAAAAAAGAACCACTTTTCATCGTTACTTTGCCATTTGCGAAAAAGGTCCTGCATCAGTGGTTCAATTTCACTACAACCATGAGAAACTTGCTGAGTGTGTATTTCAGGAATACTAGAAGAAATATCAGAATTCAAATGACCTTGTTGAAAATTGCCCCAGCTAGCGACGAGTACATCGTGTGGGATAAATTGTGCAACATGCTGCTGTAACCAAGAATAAAAATCGACATGTTTTTTTACAAAATGCGATTGCTGAATAGCATTAAACAATGCATTCAAGTCTGGTGTCTTGCTAACTTCGCTCATTCCCTTGCTCCCCACATCTTACTTTTACTCACTGCGCATTCACCAGGAATGTGCAATGTGACCGCTAGATGAAACTTGCCCATTTCGATATTTCACCAAAGACATTCGACGTGCCAGATTTAAAAATATCGATGAACTAAAGACCATTATAGTGAGAAAATGCTGACTTGTATGTAGGAAAAGCGATACTTTTAATAAGAAACTTATTTTGCACCGATAATGTGCAATTATAGCAACACTGCTGCAATAGTAACCTTACGCTGGCGCTAGAGTAATAACCTATAGAAACAGTCGGTTATCCTAAGGGGTAAAATGTTATAACGTTAAGGTCGGCACTTAGTTAAATTCCTATGTTTATTGAGCGAAAAAAGAGCGCTAGCCTAGTGTTTGCTCCCATTCCCAAGCATGTTTAATGATAATATCGAGATTATCAAACTTTGGTCGCCAATTAAGCCTATTTTGTGCCAAGGAGGCATCAGCCACCAAACGGGCTGGATCTCCGGCTCGTCTTTCCGCAATTTCAAAGGGAATATTGACACCCGTTACCTTACAGGCCGAATCAATGACTTCTTTTACCGAGAATCCATTGCCATTGCCTAAATTATAAGCAGCGATTTGATTTGCACTTTTTAATGCTTTTATTGCTAACCAATGTGCATCACAAAGATCACATATATGAATGTAATCACGAATACAGGTGCCATCAGGCGTATCGTAGTCTTGACCAAAAATAGAAATATTATTGCGTCGACCTGATGCAGCTTGTAAAACCAAGGGGATTAAATGTGTTTCCGGTATATGCCTTTCACCTATCCTCGTGTCAGGATCTGCCCCTGCAGCATTAAAATAACGCAATGAAACAGATTTAAGTGCATACGCCTGCTCATAATCAGCCAGCATCTGCTCAACTATTAATTTAGTTCGGCCATAAGGATTAATTGGCACCATAGGGTGCTTTTCATCGATAGGCACATAGTCAGGTTCACCAAAAATCGCGGCCGTTGAAGAAAAAATAAAATGCAGTACACCATGCTTAACCATGGCATCAAGTAAGTGCTGCGTATTAGTGACATTATTGCGGTAATACTTGGCGGGAGAATGGATCGATTCTCCTACTTCTATAAATGAAGCAAAATGCATCACCGCATCAAAATTATTTTCACTGAAGACTTTGTCTAACAAATCTAAATCTGCTAAATCACCTTCAATGAATGTACCGCCAAGAACCGACTCGCGATAACCACTCGACAAATTATCGAAGGTTGTGACGTTTGCACCCTCATCCAATAATCGTACGACCATGTGTGAGCCGATGTACCCTGCTCCACCAACGACTAATATGTTCATTCGAAAATCCCTAGCTTTGCTTGTTACTGTTCGATTTACCATTTGATAAAATCAAACGGAGGAGATGTAAAATAATTAGTTTAATAAAACCGATTCCATCCATAAAATACCTTTTCCATAAACCAGGCTCTTCTTTAATTCTCCAAACCCACTCAAGTCCAAGTTTCTGAAATATTTTTGGTGCGCGATTTACAGTTCCAGCAATAAAATTTACTACTGCACCTAGATGACTGATAACAGGTGCTTCCAGTTTGTCTTTATTTTCTTCAATCCAAGCTTGCCCTTTTTTTGCACCTAAAGATACGATTACAAAATCAGCATCTGATTGGTTTATTTCTTCAATAATTTCTGATGAACTCATTTCGTCAACAGTGCCAAACCCCGGGTTATAAAATCCTACACAACGCAGGCCTTGGTTTTGTATATTAAGTTTTTCACATGCTAATTGAGCAATACCCTTTTGCCCACCAAAGAAAAATACTTTAATTGGCTTATTGCCTTCTCTATTTTCAATTAATCGCTCAATAATGTCTGACCCAGCGACTCTTTCCGGTAAGGGGGCATTTAGAAGCTTGGCGAGCCATATGATTGGTTTACCATCGGCCACACTTAAATCACTATTAATTACCGAATTTCTAAAATCACTGTCTTTTTGGCTTGCAATAAGGAAGTTAAGATTAGGGGTTGAAATAAAACATTTCTCACGAGTACGCACCGCATTGTGAATTAATTCAATAGTTTCATCCATAGTTACTGCATCAAAAGGCAAACCAAGTACCCACCACACATTGCGATTAAATTTATCCATGTTTTTTTAATCTCTCTCCGTACGGATCCATTCTTTCTGACGTTTAAATACAGCTGACACGTATAAGGGGATTTTCCCGGCTACATAGACGGGCACCATAAGTAGATCAGTGAAGGATAGTGTTGCCCTGCCCCATTTTAGCCAAGCGACCAAAACAGAAACAACAAGCACGATCAATGTTGCAAAGCTCAATGTAAATGCAAGGCTTTCATCGAAAAACAATAAAAAGCCTGATGAACCAATGAACAATAAGGCGCTAATTAATGTAAGTAGTGCTAATGGTGGTACAACCAAATCCAGTCCCATGGCAAGCAGATCTTTTGATGCGCTGGTGAAGACTCGTACAAAAATTTTGGGCAGTATGGTGAATATGGTTATTAAATGACCGTGCTCCCAGCGTTTTTTTTGTGTTTGTTCAGCCGAACTACTTTCTGGAAATGTGCTTGTCACGCTTACGTCAGGAAGAAAAATGGGAGCATGACCCGCTATACCCATTTCCAATCCCATTTTCATATCTTCAACAACATGGCCAGTCGCAAGTGAGGCATTAGAAATAATTGGCCATGGAAAAGCCATACCGGTTCCCATTAACTGACAGGGAAGCCCGACATTACGGAGGCCAAGTGGTCGAACATGATTTTTGACAAGCCAGGCAAATTCACTGATACGTTGTTTGAGGCTCGGGGTAGCATACTTCATTAAATACAGGGCTTGTATGGGTTTATTCGCCTTAAGTGCAGCGGCGGCTAATTTTTTTAGAGCTCCATTGCTTACCAAGCAATCTGCATCAATGATAATAACAACCTCTGGCGCATCTGCTGCCAAATGCTTGACGCCAAAATCTAGCGCAAAACCTTTACCGCGATTTTCTGTATCAGTTCTTTCAATCACGTCTGCTCCATGATTACGCGCAATGGCGGCAGTATCATCGGAACAATTATCGGCGACTACCAACATGCGATCATGTTCAGACAATTGGTCTTTAATATTGATCAGTGTTTTCTCAATAGTACCTGATTCGTTATGCGCTGGAATCAGAACACTAAAGCGTGCTAATGAGTCTGTACTAACATTAAGACTACGTCTGGGTAATAACGAGCAGAGAACTTCAAACGTAAAAATAAAAACAGGAATAGCGGTTAAACCAACGAGAATAAGCAAGATGCTATGCATTGATTATTAGTCCTTTTGCTGTGAAATAAAACCAGCAAGCTTGCTCGCTTCAGTATCGATATTATGCCGTTCAATAACACGTTCACGTGCTTTTTCTCCCATGGCACGGATATCATTGTCAGTGGCATGAAGTAATGATTGCATTGCAGAAATTAAGGCATCAAGTGAACCCGCCGGTATTAGCCAGCCATTTTCACCATTAATCACAAGTTCTGGAATACCCGCTATATAAGTTGTTATAACAGGCCGACTTAATGCCATCGCTTCCATAATAACGACAGGTAGTCCTTCAGCAAAACTGGGTAATACCAGAGCCGTGCAGCCTAACAATTCTTCCTGTACTTGTTCACTGCTTATCCAGCCCGTTATTTTAATCTTTGATTCAAGATTGTGCTGTTTAATCAATGCTTCGATATCGGCTCGCATGGGGCCATCGCCTGCCAATACCAATTGAAAATCCTCGCCAGACTCCGCAAGTTTAATAGCCGCTTCTACCAAGAGAAGTTGTCCTTTTTGCTCACAAAGTCGACCGACACAAACCAGTTTACGATTTTGTTTTGCTGGCGGAATATCAATATCATAAAAAGCTTTTTCCAGGCCACAATGCACAATTTTTACCTTATGCCAAAGATCATGGCTTATCCAACGAAATAGCTGACTTTTTCCAAATGAACTAATAGCCACAACAAAATCCGAATGTTTAATTTTTTCGCCTAAGGAGATAAACACCGGCTTATCAAATTCTTCTGGGCCGTGGACTGTGAAACTGTATTTTGGGCCGCCTAATATATGGCACAGCATGACCACGGTTGTTGAGTTAGTGCCAAAGTGAGCATGGATGTGAGAAACACCACTTCCTTGTAACCACTTTTGAAGAAGGCATGCTTCCATGAAATAAATAAAATGCCGAGTCAGTCCACGGTCAGAATTCCAACCTATTTTTACGGTTAACCCCAATGCTTTTATGAACCCTGTAGTATTTTTGAATAATTGAAGGAAACATGTCTTAATAAATATCCAAAATGGTTGCTTGAGAAGGTAATGTGTTTTCTCAAGCTCTACTTTATCTTCCTGATCAACTAACTCAGAAGTATCTGTTCTTAATGCATAGCGGGCTACTTCATTGCCCTGTCGTTCAAGCGCTTTGATTTCACGGCGGATAAAGCTGTGACTCACTTTTGGATATTGGTTTACAAAGTAAGCTATTTTCATTTTTGTTTATTCACTATTTTGAACCTTTATACTCGATAATTTTATTTCGCGTATTAAATAAGCGATTAAGCCAAAATGTTAATTGGCCTTGAACCTCAGGAAATTTCCCTAGGACTAAAAAAAATGCATGTAACCAATTTTCTTGAGGTGACCGATTACCACGAAGTGCTAAACGAATTACTTGTGCGGGGTATAATGCAAGTAAGACTAGGCCTTTAACACCGAAAATTGCTGCTGAAACCACCACGATAAAAGGAATTACCAATCCCCACACCCATGCCCGACGTGATTCAGTAACCCAATGACGTTCTGGCGAATTGCCGTGGAGATTTGTTCCTTCTGCAAAAGCATAACCACCTCGTACCATACGACGCCACCACTGGCCAAATTTAGACATGGCGGCATCATGCCAAGCCATATCATAATCTAATCGCCACACAATCCATTCAGCCTGCCGTAATCTTACACACAACTCTGGTTCTTCTCCTGCGATCAGGCTTTCTAGATAACCATTAACTTTCTGCAAGGCATCAGCTCTCGCCATGGCAATACCTCCACACGCTTTTGTTTCCCCTGCAGGAGTATCCCACTCTATATCGCATAATTGATTGTATATGCTGTGCTCAGGGAAACGCTCACGCAATCGACCACATACCATTGCAACTGAACTATTCTCGTCCAAAAATGCACTAGCTTTTGTGAGCCAACCATTGTTTAACTCGCAATCGCCATCAATAAACTGAACATAGTCAACAACTGGTTTGGTTTCAATCAAGTAATGAAATCCTGCATTGCGTGCCCTAGCAGCCGTAAAAGGAACACTAATGTCCAAATCGATAATAATTGCGCCTAAACTACGCGCTAAATCGACAGAGCCATCTGTTGAGCCTGAGTCAACATAAATCAATTTATCTGCTATTTCATGAACAGACTTAAGACATCGTTTTAGCCGATCACCTTCATTACGACCGATGATGACAACGCCAACTGTCGACATTACTTGTTCTCCCTACTAACTGCCCATGCCTTACCAGAAGCTATTGATTTCAAGTCACCCCAAAGCAAATCAAACATGAACCATTTAGGATCATTATCTATTCCACTACCTCCCAATCCCAATTTTGCACGTAACAATAAGATCATTCGACCTGTTGCCCATAAGAAGTCTGCAAGTAAAAGGCCTAAAAGCCCGTAGTGTTTAATAAAGAACCGTCGTCTAGAATCATACCAGTAACCTGCACGCCGTTTTGCGGGCTCTTTAATGCCTGTTGATGCACCTTCCAAGTGTAGTACGCGCGACTGCGGGACATACCACACTTGCCAACCTGCTTTTTTGGTTCTCCAGCAAAAATCTACCTCTTCAAAATAGAGAAAGTAGTTGTCATCCATTAAGCCAATATCTTCAAACACTGAACTCCGCACGATCATGCTTGCCCCTGAGACCCAATCACAGGGATGGGCCTCGAGTTGAGGCACATCTGAAACGGTGTACTTCTGTAGAAGGCGACTCAAGACACCGAGACGAGCACCACCATCTAGTTCACTCAATGGAGAGTGAATTTTGTGAGCCGAACAATCCACGCCCCCTTCAGCATTTTCTAGTAAGCTGCCTGCTATTCCTACTTGAGGTTTTGCTTCCATAAACTGCACAAGAGCAGCTAACGCACCGTGTCTAACAACAGTATCTGGGTTAAGCAGCATGACGTAATCGGGTTCATCCGGCATTGCTATTTGAATGCCGGCATTGTTACCATAAGCAAAGCCCCCATTAAGCTTCATGGCGATCACATCAGCCCAACTTCCCCATTCTTTTTGCGAAATAAGTGTTTGTAATTTTTCAACAGAACCATCACCAGAGTCATTATCAATAATTAAAACCCGTCCGCCGCCAAGATCATCTATTTCCGACTCCAATGAATCTAAACAGTCAGATACAAGTTTAGCAGTACGATAATTAACGATGATGATCCAAGTTTTTGGTGTTGTTGATTGCATTTGGGTATGTTTATTTTCCATGACGCAGTTGTTCCTTCACTGCACGATACTTTGGCGCATCTTCTGGGTTTTGCCATTGGTGCTCTAGAATACCCCACGCTCCCCATCGTCTTGGACGATAGATAAAGCTAAAGTTCACGAATGCATCCCCGCCATTTTTAAACCAAAGCTCAAACATTTCGCTGTAAAGTTCGCCCATTCTTTCGGAGCGATTAGCTTCTATAAGTTTATCTGTTGCTGCTTGAATAACAGGTATACTATATCCACGTCCCACGCGCATAGATTGTCCACCTTCATATGCCAGCAATTTCATGCCATGACGGCTAGCAAGAACACTATGGTCAATCATACGAGGTATCCGTCGTTCACGAAGTTCCGTGGCAGCATTATCCAAGAATTTGTCTACTTTGATTTCTTTAACATCTTTTTCACTAATTAATTTTTTAGCACGACTTCTATTTTTTGTAAGTAGGTTATCCACTGTTTGTGATCCAAAATATAACGCGATGGCTAATGCGTCTGCCTTAATTGATTTTGGATTTACTCTTGGATCATTTATCCATTTAATTACTTTCCGAGCGACAGAGGGATTCATTCCCTGACCTGAGACAACCTTTACTAACTTGTGATGTCCTTTTAATTCTCGCTCAAATATTTCAAAAATCTCAATTGAGCGGCGTGCATTAAAGAGGGCATTGGCTTCTTTTTTATTTAGCGACAACCCCATTCGTAAACCGAGTTTAATACCCGACGCAGTAACAAATTTATTTTGTGGGAATATCGTATTCCAAACTTCGTTTGAATACTCTAGGTAAATGGTTCGATTCTTGTCAAGACGCGAGGCAACTAGTTGTGCCAGCTTTCTTACAAAGTCATCATCAGCCATCGTCGGCACTACAAGCCAAGGATCCGCACTTACGCGATTAGATAGATCCAGTATGACTTCATAGGGCACACCTTTGCCTTTGAGTGAATATGTGTAGTGATCATTCTTTACCCGTGAAGACCACCGTTTTATTTTTGAATGGTTAATCGAAGACCAATCCATGAAGCGCAATACCGCAAAACCTTGCAACCGCTCTATATACGTTGGGTGAAATTCGTTTTTATCCGCATTATCTACATTTAAAGGAAGCACGCGAATATTTCGTATATGATCATTAGCCGCTGAGCTTAAGATCTCAAGTCGAAGCCCGCCATTAGTTGGTTTTTTAACAAAAAAACGATGTGCGACATTTGGCTTCTCAAAAATACATTGACTATCTCTAAGCTTCGGGCATTGTGCATCTACGCGCATGCGTAACTTTCCTTTACCTTCAAATGTGAGGGTATATATTCCACTAGGATAGTTAGAATTTTTATTTATCAGGATAGTTCTTACACTCTGAGGCGGGATTCCGCCATCGCCATCAGGATCAAAGGGGATGCGTAATGGGTAGCCATTTTCATCGCTTGGAATGGGCACCTTTGTATCCCATGTTGTATCTTTTCCGGTTGAATCATACGTAATCCATTTTCGCGCACTTTTCATTCTATTTAAGAATGGCCAGTCACCTGAATAATCAGTAATGCCTCCTATATTGGTCCCTATTACTTTATCTGTCTTGTCTAAGCTTAAAACATTACTGCTATAAATAGACATATAAGCAAACATGAAAAAAATGAATAAACGCATACATATATCCATAAAAATTATTGAGTTAGTGAGCGCGTCTACGCTGAACATCAATAATTGTAGATGTCAGTGAGCCCGCAACCAAAATATACAACGGCGAAATCATCGCGTTAGCTAGACAATCAATCATAAAAAAAACGGGGATATAGGAAACCATATATATAAAGGGTCTTTCCCTATTATCAAAATTCATTTTGTGAGCACGAACCGCTACTACATAAGGAGCAGCAAGAAACGTCCAGAAAAGTGACGCTAAAGCGAATATTCCATTTTCGCTGTAGACAATAATCCATAACGAATCAACACCACGAGTCAATCGTGCACCGTATTCGTTAATAGGAAAAGCACGACCCCACCCTCCCCAGCCAAACAACCACTTTTCTTCAGCTCTCAGCAGAAATAAATTTTCTTGTTTTATTCGAGCACCTAAGGACCCTGCACGTTGGGCATCACCGCTAATTGATTCCACCTGATTAATTAACGCTAATCCATCCCAATAACCACTAACTCTTATCGTCAGGTAGCCTGCAATAACCAAGATTAGGGTTAGCAACAATATCCTTACCATAACGGTCTTCGTCATCAAGCGTGCAAAAATCGCCATTACCATGACAACAACACCATTCCCTGATTTACATGCAATGACGGTGATGATGAATATTTTCTCTAAAACAGAAGATCGTATTTTTAGGATGCGAATTTTACTATCTTCTGCGCGTAATGAAAAAACTGCCAAAATTGAAATGGATACGAATAAAGCCACCATCAAGCCATGTTGCATAAAGACTTTAGGCCGCCAGCCTCCATAACGTATATGCTCCACCCAGTCAGCTTGGTTGAAACCGTAAATAAACTGATGAAGGCGTGGACTCATAAACACTTCAAACCAAATAAATGGCAAATACGCAACCGCGGCAACTACTACGCCAAGCATAATAAATTTTAAATCATCAATGGTGCGAAAATATTTCCTAGCAAGAAAATATGGCACGCCCCATATTAAATATGCGTTAAGAGATGATGAAAGCCCATCCCAGAATCCAAGATTATTTTCCAATGAGGTAAAGATAGGAATCGTGCAATATATTAGTATTGGCCAGTCCCATTTTTTTATCTTGAACTTAACCCTTGATTTACGATTGAAAAGGTATATTGACAACAATGCAGAAACACTGAATACCGCGTACTTAGACAGATCTGGTAAAATGGGAAGGCTTAACGTTGATTCTGGCAGAAAAAGCCAAGCACCTAGCATATTTGTTAAAAAATATGCTCTAGGGTCACGAAATTTACGAGCGGCTAAAGAAAAGACAATTAACCATGTTAACAGAATAAATGTATCAAAATTCACGTTGCTCCACAGAGTTTCACTCCGCCTCCACAAGAGTTCGTGCAGAAGCGCTGTGTTTACAGTCTCTGTCTGGTCCAACCAGCATAAATAGGTATACAGCCTTGTGCTGGTCGCTTTGAAAAATAGTATTCAGCATACTTATATTATTAAATTTGTTAGGTTTGAGCATTACATAATGACAATTGTCAAACGAGTCATACTACATACCAAAACAATTATTACTCCTATATAAAACTGAAGTTGCAAACAAAACGGCATCCGTTGGGCCCATTCCATAAAAATCAATTCTTTTAAATCCTTTTTCTTGTACTTTTTTCAACCCATCTTGGTAACGCAAGCGGTTACTATTATCGAATACGATTACACCATCATCTTTAAGTGCCGAAATGCAATTTTCCAATGCTTGAACTCTTTCTCTTCCGTCAATTAATACAACATCAAAATACTTTTCAAATTCTAGTATTTTGTTTTGATAACTATTGTCTTCGAGAGATTTGCAATGCAATTCACAATTGTCTGGCAATTTATTATTGATCAACTCATACCACTCTTGTGAATGTTCTATTGATATTACACTCTTAACTTTAGAAGAAAACCATAGCGTTGATTGACCTGCTCCATATTCACACACTTTCATGTCTTTGGTTAACCTACCTTCTAAAAAATTAATCATGGAGTAAGATATCCATGGTAATGGATTTCCTTCTCGATCCATGGGTGTATTATTTCTATAGCTTTTAAACCACCCTTTTTTGATAAGAAAACTATCTGAGCGTAAAATATGCCAAATACTTAAAAAACCAAAACTATATTTTTTTAGCCAAGCCCGCACAACATCTTTCAATAACATTTTCGATAACCTCTTTTAAATTTCGCACAAAGCTTAGTGCTGCACAACAATACCTAAATAATTTATCTTGTATGCATGCACCTACAATAATAAAAGGAAAAACTCCGATGATTGAAGTCGACCGAATTAATTTATAAATCCACTCATAAAAATTGCAGTTATAAAATATCGCAAACTTCTAACTTCGGACACCAAGTAGCCCAAATATACTATTTATATACACAACAAAAAGCTGTTCAACTAGAAAATTAATCGGCATCCCACATGTTATTAAATATACTTTTTTGAAGAATTTGTAGTGCCACATCAACTTCTTGTTCGGATAGTTTTTTTCGCCAGGAATCAATATTTCCTTTATCTGGATTCATGTAATTGTTACGCCGCTGTTTTGACTTCCAGTCTTGATGTTCAAGCTTCTCTGCCCGTTTTAGACTTTCGGTAACATCCTCTATACCAGCATGTAAGTATATGTTTTCTGCATAAAGAAGAGGGTCACTGACAACGTCTTCAAATCGCATTGACAAATATTGATCATTATTCTTTGCTGCCAAGTAAAGAGTTTCATTAAAACACCACCACCAGCAGATTGACAGTTCAACCATGCTCATCTGACTGATCGAGCCAAACGAGTTGAATTTCTTGCGCCAGTTAGGGTCGTTAACGGCTATACTTTCTAGTCGCTCTATGGCTCCTTTACGCGCCGCTTCTTCACCGACTTTAGCAATATACCGATGTTTCATTGATGAGAAATAACCAGCAGGATGACGAATTATATGAAAAACTGAAACAGAGGGTTCACGATCTACTAAGTAAAGCATCCATCCAAGTTTCATATTGCTCTTTATTACTAACGTCGCGTCTTTCAACTTGTTGTCATCTATGAGTAAATGCGGAAGGGAGTATCGAACCCCAGACAATGAGGGCCAGATCCACTTCAGGACGTTTCTTTTTCCCTGTCCGGATAACAACCAACTTGCAAACGCATTTCCCCAAGCAGATTTAATAAAGTCTTTATTACAGCCAAATTTTCTATCACGGATCGAAAAAGCAGAACGTTCGTCATTTAGCGTGTTCAACCATGCTTCTTTAAACTCTGTTGGAATTTCTGATGAATGAGTCGCATTCTTGTAATTTAGATTACAAAATTGCGAACCTAATATTTCATCTGGCTCATTTCGACAAATTGTCGTTGAAGAAAGATCAAGAAGATCTAAAAGATAATTTGTCCCAGATCTCCCCATACCTGCCAAAACACAGTATTTTGAGCTTTCAACTATGTTATTCATTTTCCCAAATCACCTTTCATTATCTCTAACCTATTTTATGTTCTATACCGAGGCAGTTGCTTTGTTCGTCGATTGATTTCAACCTTCTCATAAATGTGCTCGAAGCTACGCGCCGCTGAAGCAGTGGCCATATGTTTCGGCTCATCGCGCCAATTAGGCGGGACCATGAAACGTCAGCCTAGCCTGCGTAGTTGTCATTTCGTAAGCAGCAAATTATTTTCTCCTGCTCCAAATCCATCTGCCAGTTCTCCAGAAGGAACTAAGACATCTACTTAATCCAAGATGAAGATAATTTTTGAAAAGTGATAATCCTTTGAATGATGGGGCAACCATACCGAGCGTTCGAAGCCAAAAAATTTTAGCAAATACATGTCTCTGCCTCCTTAACAATCCTTGCTGAGCTTTGTACAGATCTTCTACAGTACCTTGTGATACTGACAAACGTTCTGCTCGCGTCATTTGATCCATGAACTCCTGCCCTTTATCGGTTCTTATGAGGACAAGGCTAGCCCCTTCAAAGCCATTCCCCGTCTCGCGGTTCCAAGCATCACCAACTGAGATATCAGCGGATTCTCCAGTACCATCAGGGCACAAGCTGCAACGAAACGCCTTGTGTTTCGTAAGCACCGTGCCCCATGCTTTCTCGTAGCTCATCTCACTCCTTCCAGTGCTGCCTACTGAAGCAACACTAAAGTTACCAGGCCACCCTCGTCCCCTGTATCTCAGGTCAGTAACATCTTTAGGTATAACCCCAAGTTCGTCCAACAGCATTTCCGTTGCCATTGATGAGGGCGTACCTCCGCAGAAAACTGAAACCGTCAGAGCTATATTTTTATCTATCGCACTGCTAATGCGCCGAATTTTCTCGATTGCTGCAATCTCACAAGGCTTACCAATAACAATTACTGGTTGATCCAATTCAACAACATCTCTTAGCCCTGTGCACAACGAAGCTGGCGCATATCGTGAGCCTGCACCTGCTTGCACCTCTTTGCCTGATTTGCTCACGATTGCGCAATTTTCTAACGGTGCTTCAGGATCGGGCCGAATATGCAATACTCCTTTGGCTAAGTCATTTTCGATGCCATAAGAGCCAATAGCTGTGCAAACTCCTCCAGAACTCCCAACAAAATGTTCATCATTATTCTTCGACCATGCTTCAAGAACATCAGTGAATGGCCCCCAATCCTCTTGTGTGGCCTTGCTACAATATTGTGATTCACTTATAAATTTTTTATCTAAATCGATTCCAGAGCATACGTCTAGGCATTTCGAACACTCGTCACAAAGGCTCTCTTTAATTACTGGACGAAAGCCATGGGCATAGATGTTCTTCATTTGAATTGCATTGGTAGGGCAAATAAATGAACAAGCTCCGCATCCATGGCAGAGATCTGCTTTAACAACATCAGCTACAGTTTTCATAGCACCCCATTTAAGTAAAATCTATTAACAGCACAGATAATAAAAATCAGTTGCTTTTTAAGAGTGTAAGTAGAAAACATTGCTATACCTATTTTGTATTGACAATATCTTTAATGGCGGAGTCGAAATATGCCTCAATACTAGCCTTATGCTTATCCATATCATCAAGCATATTTTGAATATCGCCCTGCCCACTAAGTGCGCTATCGAGGCGAATTAATAAGCTATCAATAGTGGTATTTCGCATGTCAACAACAGTATCTTCCATTCCAACCATGCTCATGACGCCAGTAAACTTATCGCTGTAAGCTTGACACAACGTTGGTATAGCCTGAGAAATAGCTGCAATACAAGCATGCATTCGAGCGCCCAAAAAGAAATCACATTCACTTATAATTCCTTTAATCACCCTGGGGTCTGCATGCTCCTTAATTTTAAAAATCCGAATGCCGATCAAATCGGCATACTGTTCACATACGGCATCGATCGCATTTACATCAGTTTTCTCTGCCACTAAATGTTGCTTTGTTGTGCTGACAACGTGAGGTACAAGTACAAGAACTGCATCTGTTGATTGAATCACCCATTCAATAACTTTGTGAACCATCTCTTGGTAGTTAAAATTTAAACCAAAATTTTTATCTGCAAAATACAATAAACCACTAATATTGAAGCCAATCAGCATTCCACCGCTAGGCTGTTGACCAAATATTTCACTCGTACTCTTGATTGATTCCATTCCAAATGCAATATCAGGGCTCTCTATAATCTGTGAACTATCAAGGCGAGGTGCAATAGCAGATATTTGCGTCTGCCCATGTTTATCCCTACAGCCAATTAATTTTGCGTTCTCAAAAACAAATCGAGCTGTGTTTATATGTTCCTGGCTAGTGAACGGCCCATATGACTGAGGAAGCAGGTATAGCGGAACATTAAAATGAATCGCAATCTCTTTTACCGTTGTAATGGAATCAAAAACTTCACTTCCATAGATCGATGTAAAAGAATCTCCCCCAGAAACGTCTAGAACTGCATCGACCTTATCGAGCGCCTTAAACAATCGAAAGCGACCAAATAGAATCGTTCGGATAAAATTTGGTATTATGGATGCCAAAGGCGTAAGAAATTTAAGTAGCCGAAGGCCTTGAGTTTCAAGCAACCTTGAAGAAGGATGAAAAAAGACTGTTTGAAGGGTTATCGTTCTCCCTTCGATAATAACCGTCAAGCTATCCTGCAGCCCGGAATTATGCTGTATAAAAATTTCAACATCTGGACACACTCTGACTAAATTTGCTATTGCAGAATAACCAAGCGCGGTTACGCCACCATTTCCTGTTTCTAATGGGCACCCAATCAGAAGTACATTTAATTTTCTTTTTTTGGAGATTATATTATTCATTTTTAGTTCGCATTAAATGCTAAATCCATTATCTATAAAATCACTTTATTTCCCATGCTCAAACAGTACTATTCTTATTAACAGTGCCGCTAAAACATCAATTTAAGTGCTATATTTCGTTATAAATGACAATATCCTATTTTTTCTATTCGTATGCATATTATGAGATCATTTATCAGTATGTTTCTTAGCGATATAAACATGAGACGGCGCAATATTTCTTTGAATAATATAAGGTAACAATGAGAATATGAGCTCTTTTTTTGAACTTTTTTTCCAATAATTTTGTTCCTTAATTCGATTTAGTCCTGCTATGTCAAATGTTTCGACAACTGTTGGCTCTCTAGCATCAGGTAATAAAAGAAATGGTTGAAGCTCAGAAAAACCTGCATTTTTCATTAATTGCTCAAACTTGTTTTTAGAGTGGAGATACCCCAATGCTTCGCAAGAGGTTGCTTTACATATTTCATTCTTATTACTCAGATAGTTCATTAATTTTCGGGGAAGTGCATTACCGAAACGAAAATCAACATGCTCATCAATTCCACCCATTAAGAGTCGAATGTTAAATCGATTTTTAGTTGAAATAAAAATTTTTCCACCTGGTTTAATTACTCTATTACACTCTTTAAGTAATTGAAGGTGAAAGTCTTCTGGTGATGTGTTTGAGCGACCAGCGCACCATTCCAAAACATAATTGATAATAAGAACATCAAATGAATTGGTTTTATAAGGTAAATAACCATCATTACCACCACAGCTAACATTAACGTTAGTTAGATTCGACTCATTACACCACAGCCTATTAAAAGTAGCTTGTTGTGGAACAACTTCTAAAGCTTCTAAGTGCTTACATTGTTGGGCAATTATTCTTGTATGTTGCCCTAAGCTTGCGCCAATTTCTAAAACAACGTCAGACGGTTGTATATTAACCAAATCAAGGTACTTGCGACGTTCTTCATTTAATAGGTATTCTGTTGAAATGCTTGATTGCCGGATCGCTGTTATGCAATCAGTTAATTTGGCAGCTTCAATCATTGTATTGAGCTGATCTTCTTTTTGATCAGACTCGATAGAAAAGGATGAAAAAAATGTGACGCCATCCTTAACTAAATAAGTTATTCCACTATTATCAGCACTTATTAATTTGCCATCAGCATAATATAGGTCAGATTGTGTTTGTGGTGTGGAAAGCAATTCTGTGAATTTCATAAATATACCTATAATTAAATTTACTATAAATCTTTAAAATCTAAAGTGCTATCATTGATACAGTCACTCATTGTCATATAACAACTATTAGCCATTTCACAAAAACGCTCATACGGAAAAAAACCTAAGTTCATACTTATCCATCCTAAAGCAGCCAATAAATAGCTTATCGCATCAATAGGCTCGCAGTTAAATATCTTGCAATGGCTATCAATTTCATTATTTAGTTTGTGTCCGTGTAAACCAACCGATTGAGCTAGCCTTATTAAGTCAAACATCGGATAGCCATTCTTCAATGAACCAGCCCAGTCAATAACTACAAATTTAAAGTCATCTTTTTTCCTATCTTTACTCTGTTGAGCATGCAAGATATTCCCTTTCCATAAATCACCGTGCATCAATACATGTCGTGGTTGCCAATAGCCATTCTCTAATCTATTAAGAGATTGTTGTACGGATGCTAAAATATTTTTATCAATATTTGGTAGTTGATAAAAATGCATTAACGGTTTCCGGAAACCATCCTCTATTGAATTTGCGTTCGGAACGCTAATGGTTTGTTTGCTAACGCCCTTTAACCAAACTAAAATATTAGGCCTAAGGGTAAATCGCTGAACTATTTTCGCAACTTTATTTTCGCCATATGGCTGATGGTATGGTAATGCGGCCCAACTTAAATTTTGCCAATTACCATAGACAAGTGGCTCCAAAATTACTTGGCCAAGGCTTTTACCTAATATTTGTTTTACATCAGCAGATTTTCTCATGGCTGCTTCCACCTGCTGCTCGTCTGTTAATGAGCTAACAATAACTACAGCTAGCGACTTATTATTAGAATCTGAAACCAGCAATTTATAGGTGTCATCAGCAACTTCTTTTTGTTCATGTAAAAAGGTGACCGTAAGCGAATCGGCTTCCGTTTTAAGAACCTCAGAAAGCATCGCTCCTGTTGCAGACGAAAAAGCATTTAGCCACTCATTACGTGAAATGTGAGTTGAGTTAACCAAAAAAATAATCTCTATGAAAGCACAAACTAGAGGGAATATATCTAATGTGTGAATGTAAATATTTTTTTCGACATTGCATAAGTCTATCCCCTGTTTAATTCATTCAAATTATGCAAAACATGAATAGCCGAATATACAGTAATAATCAGCATCAAAATAAATAAAATAATTGGTAAATTTAAAGCAATTAATCCTTCAATCAAGAAGTAGGCAATAAAGGAATATAAGATAAGCCAAAGCGTTGGTAGCAACCATGTAGAATAACGATATTCCATGGTCCTGCGTATGGCGAATGATATTGCAGATATAGCTAATAATTCACCAATAATTCCTGTAGCGCCAATCCAAATTAAATCTGCATTTTTAATTGCAAGCATTAGCGCAATCGCCAAAGCTATCTGTCTAAACATATTGGAAAACATTACAGATTTGGTAGTTGCAAAAGCAACGCATAAAGTATTTGGAACTTGCCGAAGCAATCTAATAAAGAAAACGACAGCTATAACTTTGACAATTGTAGCTACTTCAACAAATTTATCACTGTATATAACCTCGATTATCTCACTAGAATATGCCAATAGAACAAAAATTCCCGGTATGGAAAGCCACAGAACCAAGTTGTTCATTAGTTTCGCGCGCTTGAGCAATGCCTTTCTGTCATCACGAATTTTCGAAAAATCCGGTAACATAATCTGTGTTAGTACACCAGCAAAATTATTAGGAATAAAAGTTGCGAATGAAAATGCCACCGCGAATAATCCAAGTTCATGTTTTGAATAAAACTGCGATATGATTAGCTTATCTCCTTGTAAGGTGAGTACTAAAAGTACTCCACTTATAGTTAACGGCCATCCAAATCGTATAATTTTCTTTGTTAATTTATTATCCCAGGAAAATGAGATCGTTGTTTCGGCTAATATGTGTGAGACTGAAAGACTGACGACTGCTGTAATGATAGATAAGTATATGAATGCTCTGTAGTCAGAAAAATAAATCGCTATCGGGTAAACAAAAATCAAAGTTATAAGTCCAGGACTTATCTGCTGTATGGCTAAGGGAACAAAATTCATATTGCGTTGTTTTCTAATGTAGTCTCGATGCTCTAGCCCCTTCAGCAGTGGAAGAATAGCTAATAGTGCGAATTCATTAGCTGCCTCTGGAACATCGAAAAAAACCGCAAAATCATAGTGAAAAATCAATATCAAAGCGCAAAGAAACACACCACGACCCAATAAAAAGGTTTGTGCCACTGCACCAAAATGCTTTTGATGGCCATCCTTATCTTGAATTATTAATTTATCGATACCGATTTCAGTTAATGCCGTAAGAATACCAGTTGTAATCCAGAAAGTTGCAGCAACACCAAAGTCTGCAGGTAGCAGCAATCGAGCTAATATTGCCATGCGCAAAAATATCAGCACAGCATTAGTCATCTTTGCCGTTCCAACGACAAAAACTGCTTGATGGAATTTATCTTTCATATTAAATACAGGTTACGCCAGTTTTAGATTGCATTATTTTTTATCCACAAGTCTCGAGTTTTGACTGTTTTTCCAGACGCGGCTGAGATCACCCTTCGCGAGAAAATACCTAACACCAAGCAAAACCATGCCCTGCCAAATAGTTGCCAGTATTATGACTGGGATTTTACTAAAGCTACGGTTTTTTTTGTTTGCGATAAATTGGTTGATACGCAAGGTAAGTACATTCCAGGGTACTAATGACGACTTTTCTTTTTTTATCGTTAACATTATTTCTGCTTGCAACCAATTTGGGTTTGCAGCATATTTTTCCTTTAAACAGGCCGCTGGATCTATTCCGCGTGCATTAACCGCTTTCATTTCATTAATTAAATAGTTTCTGATTACATGTCCGATATATCGTCTGCAATGATTAAAATACAGTAAGCGAATATCACGATAGGCTTCAAATATAAAAGTTGCACCCGGCGGGTTAATCACGCGTTCATGAACGAGTTCTTCAGATGAAAAAAAATCTGTTTTAGCAATAGTGGTAAGTATTCCATCAATATTTAGCAAATAAGAGGGTAACCACAACCGCTTAAGAAAACTGCTTCTTCCACACATTAAGCCACCAGTAACGGCGGACAAGCGGACATCATGTTCCAGTTTCGTAATGTAATTAGAGCATTTATCCAGCAAAGACTGTTTTGACTGGATGCTGGTATCTTTGATTGCAGTACTACTACTGATTACAGCATCTGGATTATCTTCAAGTGACTTCACCAATAGTTCACAGGTAGCTTCGTTATTGATCAAAATATCCGCATCGACCATGAAGAGGTAGGTTGCATCATCTTTGGTGAACTCATGTACAAATCGGTTCCATGTCGTTGCCTTGTCACCCAGCTTAAATTCGACTACGTCTGTTTCCAGATCAATATGTGTAGTATTTGGGCGTAATTCTTTCAAAGCCTGCTTAGCTACCTTCGCAGTATTGTCTTTACATCCGTTTGCAAAAACAGAAACATTTATAAAGTCGATATCAATCGTATCGCAATAAAATAAGCTCTGTAAAAAAAGTGACTTAATTGTTAACTTGATTGACGATTGTTCGTCATTAGCTATGATTGCAAAGTATATTTTGAGACCCATTATAACACCCTATCATCTAGTAAAAACTGGAAGGTATGATGAAGTATTGTTCTTGAATATAGTGAATTAGATATCATCGTTGGCTGCATACATTTTTATTACTGTATTATTGTTAGTAAGTTTAATAGTCATTAGAAATACCTAACTCCATTCAAAAGGAGGTTTTCCTACTACTATGAAATATGGGTTCAGCAGGTTTTCTTTGTTGTACTGAAGTGGTTCTTTTTCTAAGTTTGTGACCTGGCCACCAGCGGCATTTACAATGGCATGTGCAGCAGCAGTATCCCATTCCATAGTTGGCCCAAGTCGAGGATAAACATGTGCTTTACCTTCGGCTACCAAACATAGTTTCAGAGAACTGCCCATACTAATAACGTCATATTCACCTAGGCTATCTAAAAACGACTGTAAGTCTGGCCCCGCATGAGATCGACTGGCAACAACTTTGAGCTTTTGAGTTCGGTAGTCGGCTGTTTTAATTTCTGATATTAGATTATCTTTTTCTTTTTTAAATGCACCCAGGCCTTCTACTCCCGAATAGGTATGCTTAAGCACTGGTGCATAAACAACACCGAGTATCGGTTTACCATTTTCAATTAATGCAATATTTACGGTGAACTCGCCATTTCGCTTAATAAATTCTTTTGTTCCATCTAATGGGTCAACTAGCCAAAACTTAGTCCATTGTTTGCGCGTTTCGTATGGTATTTTTTCTGATTCTTCTGAAAGAATTGGAATATTGGGTGTAAGCTCTGTTAAAGCAGTAACAATAATATCATTTGCAGCAATATCAGCGCGTGTTAATGGCGAGTCATCATTTTTCAGCTCTACATTAAAGCTATCGCTTGTATAGACTACCATAATGGCATCGCCTGCCTGTTGGGCGATTGCTGTCACGTCTTTTAATAATTCTTTCATCAGTATCTATATCTTAAATGTCTGTTTACTTAAGAACGCCACGTTCTTGTAACGAATTTACAATGGTTTCTACGGTTTCTTTAAGGCTGATTGAGCCATCTGTATCGATAACTATTTCAGCCTTTTTAGGCTCTTCGTAAGGTGAGCTAATGCCAGTAAAATGAGGTATCTCCCCTGCCCTAGCTTTTTTGTATAAGCCTTTTACATCGCGTTCTTCACATTTTTCAATGGAGCAGCGACAATAAATTTCAATAAAGTCACCATGTGGCACCATTGATCGAATCTTTTGCCTATCTTCTTTAAAGGGCGAAATAAAGGCAGTTAATGATATGGTGCCAGCTTCTAGAAAAAGTTTTGTCATTTCACCAATGCGGCGTAGGTTTTCTTTTCGGTCTTCATCTGTAAAGCTAAGATCGCCGCACAACCCATGACGGACATTGTCACCATCAAAGACAAAGGTCTTACAACCCATTTGATGTAGACGTTCTTCAACACTATGTGCCAAAGTTGACTTACCAGAACCTGAAAGACCGGTGAACCAGAGAATGATGCTCTTATGCCCATTCAGAGATTCGCGTCGTTCACGTGTAACGGTGGCGTTATGCCAAACTGCATTATTACTTACTTTACTCATCATTTAATCCAGTTATTGAATTTGCAGATCATCGCCTTCCTATCCCTCTATATAAAATTCCTTGTTTACCTAAAGAGTTGCTGTCTAAACAATTTCGTCCATCAATAACTACTTCAATACCCAATTCACCAAAGTTCATTTCTTTAAGTTGGTTAATACAATTATCGTGGTCAGTCACTATAAAAATTGCTTTACACCCCTTTAATGCACTTTGAAGTGATTCTGAAGTGTTTTCTGAATTAATCCAGGTGTCGTAAACATTAATATCTGCTCCTTTATCTTCTAGTAATTTTTTTATTTCAAAGAAAGGTGATTCGCGGAGATCATCTACATTTTTTTTATAGGCCACACCAAGAATTGCTACTTTTGTCCCATTAACGGGTAAACTTTTTTCATTTAATGCATCTTGCAATAATGATACAGCATATTCAGGCATACCATTATTTGTGTTTCGCGCTAACTGAATCATTTCAGGCATATAACCTGCTTTCTTTGCAGCGTCTTTTAACCACTCAGGATCTACAGCAATACAGTGGCCGCCTACTCCAGCACCAGGGAAAAATGGTCCTTTACCAAAGGGTTTAGTTGACATGCCATCAATAACATCGACAACATCTAAATTAAGCACGTCACTAATTTTTGCAAGCTCATTTACAAAAGCGATATTGACGTCACGGACTGTATTTTCCATTGCCTTAACTGCTTCGGCATCACGTATTGAGTGCATCATAGTGACACTACCCAAGGGGATTTTTGATGTTTCATAGCCACTTTTGGAATCTGTTGCAAACACCTTAGGACGCATATTTTTTCTGATGTCTCTTACATTAAATAGCTCACCGCCTAAAATAGAAACATAAAAGTTAGCAGCCGCTTTTGCTCCCTTTTCTGTCGTCGCGCCAACTACACGGGGGATATTTTCTGTCGTCCAAAAATTATCGCCTGGGCTTACCCGCTCAGGGCAATGAGCTAATTCAAAATCGGCACCAGCTTTTTTATTAGTTTTCTCTTCAATATATGGCAAAACAATCTCTTCGCAGGTGCCAGGAAATACGGTCGATTCAACAATAATTAAATCATTATTATTAATATGCGGTGCAATAATGTCTAAGGCACTAATAAGTGGAGTTATATCCGGATCATTATTACTATCGATTGGGGTTGGAACACAGATTAAATAAATACAGCAGTCAGAAAGATCATTATCATCAAGTGTTGGCTTTAAGTTGCCCGTAGCATTTGCACGCTTCAACAACTCTTCAACAGTATCATCGACGATATGTGATTTTTTCTTTAGCAGAAGATCAACAATCCCTTTATTAGATTCAAAACCAATTACTGAATAACCTTTTACAGCGCATAAGGAAGCGAGTGGCAAACCTACGTAACCAAGACCAATAACTGCGATTTTGTTATTCATGATATTCCTAATACTTGTGTGTGAAATTGCTTCATCATTGTATGTTTCTGCCTCGCAATGATCTTTTAATAAGTGTCTTCATTTTGAAAAACTGCGACGATAGTTTTAAAAACGATTATAAAATCAAGTCCGAGAGACCAGTTTCTTAAATAATCTAAATCGTATTCAACGCGTTTTTGCATTTTCTCAACTGTTTCGGTTTCACCGCGACAGCCATTTACTTGTGCCCAACCTGTAATGCCAGGTTTTACTTTATGACGGATCATGTACCCTTTGATTTGTCCGCGATAGAGTTCGTTATGCGCAACTGCATGCGGGCGTGGGCCAACGGTGCTCATTCTGCCCTGCAGAACGTTTAAGAACTGTGGTAGTTCATCAAGTGAGAAACGTCTTAATATTGCACCTAGTTTTGTTACACGGCTATCATTTCGTGTCGCTTGCTTTATATCTGAGCTGTCATTTTCACACACGGTCATGGAGCGAAACTTGTAAACAATAATTTCTTGTCCATCTAGCCCATAACGTTTTTGTTTGAAAAATATGGGCCCTTTTGATGTCACTTTAACAGCTATGGCAAGTAGTAATAGTAATGGTGATATTAATATTAAAATGGCAAGGGAAAAAATGATGTCACTAAGGCGTTTTATAATGCCATTCGTGCCACTAAATGGCGTTTCGCATAATGCGACGAGCGGCGTGTCACCGATACTGTCCATGTGTGATTGTATTAAATCATAAACAAAAATATCGGGAGTAAAATAAATGGATGCTGTCGTATCATGAAGTTGATCGAGAATATCTAGAACACGTTGTTGATCTCTTATCGGCAATGTAATGTAAATAAGATCGACTTTATTAGTTCTCACATAATCGACTAAGCCGTCCATCTTGCCTAAGTAACTTGCATGCACGCATTCGCCAGTACGTGTTTCGTCACGATCATCAAAGAACCCTTTCAGAGTGAGTCCATTGCCTCCATCACTACATATGTCTAATGCAAGTTGCCGTGCTTGATCATTAACCCCAACAATCACAACATTACGACGATGTTTTTCTGAACGAAGGCTAAGCAACAATAGTTTTCGAATAACAAAATGCACGGCCAAGATAACAATCGGTGTTATCCACGCCCAGGTAATCAATACATGTTCTTCAAAAACCTCGAAACTATCGGTTAAGTAGCCAAGAAAGATGAGTACTAAAATCATCATGGCCCAGGAGATCATCAAATTACTGGTTTGAGCACGAATGTCCCCGGTGGCCCAGGATGAAAACAGATCAATATGCCTGAAAATCAGCAAAGAGAGCAAAAATACGATAATGGCTAAATGTAGGTGATGGCTTTGAAATGGTATATCGTAGTAATTTAGCAGTAAAAAGCCCGTTCCGACCGTTAAAAACGGATCAATCGCCCACTGTATTAATGCCAGCAACGTTGGCAATATGGTGGTGTAACGTGCTGCTCCCGCCCTCATGTTCCTTTACATCCCTATTATGCTCTAAATGCTTGATTATAAACATCAAGCATAGACTAACTTTTCAAGCGCGTATTCTACGTTATTGCTTTTTAGTTAGCCAAATATGTTATTTTGCAAGAATATTCGCCAATTATGCCAACATTGCTCGAAAAATGATGTGAATTATTCACTCTTAAGTTGATTTACTCATATTAATCAGAATTATAGCTGTCAGTTGTTATGATTAAAGTATAAGTTTCTGTTAAAGGATTAAACTGTGAACGCTTTCAAACAGTTAAGCAAAATATTGCCGTATGCCAGCTTTTATTTCATTTTTGTAGCTGGCTTAGCAGCCGCTGAGGCTTTGCCCGAAAAATTTTTGCTCATCGACGGGCATATTGCTGAAGATGGCTCACGTATTCAGATTAGCTGGCCAAAGCCAACCGGTACTAAAAACGGTCGTGTAACTATTCAACGGCGAACTTTAGGTGAAAAATCCAAAAGTTCATGGAAAAGCATTGCATCGCTTAGAAGTTTTACCCGTGTTTATACAGATACTGAGATTCAATCTGGCACGGCATATGAGTATCGTATTTCTCGCCCTAGCAAGAAGAAGATTGAGACAGGATACTGGGTCGCTGGGCACCATGTACCGGCTGTTGAAAATCAAGGTGTAGCGATAGTCTTGGTAGATGAAACCATATCCAAAGCTCTTAGCCCAAGCTTAAATCGGTTTTCGATGGATTTAATTGGCGATGGTTGGAAGGTAGTTCGTCATTATGTGCCGCGTGGTAATGCCAAAAATGCAGTCTCAAACCTTAAGGCTGCCCAAACAATACGCGCTTGGCTCAAGCGTCAATATTATTCTAATCCGTCATTACCGCATTCATTGATCTTGGTTGGCCATGTTCCTGTTGTAAAGAGTGGGCACTCGAACCCAGATGGCCACAAGCGTCGCCCACTAGAAACTGATTTGTTTTATGCTGATATGGACGGTATTTGGCATGATGATGGCAAAGGTGTCTTAAGACATAATCGTGTTCCAAGTGACCATATCGAAATGCAGGTTGGCCGAATTGATTTTTCAAGTTTAGATAGCTCGCTTGGCGATGAAGTAGCGTTATTAAAAAAATATTTTAATAAAAACCATCTTTGGCGGCACGGACGCTTAGGTGATTTGCGTCAAGCATACGGGGGTAATAATTATTTAATTGGAGAAAGCAATGCACTTCGTAATATTGTTGGCCCTAAAAAATTCATTAAAGGTGGACACCATGATGTGGGTAAAGAACAGCCGTGGTTGTTTGGTGTCGATTTTGGAAGTTGGAAGTACGCTGATTACGTAACCCCCAAGCCTATCCAGACCATTTTTTCTATCAACTTTGGCAGTGGCAAACTTGGATTTTCTGGAAGGAATAACACTATGAAAGCAATGCTGGCACAATCGCAGTATGGTTTAGCAACCGGATGGGGTGCCAGGCCCACATGGCAGTTGCATCACATGGCTTTGGGTAAACCGATTGGTTACAGCCATTTGCGTACGGTCAATAACGGGAAACGTTCATTTGGAGGCGCTGATGATTTGGAATATACCCCAACAGGAAAATACACCTGGTTAAACCCTATTTGGGTAAACTTACTCGGTGATCCAACGTTGCACCCTTTCCCATTAAATCCGGTTCAAAAATTGCTTGCTAAAAAAAATAAGAATGGTGTCCAACTTAGTTGGGGTAAACCGAATACCGAGTCGGTTGTGCAATATCGTGTCTATCGTGCTTTGAATCGTTTAGGCCCTTATGAACGTTTAAACCCATCTGATTTGCTGAGTGAAAACCAGTTTTTTGATCCTAACCCTATTACCAATTCATGGTATATGATTCGTGCTTACTCTTTAAAAGAAGTTTATGCCGGATCGTTTTATACTTTCTCACAAGGTGTGGTCGTACCTAGCGTGGCGACACCCTAGGCTGACAATACACAACTATGCTTTGCTAATTTTCAATCCATGACTTAATCAATGGATGTTTTTTTGAGAATGAATGGTTATAAGCTGCAAGTAGAATCCAAACAAGCGCATCAATTTTTGATGCGCTTATTTGAAACAAACCGTTGTGATTTAAAGCACCTGCAACCATGGGTGCGTAAATGTATTGTGAAAACTGGTCATTGAAGTAATTGCTAAGTATTACCTCCGCAACGGCTTACAAAAAACTCTTAGACGTTAGTAATCCAAACAAATTCATAGGGTTGTAAAAGCAGTCGTTCTCTAGGATTTACGTATTGATGCCCACTAATTAAATCCTTCCATTGGTCCAATTCAACCAAGTTAACATCTTGTAGTGACACGGATTGTGGTTCTGTCGAAATATTGTAGATACAGAAGATACTTTGCGATCTACCTAGGCTTTGTCGCCAAAAAGCAAACAAGGTTTCATCAAAATGCATGGTGAATTGTGTTGCATTAGGGTGGAAAGCCTTTTGTTGTTTACGAAGGGCTATTAATTGGGTCAGACGCTGGAATGCAGCATGATGCGTGGTCTGTTCGTCATCTAAATGGTTAACGAGTTCATCAAAGTCCCAATTGTGCCGGTTAATAGAGCGTAAGTTTCCGGTAAGTTTCTTTTTGACTTGATCATTGCCGGTCGCGAGTAAGCTATGAATGTAAAAAGCAGGTACTCCTTCGAGCGCCAACATAATTGCATGAGCACAAACGAATCTGTCTAACTGACGCTCATCTTCCCCTTCAAACGTCCCTTTCATGGCATCAATCAGGCTAATATTAATTTCGTAAGGGCGATGCTCGCCGCTCGATAATGCTCGCCAAGAAATATCACCGCCAAACTGTTGCATGAGCGCAGCCAGTTTATCTACCTCTTCATTGGGCAGGATGCCTTCGACCGGTCTGAGCCCAATGCCATCGTGCGAGGCAATGAAATTGAAATAAGCCGTTCCATCTTGTGCCGGCGGCATGCTCATCATCCACTGTTTTAGTAAACGAGATGAACCAGATAGCATGGTATAGAGAATAAGTGGGGGTAACGTGAAGTTATAAATCCAATGAGCTTCATTCGCATTACCAAAGTAAGAAAGATTTTCTCGACTCGGAATATTGGTTTCGGTAATAACAATGGCATCCGGGTTGACGTGTTCAATCAATAATCGCAATAACCGAATGACTTCATGTGTTTCTAATAAATTAATGCATGGCGTGCCGATTTCTTTCCACAAAAAAGCCACAGCATCTAACCGGAATAAACTAACGCCTTGGTCTAGGTAAAGCTTGATAATGCCTACAAACTCTAGCAGCACTTTGGGGTTTGAAAAATCCAGGTCAATTTGGTCGTGGCTGAATGTACACCAGACATATTTTTTTCCGTCCAGCGTTTCGGTTTCTTTTAATAAAGGCGAGGTTCTAGGCCTGACTACTTTGCTGAGATCTACGTCTTTATCACATTCTACAAAGTAATCTGAACCTGGATCTTTACCTTGTTTAAAATTATCGAACCACAAGCTCATACTTGAGCAGTGATTGATCACTAAATCAGCCATTATCGAAAAGTTTTTTGATAATTGGTTGATGTCTTCCCAATCACCAAGCGATTGGTTTACCTCGCTATAGTTAATTACAGAAAAGCCATCATCCGTGCTAAAGGGATAAAATGGAAGGATATGAATAATGCTCGTTGTGTTACGCAAGTAGGTGTTGAAGAAATGCCCGAGCGTATCAAGCGGTGGCTCGCCGGTTTTTTTTATACTGTCGCCATATGTGATAGTGATAACGTCGGTCT
>Ga0316207_10000669_pt1 | contig 50287 bp, 49 predicted proteins | sample 6weekpyrite_MG_FD_204943 | JGI IMG/M metagenome (GOLD analysis project Ga0316207, IMG submission 204943) | Microbial mat bacterial communities from mineral coupon in-situ incubated in ocean water Damariscotta River, Maine, United States -... | ecosystem: Environmental > Aquatic > Marine >...
GCTGGAACTACCACCCCGAAATGCTGCCCAACATCGAAAAGGTGGCGGAAGAAGCCGGCCTGCCGTTTGAAGCCGTCCCCCTCGAAGGCATGGCTGACGCAGATGTTGTGATCTCGATCACCTCGACCTTTGCCCCGACGATCATGGCAGGGCATATCAGCGCCGGCACCCACATGGCCTGCATGGGAACTGACACCAAAGGAAAACAAGAGGTCGAAGCCGCGTTGCTTGCGCAGACCACCGTGTTCACCGACGAAATTGCGCAATCCATCAGCATCGGCGAGGCGCAGCACGCCATCGCCGAAGGTTTGATCCAGCAAGACGACGTGAATGAGCTGGGCGCGGTCATCAACGGGACCCACCCGGGGCGCGTGACTGACAATGAAATCACGCTCTTTGACGGCACGGGTGTGGGGTTGCAGGACCTTGCGGTGGCCGCCTCAATTGTCGATCTGGCCGTTGAAAAAGGGATCGCGACAATCGTGGAGTTCTGAAAACTCCCTGCGGATCGCGGGCAACCCTCGCTCACTCCATGGCGAGGGTTGCCGCGTTTCCTTGTTCAATGTGGGACTTGAAACACCGCGCTCAGGCCATTTCCGTTCCATTCTGCTCTCGTCAGAAGGGCCTCGAAGGTGGCTCAAGGGCGCCTGAGAACATGTTAAGGTCGTGTCCTAGCTGGCGGCGGCGGCGCGGATCGCGCGAATGTTTTCACCATAGGGGCCAGGATCGGTCACGGAACCACCACGAAACACGGCAGACCCTGCGACCAGGACGTCTGCCCCGGCTGCCGTGACCAAAGGTGCCGTCGTCGGGTCAACCCCGCCGTCAATCTCGATATGAATGGGCCGGTCCCCGATCATTGCGCGCAGGTCGCGCACCTTCTCGACCTGACTGTGAATGAATTTCTGCCCGCCAAAACCCGGATTCACCGTCATGACGCAGACCAGATCGACCATATCAAGCAACATTTCAACCGCCGACGCTGGCGTGCCGGGGTTGAGCGCCACTCCGGCCTTGGCCCCTGCCCCGCGGATCGCCTGCAAGGTCCGGTGAATATGAGGGCCCGCCTCGACATGCGCGGTAATGACATCCGCTCCGGCCTTGGCGAAACCTTCGACAAAAGGATCAACCGGGGCAATCATCAGATGCACGTCCATGACACCTTTGATGTGCTGACGGATCGCAGCGCAGGTCGCCGGGCCAAAGGTGATATTTGGCACGAAATGCCCGTCCATGACATCCACATGAACCCAATCAGCGCCCTGGGCTTCGATCGCTTCGCATTCCGCGCCGAAGTTGGCGAAATCAGCAGACAGGATGGACGGGGCGATCTTGATGGAACGGTCAAAACCCATAGGACACCTCATTTGGTTGGTTTGGGCACGCCATAGCCTGCGCACCACGGTTTGTCACGCTAATCGGCAATGAAAAACGACCTCCGATACGCGCCAGCGCACCGGCATCATCGCGGTCAGGCGACTTCGGCATTTTGATGCTGCGCCGCAGCAATCACTGTGTTATTTTGACGCCATGACCCAGACACTCCATCACGCAGACATCTTGGCAGCGGGCACACGAATTCGCCTGACCCGTGCGACGCTTTCGCCGAACCGGCCCCGCGCCCTGCACGATCACGACTTTTACGAATTGTTCTGGGTCCAGAATGGGCGCATTCGGCATCACCTGCCCGAAGGTGCAGATATACTGAACGAAGGCGATGTGGTTTTCCTGCGCCCCGGTCAGGCGCACGCCCTTCAGGGGCGTGGAGAGCATGCGTTGGTTGTCTCACTCTGCATCCACCCGGCCATGGTCAAGGCCATCGCCAAAAGGCACCCCAGCGTCAACGGGCATCTTTTCTGGTCCAGCGGCGGCCCGGTGCAAACCCACCGCGACATCCGGCAATTGGCCGCGCTCAACCATGCCGCGGTTCTGCTTGAAAGCAGCCCATGCGATACGCTGGCCGCCGAGGCGTTCCTGCTTCCGATTTGCGCCGAACTGACGGCCGAAGGCTTTGCCGATGATGTGCCCCGGTGGCTGGCGCAGGCCTGCATGGCCGCCAATTCGCCCCAGGTGTTCCGCCAGGGTTCTGCCGGTCTGGTCGCGGTCGCCGGCAAGGCGCACCCTCATGTCAGCCGCATGATGCGCAAACATCTGGGGCAAACGCCCTCGGACTACGTGAACCACATCCGCATGCAACACGCCGCCCGCGCCCTGACCACCGACAACGAAGCCATCAGCATCATCGCATCAGATTGCGGTATTCCCAACATGTCGCATTTTCACAAGCTTTTCCGGGAGGCCCACAGCCTGACGCCGCTCCAGTACCGGCACAGGTTCCAGCGGCAGGTGGTTCAGCCGTCCTGACGGGCTTCGACGCAACGGCACAGGACATTTTATTTGACCAAAAGGTCAAAACTTGCCAAGAGTGCGCCAAAGTGCCACGTTCATCCGGCACCGCAGGAGGCCACCTTGCAGACCACGCTATCCCCGACGCAGGCGACATCTCAGTTGCCGCAAATCCACACCCCGCGCAACGACGGTATGCCACTGGACCTTGATTGGGTCATGGCCGTGCAGGCAAATACATCCGCCATTGAACGCCGCGCGAAAACGCTGCCCGGTCGGCGCAGCGTCAAGAAAGATCACCAAGCCGCCTGGCTTTGCAAGGCTGTCAGCCTGATGGACCTGACAACACTGTCAGGCGACGATAGCGAAGGCAGGGTGCGCCGCCTTTGCGCCAAGGCACGCCAGCCGGTTGCCCAGCCTATCCTCACAGCTCTTGGCATGGAAGGTCTGACCACGGGCGCCGTCTGCGTCTATCACGATATGGTGGCAACCGCCGTGGATGCGCTGCAAGGCACCAGTATCCCCGTTGCCGCGGTTTCGACCGGATTCCCGGCGGGCCTGTCGCCTTTTCACCTGCGTATTGCTGAAATCGGTGAAAGCGTCGCGGCAGGTGCGCAGGAAATCGACATCGTGATCAGCCGCCGTCATGTGCTGACGGGCAATTGGCAGGCGCTTTACGATGAAATGAAAGAAATGCGCGCCGCCTGCGGCGATGCCCACGTCAAGGCGATCCTCGCGACGGGTGAACTTGGCACGCTGCGCAACGTGGCCCGGGCGTCACTCGTCTGCATGATGGCAGGGGCCGATTTCATCAAGACCTCGACCGGCAAAGAACCCGTCAACGCAACCCTGCCCGTGACCCTGACCATGATCCGCGCGATCCGCGAATTTGAGGATCGGACGGGCGTAAAGGTGGGCTACAAACCCGCTGGCGGGATCAGCAAGGCCAAGGATGCGCTTGTCTATCTGGCGATGATCAAGGACGAGCTAGGTGACCGCTGGCTGCAACCTGACCTTTTCCGCTTTGGCGCCTCAAGCCTGCTGGGCGACATCGAACGGCAACTCGAACATCACGTCACCGGTGCCTATTCGGCGTCGTGGCGGCACGCGATTGGATAAGCCATGACCATCAAGGAAATCTTCGACACCATGGACTACGGCCCCGCCCCTGAAGGCAGCGCCGAGGCGCTGAAATGGCTGGCCGATCGAGGCGGCATTGCCGGGCATTATATCAACGGCAAATGGGGGGCATTGCGGGATGATTTCCCATCCAACAACCCCGCGACGGGCGAAAAACTGGCAGGTGTCACCAAAGGCACCGCCGAAGAGATCGCAACTGCCGTCGCCGCCGCGCGCAAGGCGCAAGCGGTTTGGGCCAAATCCGGCCACAAACGCGCCCGTGTCCTCTATGCCATTGCGCGCCTGATGCAAAAACACAGCCGCCTGCTGGCAGTGATGGAAACGCTCGACAACGGCAAACCGATCCGCGAAAGCCGCGATATCGATGTGCCGCTGGCGGTCCGGCACTTTTATCACCACGCGGGCTTTGCCCAGTTGATGAAATCCGAACTGCCCGCGCGCGAGGCACTGGGCGTCTGTGGCCAGATCATCCCGTGGAACTTCCCTCTTTTGATGCTGGCCTGGAAGATCGCCCCCGCCTTGGCGATGGGCAATACGGTCGTGCTGAAACCGGCGGAATTTACCTCGCTCACCGCGATGGTCTTTGCCGAGATTTGCACAGAGGCAGGTGTGCCACCCGGTGTCGTCAATATCGTCACCGGCGATGGCGAAACCGGCGCGGCGCTGGTTGAGGCAGAGGTCGATAAAATCGCCTTCACCGGATCGACCGAAGTGGGCCGCAAAATTCGCCAAGCCACCGCTGGGTCCGGCAAGGCGCTGTCCCTCGAGCTGGGTGGAAAATCCCCCTACATCGTCTTTGATGATGCCGATATGGACAGTGCCGTCGAGGGCCTTGTCGATGCGATCTGGTTCAACCAGGGCCAGGTGTGCTGCGCAGGGTCGCGCCTCTTGGTGCAGGAAGGGATCGCGGATCGGTTTTACAGTAAACTCAAGGCCCGCATGGACGGGCTGCGCATTGGTGATCCGCTGGACAAATGCATTGATGTGGGGGCGATCGTAGACCCAGTGCAACTGGCGCAGATCAGCAAGATGGTGAACGCCAACACCGAAGGTGAAACTTACCAGACCGCAGCGCCAGAGGGGTGTTTTTATCCGCCAACCCTGATTACCGGTCTCGCGCCTGCATCGACCCTGATGCAAGAGGAAATCTTTGGCCCCGTGCTGGTCGCCACGACATTCCGCACTCCGTCCGAAGCCGTTGAGATCGCCAATAACACCCGCTACGGGCTTGCTGCGTCTGTCTGGTCGGAAAACATCAACCTCTCCCTCGATATCGCGCCAAAGCTGGCCGCCGGAATTGTCTGGATCAACGGCACCAACATGATGGACGCCGCTGCCGGTTTTGGTGGTGTGCGTGAAAGTGGCTTCGGGCGCGAAGGTGGTTGGGAAGGCCTGGCAGGTTACACCAAGCCGAAAGGCACCGCCAAGCCGCTGAAGAAAATCGCCGCCTACACGACCGAGGATGGCCACCCCGCCGATCCGCTTGATCGCACGGCAAAGCTCTATATCGGTGGCAAACAGGCCCGTCCCGATGGCGGCTATTCAACGCCGGTTTTCAGCCCAAAGGGCAAGCTTCTGGGGCATGCATCCACAGCCAACCGCAAGGATATCCGCAACGCGGTCGAAGCGTGTAACGCCGCCAAAGGCTGGTCCAAGACCACCGGCCATCTACGCGCACAAATCCTCTACTATATTGCCGAAAACCTGTCTGCCCGCACGGAAGAATTTGCTGCTCGCATCAACCATATGACGGGCGGACGCAGCGGCGAAGATGAGGTCGAAACCGCAATACGCACGCTGTTCACATATGCGGCATGGGCGGACAAATACGATGGGCAGGCGCACGGTGTCCCGATCCGAGGCGTTGCCCTGGCCATGAAGGAACCCGTCGGCAACATCGGCATTCTTTGTGACGATGCCAGCCCGCTTGCGGGGCTTGTCGGTGCAATGGCCCCCGCTATTGCCATGGGCAACCGCGTGATCTTGACTGCGAGCGAGCCGTTCCCGCTGGCCGCCACGGATTTCTATCAGGTTCTCGAAACCTCCGATGTGCCCGCCGGTGTGGTCAACATCATCACCGGCAACCACGCTGAGCTTGCGCCAACACTTGCCAAACACCTTGACATCGATGCTGTCTGGTCGTTCTCCAGCACGGACCTGAGTGCGGTGATCGAACGCGAAAGCGCCGGAAACCTCAAACGCACATGGGTGAACAACGGGCTGGCACTCGCACCGTCAACCGCGGATTTCCTTGCCGCCAGCACCGAGATCAAGAACATCTGGATCCCTTACGGCGAATAGCTGCTTCACCTTCTCATGTTCCCAAATACCTTGGGGGAGCCGAAGGCGGGGGCAGCGCCCCCTACCCTTTGTCCTTTGCGCGCCATGTGCCCAACCAGCGGCTGATCCGCCCCTTGCGCTCTGACACTCCGGCCTGGACCTCATCAATCTGATGGCCCGCCGCATCCAGCAACGGATCGACCGAGCGCTCCCGGAACTGCCGCCACATGGCACGGATAAACAGGATCGCCGCCATCAGGACAATGAAGAAAAAGATGTTGAACCACGGAATGATCGTGACATTCGGGTCTGCAACAGGGCGGATCGCTATCGCGTTCGGGAAGGCCGAGAAATATTCGTTGCGCCAGCCATAGTGGGTCATGACCGCCCATTTCGGCTCTTCCGCGGTTGAAAGCAAATCATCGGCTTCGGTTTGCAGATTGGCTGTGTCGAACTTGAAATAGAACGGCCAGGACCAGCCGGTGTCCTCGTTGCGATAAACCATCACTTCGGTCGCGTCGCGCTGGATAAAGCCAAACAGCATCGTGCGCTTCTTGACCGTCTGGATAAACTGCACATCCCGGTTGACCAATGTGGCCGACTGGTCATCCGGGCGCGCCCAGAAAATCCGGGTCCAGTCATTCAGGTCCTGACGTTCCTGATAGGTGTTGACCACCCGCACGACATCGTTCTGTGGCAGCGCATAATGCAGCAAACCGCCGATCAGCAAAAAGACGAGAACACGGAATGTGATTTTGACCTTGCGCATGGACTGTCCTTTGTCTGGCCTTTGTCTGGCCTTTATCTGGCGTTGATGATGTAGATGATCGCCCCGATCACCACTGTGGGAACGACATAGACCAACCCGATCAACTTGGGCCGGATGGAAGCATCATAGGCCTGCAACCCCTTCGACACAAAGGCATCGCGCGCATCTGACGCGCCACTATCCGGATGATCGGCTTCAAATTCGCGCTCAAGCCGTTCTTTGCGGACGGACCGAGAGTAGATGGACACCGAAAAATATATCACCGTCAGCCCGATAAAGCCAAAGATCACCAGTCTGATAAATCCCATCAGCGTCTCCCTCGTGCGACCGCGCCCCACGGTCCGACACGCGATACCAGATCAGGCCGGGCGACACGCGGCAAGTCTGTCATCGCGGCCTCATGTCCGAACAATGCATTGCGCGTTCCTGCCTTGTCCACTTGGTATTCGCGGTCAAGAAAATCAACGACGTAGGCCCGTTTTTCATCCGACCAATCGGCATAGGCCCGGTAAAAGGCCTCTTTGTGGCAGATGAAGAGCTGTCTGATATCCAGCGGCGTCAGTTCTGCCAGAAGTCTGTTCACGAGGTCCGCATCCGCATGCGCCCTGGCCCGCAATGTGTAGAAATATGCCGGATGTTCCGAGGTGATCCTGGGCCAGGGGCCGTCCTCCTCGGCCCAGCGCACCAGAGCCGCAAGCCCCTGCCAGGCCTCTGGCAGCCGGTCCGCGTACTGGCGCCCCAACCGGCGCAAATCCCGGCGGGTTGCACCGGCAAGATTCTCGTTCATTCCGGCTGCGACAGCGGCCACAATGAAATCCATCTTCTGATGCAGGATGGCTGCGGCATCCACGCCCCGCGCCTCGATGATCGGCTCTACCAGATCATTCAGGTCCAGGAATTTGGCAATCGCTGAACGATCCTCAAAATCAAAGGTGAAACGGATCGGCAGGTTGCCCACGTCCCCTTTCGGCCCTGCTGCAATTGCCGCCGGGTGTTGCACCCCGCGAAACACATAAAGTCCGCCGAAATGATCGGTCCAGTAGTTGTCCTGAGCAAAAGACATCTGGCGCAGCGCGACCGGGTTGCGCACCACATCCCCCGTGCGCTTGGCCATGCCAATCATCTGCCCGATCAGGACATCGTCGTACCAGCCGTCAGGCTCGGTTTTGAACCGGTCAATCATTGCACCCAATTTGGCCGCGTCGGCGACAGTGCCGCTTGTGGTATCCGCTTCGATCGCGACCTTGCGGATATCGAAGAGTTTGTCCGGCGTATCGGCAGCATAGACCGAATTGACAAGCTCACCCGCGACCGCATCACGCGCCGTCAAGGCAAATAACTCTGCCCGGTTTTCTTCAATGAACTGCCGCAGAATACCACGCGAGGTCGAAAATCTTGCGTTAAGCAAGGGGGCCGCGGCCTGTTCTGTGGTCAGCAGGATGAACTGGCGGTTGACGCCCTTGTGATTCAGGTAGAGGTCATCATCCAACTCGTCACCGATCTCTGGCGAATACCCAGAAATATCAATATGGAACACGTTCTGCTCTGTTTTCAGGCCCGTAAGATGATTAAGCGCACGATTGTACCGCTCAACCAGAACCGGCGAATCCACTCGGATCAGGTTGCCAAACATAAGACCTTTTTCGATCAGGCGGTGCATGTCACCATGTCTCCTTCACCCATTTGCGGGGCAAGCCTGCCACCGACAAGATCATGATCGGCCCCCAGATTAGCGCCGCGCTCAGCCCCAACCTGCCAAAGAATACCACGTTCGCGGCCAGTCCGGGCGATGTGATGTCCGTCATGCTGAGCCCCTGCCGCAGATAAAGAAAGAAAAAGAACCCTGCCGACAAAACAAAGAGCAGGACGGTCGAAAGAAACGCATTCAGCATCAGCGGCTTTACACCTTCTGGCAAGACATGCGCCAACAAGCGCGGCAAAACGAAGGCCAGCACTGCCAACAAAAGCGCGGGGAAAAGCAGGGTGTCTGAAAAGAAACTGGTCATATCACCGCGCTGCCCCCTCCCGGACCTGATCCGGGACCTCTAACGGGGGCTTTGCATAAGGACACGGATCAAGTCCGGAACGGCAGAGCAACTGATTCACCCCTTCCCCTCCAGATACCGTTTCTTCGCGATCTCCTGACGACCAAACTCGCGCACCATATTTTCAATCGCCACTTCGTCGGATTTATCCGCATAGCGGAATTCGCTGTCAGCGTAGCGGTTGATTTCCTGAATCACCATTTCCACCGTGATCGGCTGGCGCAATTCTGAAATCATGCCCTTCTTGGTGTCGTAATCCCTGAACAGGAACAGATCAGGTTCTTCCATCCATTCATCTGGCAACTCAAAGTCCATTGCCCGCACCTTGACCGCATCCGTGATGTTCTTGATCGCGCGCCCGGTAAAGCGCGGGTCCGCCTCCTGAATGGCCTTGAGGTAAGTCCCAAGCTTGGCGATCGTGTCCAGATCACCGATCTGCGAGTGGACGCGCTCAAACACCTGCTGCAACCCTTCTTCATGCGGGCGGGCGTGGCTTGCAAAGCTGGCCGCAACGGCCTTTTTTATCTGTTGAGCGCTGAACACCTCATGGGCGCCTACGGGAATATCGTGGTTCTTGCCCATCAGCAGATAAAGGATATCGATATAATCCTCGCGGGTTTGCGGCCCATCGACAAGAAAACGCGCACCGGCCCGTTGGCGCAGCGCGTCATCCACATTCTCTGGATAGTTCGAGAACATCCCAAAGGTGCAATTGCCGCGCACAACGGTATTGGCCCCTGCAAAGCTTTCCATCAGGACGGCGGTAATCTCCAGCTGCCCGGCGGACGACTGGCGATCGCCCCGCTTGCCTGCAAGCTGGTCAATATCGTCTATCGTGCCAAAGCCGATCACGCCGGGATCAAGCACATTGTTGATAAAGGCCTTGGCATTCTGCCCCGATTTACCCTGATAGCTGTCGATATTGTCGGTGCTCAGGTTCTGATATCGAAACGGATAGCCTGCCGTCTGGCAATACTCGTTCACCAATCCCGCCATCATCTGAATGAGCGTGGTCTTGCCCGTACCCGGTGCGCCATCGCCCATGAAAGTAAAGATGAACCCGCCAAGTTCAGCAAAGGGGTTCAGCTTGCGCTCAAAATCATAGGCCATCAGCATCTTGCTCAGCTTCATCGCCTGATATTTGGCAATATGGTTGCCCACGACCCCGTTGGGTTTCTTGAACGTCATCGTCAGGGCAGAGCCTTTGGCCTTGCGCGCAGGCGTAAAGCCCTGCACCACAAAATCATCCGCCTCGACCCGCCATGACGCGGCATTGAAGGACGCCAGGCGCCCGGCGGTGGATGCGCGCAAAGCCACCTTCTCCATCAGTTGCTCGGCATAGGCCAGCATGGTGGCAATGAGCGTCACCTCATCCTTGGCAAATTGCCCCAGTTTCTGGTCCAATTCCCAGATCGCACCGTGCAGGGCCAGCGGGGCATTGTCGGTCAGCACCTCATCCACGCTGCCGACATCGACACTCTGCTCACCGGCCTGCGCGGCCAGCAAGAACGAGGTGGCATTGGCAAAGGTATAAAGTGCCACCAGCGATTCTGCCGTCAGATATTCGGTGAATTCCACCGCACGATCCTGCGGCAACCGCCCCTCCAGATTGACGCGCTTCAACTCTGTCAATGCTGTCAGATCGGCAAAGGTATCCGCGACAGTCAAAGCAATTGAAAGCGCACGACGCAGCGCATGGGCCACGGCCGCCTGCGCCGGCGAGGTCAGCGGATCATCATCGTCCGTTTCTGCGATCCGGTCCAACAGCCGCACTCCGCCAGATGGCGCGGCAACCCGCGACAACAACCCCGGCGTGGTCGATCGAAAGCGGCGGCGGGTTGCGGCGACGTCGGGCGATTTTTCCGGTGTCTCAAGCGACAGCCGCGGTTTGGCCAACCGGGGCGCATGGTCCAGATGCATCAGCATCTCTGCCGCCGGGATGTAATGCTTGCGAATATCACCCTCGCGCAGCTCCATCTGATCGCTTGACTGGCTCATGTTTTCCTCATCATCTTGCTTCAAATACTCCCGCCGGAGGCTCCGGGCTCACCCCCAAAAGCAACGTCACAGATTTCGGACTGGCCCTTGCCACCCTACCTGTAACTCAACACTCGCCCCTTATCGCTCACCACAAATTTGCGCACATCGCGAAAGCCCGCAGGGTTGCGCTCGGCCAACGCCTGATAGGGGCGCTCAGGCATGATCAAAGATCGCTCTGTCCGCGTCGCACCGGTCTCCGCACCCCCGCCCTCAAAGGGATCAAGCGCAAATATCTGCCGCTCGACCGACCCGAACCACCCCGATTTCACATGCTCGATCCGCTCTGACACCAGCTCTTCCTCGGTCCAGACCAGCGCCCAATCCTCTCCATCGGGCGCATTCGCATCGCGCAGCACGTCGCGCAGGGGGCCTGTTTGGCGGGTGAAGGCATCGCTGTACATGGGCCCGATGTGAAATCGGCGCAGGCGGGTGGGATGCAGGTCATCAAAATCCTCATCGAACCCCTTGGCGATGGTCAACAACTTCAGATGCGCCAAAGATTGCGCCATCAGATGCGCCTGCGCCTCTGGCCAGCGGCGTTCATCCTTTGGCAAGCCCGTCCGCCCGGTATCTTCTACATCCATCAGATAAATGGTCGGCAGGTTCACCTGACTGTCATAGACTGCCCAATGTACCAGAAACCGCCGCCGGTCCGCCGCGTTGCCCAACCACAGGCACTGCGGATCATTGCGGGCCCAAAACTGATCCCCGCGCGACAGCTCTTCATAATAAAGCCGCTGCGACAACGCATATTGCAGTCTGGTCGGGATCTCCTGCTCGCTCAGGATCACGCGCACCATCTGATCCTTCAGATCACCGACACCCGGCTGCGCCTCCAGATGGCGATCCGCCTGAAGCGCATCATTCGCCATCTCCAAAATCTCCTGATAGACAGGAAATCCACTTTCACGCCGATCAAACGTCAGCTTGCCCGAATGGGCAAAGCGCCCCGCAAAGTGATATTTGTGCGCCAAAGCGGTGAAGGTCCAGTTGAGACCGATCAGATAACGCGCCATCACCTCGATCTCTTTGCGATCAAAGCGACCCTCGGCCTCCATCGTCGCGGCCACCTTGGTCAGATAGCCGGTGATCTTGGCGAACTTGTCAAAATACCGGCGCGTGACGCGGGTATCTTCCAGCTTCATGTGATCGACTTGGAGGTCAGTCTCAGTCATCTTTTCACGCCGTCCCGGACCTGATCCGGGACCTCATGCTGGGCCACCGTAAGAGGTCCCGGATCATGTCCGGGACGCGGCTTCATCAAGATTCCGGCCCATACTGATTGCTATCATGCTTCTTCACGATCTCCTGGAACCGGCGGACAAAGCGTTCATCCGCTTTCGCCTTCTGCTCCAACACCTCGCGGGCAAAGACCATGTGGTCTTCATGCGCTTCCAGCATATCGGCCATCCGTGCGTTCGTGGCAGACCCAATTGCCGCCATCGCTGTCTGCGCCTCCTGGTCTGTTTTTACGCCAATCTCGTTGATCTGGTGCGCCACGTCTTGTTGCTGTGCGGTCTTCAAAGACTTCGATAAAGCATCGTAAAGGACAACGCGCTGCTTGGTGTCGGTCTGCAACTTGTTAATCAGCACCATCTGTGTCGCCGCCTGGTTCTGCAAACTGTCGATCCAGGTCTTGCCCTTCTCAATATAGCGTTCCAGCGTCTGAGACTTGGCCAATTGCACCTGCTCATTCTGGACCATCTCATTGTACTGGCCATTCAGCGCCGCCAATTCGGTTTCCAGTTTGGTGCGCGCGGCCGCGTCCTGCTCGACCGAAATCTTGTTTTCAAGCGCGATGATCTTTGGGTCCATCGCAAGAATATCCGCGCGCAGGCTCTCCAACTCACCCACCGTCATCTCACGCTCCTCCAGCGTTCCGCCAAGGTTTTTTTCAACGCTGACCTTCTGCTCATTCAGCACATTCAGCTGCCCTTCCAACAATTGCATGATCACGTCAGACTTGCTGATCAGGTCCTGCAGCTTGTCATCAACAGACGCTGTGCGCATCCGTTCCTGACGCATGCTGTCGGCCTTGGCCTTGCTGAAAATCCCGATAAAGCTTTCCATGCCGGTCTTTGACCGCATCTCATCAAAGTCTTTGGAAAAGGCTGATGTGACGTCATCAAGACCCATGATCAGTTCAGCAATGTTGGCATTCATCAGCTCTGTATGGGCATGCACATCTTCAAGGCTGGCGTTTTCGATATCGACTGAGATATCAGTGCCTTCCGCCATTTTCGTACGTGCCACTTCAATCCGGCTGGTCAGCTCCGAGATTTTGCTTTGCGCCTCGGCAACCTGTGCCTGGCTGTCCTTGATCTGGGTTTCGAAATTCGCCATATGCTGTCCTTCTTATATTCTTTGATAACAGTCACGTAAGCACTGTTGTCGCAATTTTCAATCTCGCGCCCGTCTCAAGCAGGCCAATTCAGGAGTAAGCTTGACGCCACTCAACACAATGAAAAGATGTCACGCCTCGTCAAGCTGCGGCGGACGGTCGTTGGCGACCGCCTCGGGGCCCAAAAGCTCTTCGGCGGGAATAATTCTTGGTGGCAGCTCGATCCCGCGACCGAAGTTTTCGGGGTCGACGCGCTGCGATTCTTCGGGTGAACGGATGACGACCTGCATCGGCGCCTCAATCTGATTGTAAAGGTGGATCACGTCCTGATTGAACATGCGAATGCAGCCCGCCGACCCTGAATTGCCGATGGACCCCAGGTCGTTCGTGCCGTGAATCCGGTAATAGGTATCCCGGTTTCCACGATACAGATACAGCGCGCGCGCGCCCAGGGGGCTGCGCAGCCCGCCCGGGATTCCGGCGCGAAACGGGCCATAAACCTCTGGTTCGGTCCGCAGCATATTCTGTGTTGGCATCCAGCCGGGCCATTTGCGCATATATTGCATCGTCGCGGTCCCCCGGATCGACCGCCCGGCACGGCCGACGCCAACAGGATAGCGTGTCGTCGTCCCGTCTTCGCGCACATGGTAAAGAAACTTGGCATAGGGATCGACGTCGAGCGTATTTGGCCCCGATTCACCATTGTACCACCCTGTCATGCGTCGGTTCACACCTTGCAGATATTCGGACGGGATACCGGGCAGCACATAGCCTGCGTCCTCAATCGGACCGTAGCCTTCCACAAATGACACAGGCGCCGGAGGCGCGCCCGCGCCCAGCGGCACCCTTGGCGCACAAGCGGCGGCTGTACTAGCAAGCGCCATGGCTGAAAAGGACCGCCGTGAAAGATTTTTTACAAAAGTCATAATGATACCCGGAATTGACCGAATCCCTTGATACCACCCGCATGGGATTGGTCCAAACCACTGTCACAGACAGCTTGCTGATGGGCAACAGATGAATGGCAACCGGCCCCGTCGTGACGCCCAAACAAAGCTTCCCCTGGGGGGGTGGCCTCAGACGGCGGTATCGTCAGCCAAGGCTGTCGCCCAGCACAAGGCCCTTCAGAACCTCATCGGCGGGCATTGCCTTTTTGCCCGCACGCTGCGCCTGCGTGATTTCAACGGCCCCCTCCCCGCACGCGATGGTGAAACCGTGCAAAACCGCTCCGGGCTTTCCCTGACCCTTTGCCAGACGGGAACCCAAAAGCTTGACCCGCTCACCACCCACATCACACCAGGCACCTGGAAAAGGCGACAGGCCCCGGATCATTTGGCTGACCCGGACAGCAGAATCAGACCAGTCAACCTGCGCCTCGGCCTTGTCGATCTTGGCGGCGTAGGTCACGCCCTCTTCAGGCTGCCGCTGGGGGGTCAGATCATGCAATTCGTCCAGTGTCTTGACGATCAGCTCGGCACCCAAACCTGACAGCCGATCATGGAGCTGACCGGTGGTCTCCTCATCTTTGATCCTGGTGACCGCGCGCAACAAGACAGGTCCGGTATCCAGGCCAGCCTCCATCTGCATGATGCACACGCCAGTTTCCCTGTCCCCTTCCATGATCGCCCGGTGAATAGGCGCCGCCCCCCGCCAGCGAGGCAAAAGGGACGCATGGATGTTCAGGCATCCCGCGCTGGGCGCATCAAGGATAGCCTGCGGCAGGATCAGCCCATAAGCCACGACCACCGCCACATCCGCCTTCAAAGCGGCAAATTCCGCCTGGGTCGATGCACCCTTCAGCGAAACGGGAAACCGCACCTCCAGGCCCAGGGCTTCGGCCTGCCGCTGCACAGGCGACGGTCGGTCCTTCTTGCCGCGCCCCGCCGGGCGGGGAGGTTGGCAATAAACAGCCGCAACCTCGTGGCCGGCATCAACCAGCGCATTCAGTATCGGCACCGAAAATTCAGGTGTTCCCATGAAAACTATTCGCATGCGCTCACTTTCTTCGTCCAATCAAACTTCCGCCGGAGGCATCTCAAAGTCAGCGGCGCAGCAGTTTCGCTGCTTTCTTGATCAGCATATCCCGTTTCACACGGGTCAGGTGGTCAAAGAACATCCTTCCGGCAAGATGGTCAATCTGGTGCTGCACAGAGGTCGCCCAAAGCCCCACGAAATCCTGTCGGTCCCACTGACCATCTGCATTCAGAAACCGCACTGTCACAGCCCGCGGACGGGTGACCTTCGCCCAGACGCCCGGCAAATTCGGCGAGCCTTCTTCATGCTGCCGCGGCTCCACACTGCTGTGCAGCACGGAGGGGTTGGCCATGCGGATCGCCTGACCGCGCGCCTCTGAGGCGTCAACCACGGCCAGGGCCATATCGATCCCCAGTTGCGGAGCGGCCAGACCGACGCCCGGCATGGTATCCATTGCGAAGATCATCTCATCCCAGATGGCGCGCACCTCATCCGTGATCGTCTCAACGGGTCGGGCGGGTGTGCGCAGCGCAGGATGCGGCCACATGACAAAAGGTCGGTGGGTCACAGTCGAACTCCTGTCTGGGTGATCAACAGACCGTCAAGGTGATCAAACTCGTGACAAACGCAAACGCCTTGCAGGCCCTTGAACCGGCCACCATGCTGCACCCCATCCAGATCTTGCCATGTCATGTCCACCCAGGCAGGGCGGCTGACAACAAAACTTTTGCCCGGAATGGAAAGGCAGGCCTCTTCGCCCGCAATTTCCTCTTGGGCGCGCGCGGTCACAATGGGGTTCACAAAGATCATCGGATCGGGATCACTGTCTTTCCACCGCGTATCCACAACAAACACGCGGGCGCTTGCCCCCACCTGGGGCGCCGCCAACCCCCGTCCGGGGGCGGCATACATCGTGTCGAACATATCACGGACAAGCGTGGCCAGGGCGTTGTCAAATGCCACGACCGGTTCTGCGGTATGCAGCAGGATCGGGTCACCCTCGAACCGGAGCGGCAGGACGGCCAAGGCTCAGGCCCGCGCCATTTCGCGCTTCAGCTTCTGCATCTTGCGGGTAATCATCTGACGCTTAAGCGGCTTGAGGTAATCGATAAAAAGCTTGCCATCCAGATGGTCGATCTCATGCTGCACGCAGGTGGCCCATAGGCCGTCAAAACGCTCTTGCCGGGGTTTTCCATCCAAATCAGTCCAGGTGACGTCGACCTCTGAAGGTCGCTCCACCTCGGCATATTGCTCAGGGATCGAAAGACAGCCCTCTTCATACACATTCTGCTCGTCCGAGCTCCAGACCACCTCGGGGTTGATCAGGACCATCGGGTCCGGCGTTGCATCGTCGTCCTTGACGCAATCCATCACCAGCATCCTGCTCATCACCGCAACCTGCGGGGCGGCCAGCCCGATTCCGGGGGCATCATACATCGTCTCAAGCATGTCATCCGCCAGACGGCGCAACTCATCGTTGACCGATGCAACGGGTGTGGCCACTTTTTTCAGGCGTGGATCAGGGTGTATAAGTATCTTCTTCAGTGCCATACCGCTGATCTAGTGCGTCCTGCCGCGCATCGCAAGCAAAGGGCGTTTTCGCCTTGCGCCCAAACTCGCATGCCCTCAAAAATGCCACCGGAATTGCAGGAGAGAGACATGTCGTTCAACACACCCATCGACCGGCGCGGCACGAACAGCACCAAATGGGATAAGATGGAAAAGCTCTATGGCGTCTCGCCTGATGACGGGCTGGCGATGTGGACGGCAGATTCCGATTATCAGACCGCTCCTTGTGTCATCGAAGCAGTCATTGGCGCCGCCGAACATGGTGTCTTTGGCTACGGTGTCGAGGATGACGCTTATCGCAATGCAATCCAATGGTGGATGCAGACCCGCCACAATTGGTCAATCGAGAAAGACTGGATCCTGACGGTTCAGGGGCTTGGGAATGGGATCGCACTTTGCCTTGATGTCTGGACCGACCCCGGCGATGCCGCTGTCATCTTTACGCCCGTCTACCACGAATTTGCCCTCAAGATCAAAAAGGCGGGCCGGGTTGTGACCGAATGCCCCTTGGCGCGCGAAGGCGATACCTATGGGCTTGATCTGCAAGACGCGCAGTCCCGCCTGACGGGCAAAGAAAAGATCCTGATCTGGTGCTCACCACAAAACCCATCGGGCCGCGTCTGGTCACCGCAGGAACTGCGCGACCTGTCTGCCTTCGCGCGCAAGAACGGGCTTCTTTTGGTGAGCGATGAAATCCACCACGATCTCGTATTTCCCGGCAACACATTTGTGCCGATCGCCACCGCAGCCCCCGAAGACGCGGATAACACGGTCTACCTGACCGCTGCATCCAAGACGTTCAACATTGCCGGGCAGCGGACCGGCAACATGATCATCGCCGACCCCGACCTGCGTGCCGCCATGCGCAAGCGGCTCTCGACGCTGGACTACCAGCCATCCGTGCTGGGCATCACGATGATTACGGCCGCCTACTCTGCGCAGGGCGCGGTCTGGGCAGACGCGCAGGTCGCCCACCTGAAAACCAACTGCGACATCTTCAATGCCGGGATCAACGCGATCCCCGGTGTGTGGTCCATGCCGCTGCAATCAACCTATCTGGCCTGGGTCGATTTCTCTGCAACCGGCATGACATACCAAGAGGTAGCATCACGCATTCAAGGCTCGGCAAAAATTGCGGTCTCACACGGTCCGACCTTCGGGAAGGGCGGCGAAACCTTCATGCGGTTCAATCTTGCAACCCAAACGGCCACGGTCGAAGAAGCGGTCCGCCGCATGCAATTGGCTTTCGCTGATTTGCAGTGATGCGCGCGGCCTAGCGGCCAATCAGACCGGCAGGTACGAAATCAGGACGCACGAAATCCGCTGCCGGCTCGGTCGCGACCGGGGTGGCCCATTTAAACTCGAACACCCGCTCATCATCTTCGTCCACCGACGACATCACAAGGCAGGTATAAAGGTGCTTGGGCCCGTCATAAATATCGACATGACCGCGCAACCGCTCTGACCCCTCAAGATCAAGCGCAAAGCCGCCATCCCAGAACCTGCGAATGCGATAGGTGTCGTCGCCGTCATGCACAGACAGCCGATCCTTGCGTTTCAGCGCAGCCTTGCGCGCCTCTTCCAAACCCTGACGTACCGCGTCGGGCAAAAACGTATACATACCAAGCCCCTCCAGACTTGCCTCAGGATGGCCCGGCATTGGTAAATATTAAATGACAAAATTCGCCGCACCGCAGCAAGCCTTAAAACTAAGCCTTTACGCGCGGTCGCAGCACATGCGGCTTGGCCGCGTCATAAAGTGCAGAATCCGGAAATCCATGCGAATCAGCCAAAGCCGGGCCAACCAGGATCAGCGCCGTCCGGGTAATCTTCGCCGCGCGTACTTTCTCGCGCACATCCATCAAGGTGCCGCGAATGATCATCTGATCCGGCCAGCCGACGCGATATATGACTGCCACCGGACACGCCTCGCCGTAATGCGGTGCCAGTTGTCGCTCGATCTCTCGCAGCGCGCGGATACCCAGATGGATGGCTAGCGTGGCACCTGTTCGGGCAAAGTTTTCCAGCGTCTCTCCCGCAGGCATGCCGGTGGATTTCATCGACATCCGGGTCAGAACGATGGACTGCGCCACCTCTGGCACAGTCAATTCAGTGCCAAGGGCCGCCGCCGCTGCCGCATAGGCCGGCACCCCGGGGATGATCTGATAGGCGATCCCGTCCGCTTTCAATCGCCTGATCTGCTCGGCTATCGCACCATAAAGTGACGGATCACCCGAATGCACGCGGGCTACATCCTGACCCTTTGCATGGGCTTTCAGAATCTCCCCATGGGTGTCGTCCAGCGTCATCGGTGCGGTGTCCATCACCAAGGCGCCCTCAGGAGCGCAGGCCACTACCTCGGCCGGCACAAGTGAGCCTGCATAAAGGCACACCGGGCAATCCCCGATAATCCGCGCAGCCTTCAGCGTCAGCAATTCAGGATCACCCGGACCTGCACCAATAAAGTATACGGTCATTGCGCCCCCACTTTCTTCGTCCAATCAAACTTTCGCGCGACGCGCACCGGGATGGCGGGTGGGCGCCTTTGGCGCCAGCCAAACAGCGTCATCCCGCCAGATCCCCGTCAATCTTGCGGGCATAGCCCCGCGGCGTATACATCCGCGGCCCTTCGCCCAACTGGGCCAGGCGCGAATGTGACGACCCGATCAGCACGACGGTCAGCATATCCACTTCATCGACGTCCAACTGATCCAGCCTGCGATAGCGCACATGCTCTTCAGGTCGGCCAAGCGATGACGCCAGCATGACCGGGGTGTCTGCCGGGCGGTGCTGCAACAGAATATCGCGTGCCTGTGCCAGCAAAACCCGCCGCCGCATCGAAACCGGATTATAGAAGGCGATCACAAAGTCTCCCTCCGCCGCCGCTTTCAGCCGCTTCACGATGTCCTCTCGCGGGGTCAGCAAATCCGACAAGGAAATCGCACAGAAATCATGCCCCAAAGGCGCACCCGCACGCGCCGCGGCCCCCTGCAACGCGCTCACCCCCGGCGAACACACAACCTCAACCCGGCGGGCCGCATCCGAGACCCCCATCTGATCTGGCCCCCGGTCCAGCAATTCAAAGACCAAAGCCGCCATCGCATAGATACCGGCGTCACCCGAGCAGACCAGAGCCACGTTCTTGCCTTGTCCTGCCTGTTCAAGAGCATAGCGACAGCGCTCTTCCTCGCCACCCAGCGGAAAATCAGACCGAGCCTTGCCAACGGCCAATGGCCCCAGCAAATCAATATAGAGCCCATAGCCAACAAGCTCTTGCGCATCAGAAACCAGGCGCGACACCTCGGGCGTTCGCCAGGCGGCCTGCCCCGGTCCAATACCAACCACCGACAATCGCCCACGCGAACGTCCTTCAAGGCCAACCAGCGGCGCTGGTGAGACACCCAGGGCGCAGGTCGCATTCGCCGTCTTGCGCTTTGCCACAAGAAGCTCACCCGCATCACCCGCCTGCGCCAGGGCCGCGGCCTCTGACACGCCGTGTGTACCCACTTCGGCAAAGACCACATCAGATGGGTTCTGCAAACGCGGGGTCTGCGCCTCCAGAGCCTGCGCATCAAACAAGCGCAGCGGAACAGCCAAATTCTCAGACAATGCGATGATCGCAGGCTCATCAGCTTTCAGTGCAATCGTATTGACCGAATGCACGGCCTCTCGCGCAACCCCTGCCTCGTTCAGGACATCCGCCACCAGTGCCGCCAGCTCCTCTGGCGGGCAATCTCGCGCACAACCGACGCCCAAGGTCAGCCGCTGGGGTGCAAATTGAAGGTGGGCCTCGCCCAGATCATCGAGCTGCTGCATCGTGCCGGTCAGACGCACGGCTTCGCCTTTTGGTAAATCGGCCAACCAGGGCGCGTCGCCGACCACCTTGGCACCACCTCCGGCAAGCAAGGCTGCCATCGCCGCTTTCGCGTCACCGCGATTGACCAAACGCCATCCCAGGGGCGGCGCATCCAGTGCAATCCCCAGCGCCACATCGCCTGCCGTGGTGACCGCAGACACAGCGCCAAGCGCCTTGGAGATATGTGCAGACAGGCTGTTCGCCCCGCGATGCCCGCCCAGAAGCGGCACAACCACCGCACCGTCGTCCGATACAGAAACAACTGGCGGCTCGGTCATCTTGTCGGCCAGAAGCGGAGCGACGGCCCGGATCAGGATCCCCGATGCACAAACCCCGACAATCGGCACGCCGGCGGCAAACAGATCTCGGGCATGATCCAGTGCATTGGCAAAGAACGCATCCGCCCGGTCAACGCGCCCCTCGCGGCCATGCACCTGCGCGCCAAGGGTGGCTGCGACCCTATGTGCAGTCGCCTCACCAGAGCGCGACAGCGCCAGAACAATCGGGGTGTGTGCCACCGGCACGGCTGGTTTCAAAGCCAAGGATCGGCCCCTTTCGTCAATAGGATCATCGAAAAATACGGCGCGCTTTCGGGCGCATCCGCGAGCGGCAGAACGACCTCTTCTGGCAGGGTCGCACGTTCGACATAAACTGCACCTGTCGTCAGCCCCAGGTCGTCAATCACGCCTCGGATCTTCGCCAGGTGCCGCCCCACCTTCATGATCACAACGCTTTCCGCCCCTTCAATCCGCGCCCGCAGCTCATCTGCGGGCAGCGGCCCCGGCAAGACCGTCAACCGTTCATTGCGCGCGGCCAATGGCATGCCCGCCCGCGCCGCACAGGCGGTAACCGAGCTGACGCCCGGCACAACCTCGACACGGAATTCGCCGGACAAGCGTGCAAAGAGATACATGAAAGACCCGTAAAAAAACGGGTCACCCTCGCAAAGACAAACAACGTCCTTGCCAGCATTCAATGCAACCGCAATCTCAGCCGCCCCCTGGTCATAGGCTGCCTGCGCTGGCGCTCGATCGACCGACATCGGCACATCCATGACGATCTCGCGCACATCAGGCGCGATCAGATCTGCGGCAATCGCACGCGCGAAACTCGCCGCTCCCGCAAGCGTGGGGTAAGCAACGACAGACGCGCGTTCAATCAAGCGCGCGGCACGTAATGTAATCAGATCCGGCGCGCCCGGCCCTAGCCCGACGCCATAAAGCACCCCTGCTTCATCTTGGCCCAAAAACTCCCGCCGGAGGCTCCCATTCATCGCTTCACAAGGCTCCATTGCGTCACTGGCATCAACGGTCGCCACCCGGTCAAACGGCCCACCGGCTCTGCCCGGTGAACCGACAACTTCACCAGATCGCCGCCATGTGTCTTGTGAAGTGCGATCAGCTCTGCTTCGCTTTCCAAAGTGACCGCATTTGCTACCAGACGCCCCAGCGGGCGCAATGCATCCCAGGCAGCATCAAAGGTTTCCCGGCTCAGGCCCCCACCAATGAAGATGGCATCGGGCGCATCAAGCCCTTCCAACGCATCCGGGACCGAGCCCTCAATCAGCGCCAGCTTTGGCACGCCCAGCGCCAGGGCATTGGCCGCAGCCATGGCGCGCCTGTCGGCGCGTGGTTCAATGCCAACAGCGCGCGCATAACGAGCTGCGCGCATCCATTCGATAGCAACTGACCCGCAGCCACAGCCGATATCCCACAAAAGCGCCCCGCGCATTGGCATCAGCTTGGCCACTGTCGCTGCGCGCACCTCTTGCTTGGTCATTGTACCGTCTGATTGGAACAGATCATCCGCCAGTCCCGGCACACGCGGGAGAAGCGCGGCATCGGGGGCCGCAACGCATTGCACGGCAAGCGTATTGAAAGCCGGCACAGCATGATCCCAGCTTTCCGCCCGCCCGTCATAGCGTGTTTCATTCTTGCCGCCCATCGCCGCCAGAACTGTCATTCTTGACTGGCCAAAGCCGCGTTCTGTCAGAAATGCCGCGATCTGGGCCGGTGTCTCTGCACCCGTGGTCAACACAAGCAACTGCGCGTCGGGCTGGATAAAGGCAATCATCTGCTCAACCGGGCGGCCATGCACGGTCAGCGTTTCAACATCCGGCAAGGACCAGCCCATACGGGCCGCAGCCAGTTGGAAGGCCGACAATTGCGGGTGATAGATGATCTCGGCAGGGTCCATCGCGCGACCGATCCGCGCGCCCACAGAAAACCACAACGGATCACCTGTTGCCAGAATGACCACACGCTTGCCGCGCAGGGTTTCGATTGTGGATATCAGGGCGTCAAAAGGGTGCGGCCAGGCCAGGCGTTCAGCGGTCAGGTCCTCGGTCAGCGTATGATGGCGCTCACCGCCGATGATAATCTCGGCCGCCTCGACAACCGCCCGGGTTGCTGGCACCAACCCAGCCATCCCATCCTCGCCGATCCCGACAATATGCAGCCAGGGGTCAGCCATCGCTTGTCGCCCCCTGACGGTGGCTTCGCGCGGAATGCCCAACGGGCATGACAAGCGCCACATCAGACATCTTCAGGCAACCCCGCTGCCAGAGCATTCACCGCTGCTGATGCCATCGCAGACCCACCACGCCGCCCGCGCAAGGCAATAAAGTCGCATCCGCGCGGATTATCTGCGAGTTCCGCCTTGCTTTCTGCCGCGCCCACAAAACCGACCGGAAATCCCAGGATCACAGCAGGCTTCGGCCAACCAGCGTCCAACAATTCAAGCAAATGAAAAAGTGCTGTCGGTGCATTGCCGATGGCAACGACAGCGCCCTCAATCCGGTCGCGCCAAAGCTCAACCGCGGCCGCAGACCGCGTATTTGCAATCTCTTGAGCCATCGCAGGCACCGACGGATCATTCAGCGTCACAAGCACTTCGTTTTCTGCAGGCAGATACCGGCGAATGATACCCGCGCCGACCATCTCGCAATCGCACAAGACAGGCGCGCCCGCCGCCAGCGCCATTTGCCCCGCCTTCGCAACCGCATCCGAAAAGGCCAGCCGATCGGCAATCTCGACCATGCCACAGGCATGGATCAACCGCGTCATCAGCGGGTGCATCGCGGGCGCGAACCGGTCCAGCCGTGCTTCTGTCCGCACTGTGGCGAAACTTTGGGCATAGATGGCCTGGGGGTCTGTTACGTAGGGGCGCACTGGCGGGCCTTTGCTTGATGTGACAACCGTCGGAGCCTCCGGCGGGAGTATTTTGGGCAAGATGATGATTAGCTGACTTTGACTTTTCGCGCGCTTTCAGGGCCGTGCGGATGTTTGGCATGGGGGTAGGCGGCGTGGTGGTGATGGTGGTCATGGTCATGATGATGGTGGTGGTCATGATCATGGCTGTGGTGATGGTCCAGCGCCTCAAGGCGGCACATGCCGGTACAGAAGGTGTCGCAAAGCCGGCAATCAGCCACGTTGGACCCCGGTGCATTTGCGCCCTGCCCTTCGACGTGATGATGATGGCTTTCCTGCACCGACCCTACCTCTCCCTCAAATCCGAGCACGGAAGTGCGGTATTTGCAAAGCACACATGTCGGTGGAGGAACCGCGCCAAAGGCGGGGTGGGTGCGATCCTCGGCACTGATGTGATGATGCGTGCCTTCTTCAAGCGCCAGTACCTGACTGCGATACCCGCAAATTCCGCAATTTGGCGGCGGCGTTTCACTCACCTGTTCCATGATCCGTTCGGCAAAGGTTTCCAGCACCTTGGGATGGTCCCCCAGATAACCTGCTTTGACGAACTGGATATCCGGGTATTCTGCCGCGACCTGATCGGTGAACCCGTAGATCCGGTCAATCAGGATGCCCGAAAACAGGAAGTAGGGAAACACGATGACGCGCTTGTACGGCAGGCGTGCAACATGTTGCAGACAGGGTTCAACCAACGGAAAGGTCACGCCGGAATAGCCGGTTTCGCACCAGCCAAAACCCATGCCCTCTTGAAGCATCCGCGCGATCTTGGACACGTTGCCATTGGCATCGGGGTCTGAGGCGCCGCGCCCGATCACCACAAGACAAGTCTCGGTCAGGGGCATGTCGCCGTATTCTGCGTTGGCCTGTGCAACCGCATCCCGGATGCGCCCTGCGGCGGCGGCGATCATCTTGGGATCAACGCCCAGTTCGCGGCCATATTGCACGGTGATGCCGTGTTTTGCAGCATAGGTATTCAGCACGGTCGGAATGTCATTCTTTGCGTGCATCGCGGCAAAGAGCATACCGGGGACTGCCAGAATGCGCGCGCATCCGGCCTCGCGCAACTTGTCCAGACCGTCACGGATGACGGGATTTGCGAACTCCAAGTACCCATAGTCGGTCATCCAGTCGTCGGGAAGATAGGCGGGCAGTTTGTCGGCCAGGGTGGCAAACTCATCAACAGCGGATTGGCTGCGCGATCCGTGACCGCAAATCATAACACCGGTTTTCATACCACGACCTTTCCCAACTCTTCCACGCGACCAGCGCAGGTCATTTTGTTCTTCTGTCCGCCCAGCGGAACCCAAGAAGCGGCCGAACCCATCACGAAACCTGCGGTCCAACCATCATGGCGCGCACCTACGCCCGGATGATCGGGTGCTGCCATCGCCGTTATTCCGGCAAGGCTCGGCATGAGTGTCAGCAACCCGCGCATGGGCGTCCTCCATTTGATCGCACTGCCAGAGAGCCCGTTGCCCGGGTCTTGACGACGAGATGCGCAGTTCCCGTTTTGGGTCAACCGTGCTGTCTCCAACCTCTCTGGCCATTCGTTTGGCTTCGTCAAGCGACGGTATAGTCGCCGCGGTAGGGCAGAGCAAACGCTTAAGCGACCCAAATGCGCCAGAGGGCGGCAGCGGCCCCTGATTTGCTTTCTGTGCATTCATGCACTGAAGTTGCGCCTTCACGCCAGTTTGTTCACAAGGGCAAGAGCGCTAAGTCCTGCTCAAATAGAAAAAAGGAAGTTTCACATGGGCCAGCTTGTTGACGGCGCCTGGCACGATGTCTGGTACAACACCAAGAAAACCGGTGGGGCATTTGTGCGCAAGGATGCGCAATTTCGCAACTGGATAACGGCGGACGGCTCCGCCGGCCCATCGGGCGAGGATGGCTTCAAGGCAGAAAGCGGGCGCTATCACCTTTATGTATCCTATGCCTGCCCCTGGGCGCATCGCACGCTGATCTTTCGGCAACTCAAGAGCCTGAGCGATCACATCGACCTGTCCGTCGTCCACCCTGAGATGCTGTCAGATGGCTGGACATTCAGGACCGATGACCATGGCGCCACTGGCGACACATTATTTGGCCACCGGTTTGCGCGGGATATCTATCTCAGGGCCCGGCCCGACATGAGCGGCCGCGTGACCGTTCCCATCCTTTGGGACAAAAAGCGCGGCACGATTGTTTCCAACGAAAGCTCCGAGATTATCCGGATGTTCAATTCCGCCTTTGACGGGATCACCGGGAACTCAGATGACTACTGGCCCGAAGAACTGCGCGAGGCCATCGCGGCCGTCAACGACCGAATTTATGACACGGTGAACAACGGCGTCTACAAGTCTGGCTTTGCGACGTCACAAGACGCCTATGACAAAGCCGTCTATCCGCTGTTTGACACGCTAGATTGGCTGGAAGCACGGCTGGCCGACACCCGATACTTGATGGGCGACAGGCTGACAGAGGCCGATTGGCGGCTATGGACTACATTGGTCAGATTTGATCCGGTCTATCATTTGCACTTCAAGTGTAACCGCAAACGGATCGCGGATTATCCCAACTTGTCAGGTTTTCTGCGCGAGCTGTATCAGATGCCGAATATTGCCGGGACGGTGAATATGCAGCATATCGTGCGGCACTACCACTATAGTCACGAATCCATCAACCCACACCGGATTATCCCGATCAACCCGGTGCTGGATCATGATGCGCCGCACGGTCGTGGGCCGTAGTGCCATAGTGATACACAATCGCAGCCAGATCCTGTGGCGGGGTCGCGGTCTTGACCAGGGCGCGGGCGTTGGCCGCGTGATGAAAGATCGACCCGTCCGAGAAGAAGGTCGTGTCGGTCACAAAGACCACGTTCGTGTCGGGCTGCCGGAATTGCACAAGATCAGCAACCGCCAGCGCGCTGCCTTCGGCCAGGACAAGGTCCAGCACGATGACATCGAAAGGCTGCGTCTGGACAAGATTGAGCGCGCGCGTGGCACAGCGCACGTGCGTCACATCGACATCCAGGCGCTCAAGATGGCGCTGCCATACGCCACCCAAATCCTCATTTTTCTGTACTATCAAGGCGCGCATATCTGCTTCCTGACTGGGTCGTTTCGCGGCAGCGATTGCCGGATTTCTGACCGGATGCGAACACCACTGTGCCCAAATTCTTAACGAAAGGTTAACGTGGTGGCTGGCCTGTACTTAATGGCAGGCTGACATGCATGACCTTGTGCAACTGGCAAATTTCCGCTTGAAGAACAGGCGTAAACATTGGGCGAACAAGCATGACAACCTGGATCACGATCTGCGACACCTGCAAGCAAGAAGGCTGGGATGCCGGCGACATGGCACAAACAGACGGCGAAGCCCTGGCAAACCTGGTCGAGGCGGCAGCCACCGGCCTCAAAGATGTCAAGACACGGCGCGTTTCCTGCCTGATGGGGTGCAAGAATGCCTGCAATGTCGCCGTGCAGGGCGCGGGAAAGCTGAATTACACGCTTGGCGCATTTGAACCCACGACCGAGGCAGCAAGCGGTATTGTGGCCTATGCCATGGCGCACGCCGGGTCCGAAACCGGGCAAGTCCCCTACCGCGATTGGCCTCAGGCCGTGAAAGGCCACTTCGTCACCCGCCATCCGCCATTGCCGCAAGACGAATGATCGGAACGCGCGATCATGGTGGCGGTCTTGATGCCGCAATAGCGACCTATGGCGGCACGCGGGACGGCTGGCTTGACCTGTCGACCGGGATCAACCCGGTGCCCTATCCGATACCAGCCCTGCCAGCAGACGCCTGGACGGCGCTGCCGGACCAGGCGGCTTTTGCGCGGATCTATGCGCTTGCCCGGCAGTTCTGGAACATTCCGCAAGAGGCCGCAATTGTCGGGGCCACGGGTGCATCTGCGATCATTGCCGCCCTGCCCCGAGTGATCCCCACCGGGCAGGTTTGCATCCCCGAGCCGACCTACAACGAACACCGCGCGGCATTTGCCGCAGCGGGATGGACCTTGGGGCAAAACCCTGGTCACGCGCGGGTCGCGGTGCATCCCAACAATCCCGATGGGCGTATCTGGCATGTCGATGAATTGACATCAGCCTATACCATTATCGACGAAAGCTTCTGCGACATCAGCCCCGATCTGTCTCTGATCCACCTCGCGGGGCGCCCCGGATGCGTGGTGCTCAAAAGCTTTGGCAAGTTCTGGGGGCTTGCCGGATTGCGCCTGGGCTTTGCGATTGGCGATCCCGCGATCATTGCAAATCTGGGCGAACTCCTGGGGCCCTGGCAAATCTCCGGTCCCGGGCTTGCAATCGGGGCAGAGGCATTGGCCGATCCTGCATGGGCAGAAACAACGCGGGCCCGGCTGACAGATGACGCGGCGCGCCTGGACAGGCTTGTCACCAAAAACGGCCCAGAGGTTGTGGGGGGGACATCGCTCTTCCGGCTTTACCGAACAGACAATGCCAAAGACATGCAGGACCGTCTGGCCCGGCACCATATCTGGTCGCGCACCTTTCCCTATGCCCCCGACTGGCTGCGCCTTGGTTTGCCCGCCCCTGATCGCTGGATACAACTGGACGCCGCATTTTGACCCTCATCCTTGGCATGATCCTCGATGCCCTGCTGGGAGAGCCGCGATGGCTCTGGTCGCGGGTGCCGCATCCGGCAGTTCTGATGGGGCGTGTAATCGGGTGGTGCGACGCGGCTTTCAACGAAGGTGACAGCAAGAGGTTTCGCGGAACAGTGTTGATCCTCGGGCTCTGGTTCGTTGCCGGCGTTCTGGGGTGGCTTGTTCAACTTGCGCCCGGCTTTGCAATCGATGCGATCATCCTCGCCGTCCTTTTGGCGCAAAAGTCGCTGGCAGAGCATGTGCAGGCCACCGGTGACGCCCTGCGCCTGTCTTTGGGTGACGGGTGCAGAAGCGTCGCCAGGATCGTGGGGCGGGATACCAAGGGGATGGACGGCTCTGCCGTGGCCAGGTCAGCAATTGAAAGCGCCGCCGAGAACCTCTCGGACGGGGTGATCGCACCCATTTTCTGGTTCGCTGTCGCAGGTCTGCCAGGCCTGTTGATCTACAAGGTCACAAATACCGCCGACAGCATGATCGGATATCGCACGCCAAGGCACGCTGATTTTGGCTGGGCGTCAGCGAAGCTGGACGATCTGCTGAATCTCATCCCTGCGCGGTTGACCGCCCTGTTCATCTGGACGGTCACATCAAGACCAGATATCAAGGCAATCCTGCGCGAGGCACCCAGGCATCGGTCCCCAAATGCTGGCTGGCCCGAAGCGGCAATGGCCTATGGTCAGGATATCGCACTCAGCGGTCCGCGCAGCTATGACGGTGCGCGGCAAGACTACCCGTTTGTAAATGCAAAGGGCGCGCGCCTACTCGGTCCCGACGACATTGACCGCACTGTCACGGTGCTGTGGAAAACTTGGGCGCTGACCCTCGCCCTGGCTTTCGCGGGCGCTGTCTTGGCGACATTGTTCTGATTGGGCGGGCCATCTGCGAGACGACAAGCTCGTGTCATCTGCGCACTTGCGCAACCGCGTGTCATTGATACGGTTTGAAGCAGGCCCCTTTTTTCGGAGATCGCCATGCGCGCAGCAATTCTTGCCCTTTCGCTCTTTGCCACCCCAGCCACAGCGCAAACCTGCGGTGGGCCGGTGGGCGACTTCATCGAAGGCGTCAAGGCAGAAGCGCGGGCAACCGGAATTCCTGCGCAAGCGGTCGATGCCTTCTTTCAAGGCGCGCAGATTGATCCGGCGGTCATTGAGGCCGACCGCGCGCAAGGTGTGTTCCAACGGGACTTTATCAGCTTTTCCCGCGCCTTGATCAGCCAGAACCGGATCGACAACGGGCGCATTTACGCTCAGCGGTTTGACAGCACATTTGACGCTATCGAAGCGCGTTTCGGCATTCCGCGCGGAGTCCTTTTGGCATTCTGGGCGTTCGAGACGGATTTCGGCCAGGTGCAGGGCAGCTTCAATACACGCAATGCGCTGCTGACACTGGCGCATGACTGCCGCAGACCTCAGCTGTTCCGCCCCCAGCTTATCGCCGCGATTGAGCTTTTCCGGCGCGGTGGCATGGACCCGGCGACAACTACCGGGGCCTGGGCGGGTGAAATCGGGCAGCTGCAAAAACTCCCGCGCGAAATTATCCGGCAAGGCATGGACGGCGATGGCGACGGGGTGATTGACCTGAAGGGATCATCGCCAGATGCGCTGATGACAGGGGCAAACGTGCTGGCCTCGCTGGGCTGGCGGGCGAATGAACCCTGGTTGCAGGAAATCATCGTGCCTGCGAACCTTGATTGGTCGCAAACCGGGCTGAACTATAAGGCGCAGGTCAGCGACTGGGCCGCGCGCGGGGTGCGTGCGCGGCAAGGTGAACTTGGGCCCGCGAACCTGCAAGCCGCGGTCTTGTTGCCGATGGGTCGGGATGGCCCCGCATTCCTGGCCTATCCGAATTTCGAGGTCTATTTCGATTGGAACAAAAGCTTTGTCTACGTCACCACCGCCGCTTATTTTGCGACCCGCCTGGGCGGGGCACTGATCTATGACGCTGGCAGCCCGACACCGGCACTCAGCGGCGCACAAATGAGGCAGCTGCAACAAAAGCTGACATCCCGCGGGCGCGATGTGGGTGGGATCGACGGCATCCTGGGGGCGATGACACGCGCCGCGGTGCAGGCCGAACAGGTCAGGCTGGGTTTGCCTGCTGATGCCTGGCCGACGGTCGAATTGCTCAACCGGCTCTGACGCCCCTTTTCAACGCGGCCCATGATTGCGCAGCGCGCCGCAGGCCGCCGCCTATGCAACCATCGCCGCCGCCCGCTTGAGGTCAACCGACACAAGCTGCGACACGCCTTGTTCCCCCATTGTGACACCAAACAGCCGGTCCATGCGGCTCATGGTGACCGCATGGTGCGTAATAATGAGGAAGCGCGTTTCAGTCTGGCGCGTCATTTCATCCAGCAGGTCACAGAAGCGGGCGACATTGGCATCATCGAGTGGCGCGTCCACCTCATCCAGCACGCAGATCGGGGCGGGATTGGCCAGGAAAACCGCAAAGATCAGCGCCAGGGCAGTCAGCGTCTGTTCACCACCCGAAAGCAGCGACAAGGTACTCAGCTTCTTTCCTGGCGGCTGGCACATGATCTCGAGCCCGGCTTCCAGCGGGTCATCTGATTCCACCAGCACCAGCTTGGCCTCGCCACCGCCAAAGAGGTGGGTGAAGAGTAAGCCAAAGTTTTCGTTCACCTGCTCAAACGCGGTCAGCAACCGCTCGCGGCCTTCTTTGTTCAGGCTCGCTATCCCAGAGCGCAGAGCGCCGATCGCAGCCTCGAGATCCGCCTTTTCGCTGACCAGCGTATCGTGTTCGACCTGCACCTCTTTGGCGTCATCTTCTGCGCGCAGGTTTACCGCGCCGAGGCTGTCACGCTGCCGCTTGAGCGCATTGACCTGTCCCTCGATCACGTCCGAAGCCGGCATCTGGTCCAGATCCGTGTCCAGCGTTTCGAGCAGTGCCTCAGGCGTCACCTCCTGCGCTTCCATGATCCGTTCCGCGGCATAGGCGACCGTTTCTTTGGCGGCATCCGATCTTGCTTCGGACCGTGCGCGCGCCTCGCGGGCCTCTGAGGCTTGGCGCTCCGCTTCGCGCTCCTGGTGGCCAGCCTCGCGCAGCACCCTATCCGCCTCCGCCAGCTTATCGGAAGCGGCTTTGCGCCGCATCTCTGCCTCGTCAATTGCGTCAGCCAGCGCGGCGCGCTTGGCGGCAATTTCTTCGGGCGCCGCCGTCGCCTCGGCCAAGGCTGTCTCGGATTCGTCTTTACGTTCGGCCAGCTCCGCTGTGCGTTTGCTGGCCGTTTCCAGCCGGTGTTTCCAGCCACTGATTTCCTTGGTGATTTCCTGGCTGCGTTTCAGCCGTGCTTCCCCTTCGCGGCGTAGCTCGTCGTGGGCCGAGCGGCGCGACATCATCGTGATCCGTGCCGCCTCAACCGTCATTTTCACATCTTCAACAGAAGCGCGTGCCGTATCGAGATCACCCAGGTCTTCCGCAGCTTTCGCCGCCGCAGCCAAGGCGCGCCGGGCATTCATTGCCTCTTCCTCGTGGCGTTTCACGGCCAGCCCCAAACTCTCTAGCTTGCCTTGCGACAGGTTGCGATCCGCCTCGGCGCGGCTGGCGGCCCGGTTGGCATCGGCCACGGCGCGATCAGCTTCGCGACGGGCATGGCGGGCCGCATGATCTGCCTCGGTTTGTTGCCTGAGCATTCCGGTCAGCGTTTCATGCGCCTGCGCCGCACCCATTGCGGTGGCGGAAACCTCTTCCAGATCACGCTTGAGTTCGGTCAGCCGGTTCAGTTGTTGCAAGCGCAGGGCCGCCGCAGATGGCGCATCCTCGGCGCCTGCACGAAATCCGTCCCACCGCCACAGGTCGCCCTCGATCGAGACCAGCCGCTGACCCGGTTTGAGGTCAGCCTGCAAGGCAGGGCCATCGGCGGCATCCACCAGACCTACCTGGCTCATGCGGCGGGCCAGCACCTCTGGCACAGTGACAAAGTTGGTCAATGCCATGACCTTATCGGGCAAGGTCTGGGCAGTGGTGTAGCCCGGCAGCAAGGCCCAGCCGGATGTCGCGCTGGCGTCCACCTCGGGCGCACGCAGATCATCGGCCAGGGCCGCGCCCAATGCCTTTTCATAACCGCCTTGAACGCGCAGCAGGTCCAGTACCTGTCCGCCTTCGGCGGTGTCCCGTTCGACCAGTTTGGCAAGGGCGGCGACCTCGGCGCGCAGCGCGTTCGCCTCGCCTTCGGCTTCGGAGCGCAGAGCGCGCGCGTCGCTTTCGCGCGCCTGGGTTTCGGCCCGCGCGCTTTCAGCCTCAAGCAGCGCCTTGTCGGCCGCTTCGGCAGCGGCTACCGCCGCTTTCTCAGCCTCGCCTGCCGCTGCAAAATCCGCTTCAGCCTGTTTTAAAGCTATGTCCGCTTCGGCCATCGCTGATTTGGCGCGCGCCGCCTCATCTTCATTCTTGGCAAGCGTGGTCTTGTTGTCGTCCAGCAGGCGCTGCGCTGACTGGTGCCGCGCGGCCAGCCGCGCCACATCTTCGGTCAGCTGCGCCAGATCACCCTCGCGCTGTTGCAAGACGCCCGCCGCTTCACGCGCGGCCACCTGCGCCTCTTCCAGACACGCATCGTGACCTTCACCGGCCTTTTCGATCTCGCGTGCTTCCCATTCAAGCCGCTCGATCGTTTCACCTGCGTCCCTGTTCAGACCGCTTTCACGGTCGATGTCGTGGGTGAGTTGTTCGATCCGCGCACGCAACGTCTCGATCATCTCTAACGCGCGTTTCTCCTGGTCGTTCAGCGTATCGCGCTGGACCTGCAAACGTTGCAAGACTGCCGCTGCAATCGCCTCTTCCTCGCGCAGGGGTGGCAAGGCATCCTCCGAGGCCGCGCGGCTCCTTGCTGCTTGGCGCGCGGCTGTCTCGGCCTGCGCTGCGGTTGTCGTGCGTTCGCGCAGCTGCTCAGAGGCGGCCAGCAGGGCTTCATCTGCCTCTTTCCAGCGGCGGAACAGCAACATGCCCTCGGCGCGGCGCAGCTTGTTTCCAATGTCGCGATAGCGTGCCGCCTGTCTGGCCTGACGCGCCAGTTGGCCCAGCTGTGTCGCAAGTTGCTCGACCACATCGTCCACACGGGTCAGGTTTGTCTCGGCCGCTTTAAGCTTCAGCTCCGCCTCATGGCGGCGCTGATAAAGACCCGAAATACCAGCCGCTTCTTCGAGAATGCGGCGGCGGGCCTTGGGCTTGGCGTTGATCAGCTCTGAAATCTGGCCCTGCCGCACCAAGGCCGGCGAATGCGCCCCGGTTGAGGCATCGGCAAACAGCATCTGCACGTCGCGCGCGCGCACATCCTTGGCGCCCACCTTGTAGGCAGAGCCCGCATCACGGGTGATCCGCCGAATAATCTCCAGGTTGTCATCATCGTTGAACGCCGCAGGAGCCAGTCGTTCACCATTGTCGATGACGAGCGACACTTCGGCAAAATTCCGGGCTGGTCGGGTGGCCGCGCCCGCAAAGATCACGTCCTCCATGCCGCCCCCACGCATCGCGGTCGGGCGGTTTTCGCCCATGACCCAGCGCAGGGCCTCAAGCAAATTGGACTTGCCACAGCCATTGGGACCCACAACACCCGTCAGACCATCTGCGATGATCAGATCGGTCGGGTCCACAAAGCTCTTAAAGCCGTTCAGTCGCAGTTTGCTGAAGCGCAACGTTCTTTGCCCGTATGATTCCTCAAGGTGACAAAGCATCACCCTCAGCCGCACCATGAGTCAACGCCCAGAGCCCCGCATGTGCCATGTTCCGCCGCCTTATCCACAAGATATTGCGGTTTTTCGGCCGTGTTGCACCGAAAGCGCCCCGTCCCGGGGCCGTTCAAAGCCACGCAAGTGTCGATTTCCACCTAGACGGAGAGGCTGTTTCAAAAGCACAAAGGGTCGCGATACCAAGACCGCCCTTGAAACTTGCCCCTCCTGACGCGAAAACCATCCCGCACACGCATTTCCGATTGGACACAACCATGCCCGCCAAGATCCCCGCTACCGTCGTCACCGGCTTTCTCGGCGCAGGGAAGACCACCTTGATCCGACACATGCTGCAAAATGCGCAAGGCAAACGAATTGCGCTGATTATCAACGAATTTGGCGACTTGGGCGTGGATGGCGATATCCTCAAGGGCTGCGGTGATGAAGTCTGCACCGAAGATGATATCGTCGAACTGTCAAATGGCTGCATTTGTTGCACCGTCGCCGATGACTTCATTCCCACGATGGAAGCGCTGCTCGCCCGCGCGGACAAGCCCGATCACATCGTAATCGAAACCTCCGGCCTTGCCTTGCCACAACCCCTGGTGCGGGCGTTCAACTGGCCCGGCATTTCCACCAAAGTGACAGTCGATGGGGTCGTAACCGTTGTGGATGGCCGCGCCGTCCACGACGGCCAGTTTGCGCATAACGTGGCCGCGGTGGATGCCCAGCGCGCCCGGGACGAAAACCTCGATCATGAAACTCCACTGTCGGAGTTGTTCGAAGATCAGGTGGCTTGCGCTGATATGATCGTGGTGAACAAGACCGACCTACTGGACGCATCCGAGGCGGAAAACCTGACCGGCAAGCTCAAATCCGAAGCCCGCAGCGGCGTGCAGGTGGTCAAGGCCTCCATGGGCGCCTTGCCCGTTGATATCCTCTTGGGCCAGGGCATCGGCGCAGAAGGTGATCTTGCTGCGCGCCACGAAATCCACCATCACCATCACCACGATGACGACGAGGATGACCACCATGATCACGCGCATGAGCATGGCCACGATGAATTCGAAAGCTTCATCGTTACACGCGGTGAAATCGCTGACGCCAATGCTTTCGCTGAACAGATCGCCGACGTCATTCGCGCCCACAACATCCTGCGCCTGAAAGGCTTTGTCGCCATCAAAGGCAAACCGATGCGCCTGACCCTGCAAGCCGTTGGCCCCCGCGTCGACACCTATTTCGATCAACCCTTCGGTGATGCCCCGCGCGAAACCCGTTTGGTGGTCATTGGCGCAGCAGGTCTTGATCACGCCGCGATCACAGATGCCCTGCACGCATGATCATCGTCGAACGGACAGACCCACATCACCCCCAGGCGACAGCTTTGCTCGGGCAAAGCCACGCCCTGATGCAAGGCCTGTTTGCACCCGAGGACAACTTTTACCTCGATATTGACGAACTGGTGGCGCCCAACATCCACTTCTACACCGCTCGCGAGGGGGATGATGTTCTGGGTACAGGTGCATTGATGGTCAAACCCGACTATGGCGAAGTGAAGTCGATGTTCGTGTCCGAGGCCGCACGCGGCAAAGGCGCCGCCGCCGCACTCTTGCGCCAAATCGAAGACACGGCGCGGGAAGAAGGCCTGAGCATCCTCAAGCTTGAAACGGGCAACGTGCTGCACGCCGCCCACCGCCTCTATGCCCGCAACGGGTTCACTGAATGCGGTGTGTTTGGCAACTATGTTACCGCCAACAGCTCGATCTTCATGGAAAAGCACCTCAACTGATGCACCTGCTCGCCGCCACCCCCGGAGCCATCTCAGACGGCACCGAGCCCGTTGATCTGGGGCAGACCCCGGCGGATGTGGTGATCATCTCGGCCGCCGATACCGAACTGGCCGCCCTGTCGGATGCCCGCACTGAAATGACCGATCCGCCAACCCTGCGGCTGGCCAATATGATGCACCTGACCCACCCGATGTCGGTTGATCTGCATCTGGACGACTGCGCGACCAAATCACGTCTGGTCATTGCGCGCATCCTTGGCGGCGCGGGCTATTGGAAATACGGTCTGACCCAATACGCCGCCCGCCTGCGCGAAACAGGGATCCCCTTTGCGGCACTGCCCGGCGATGACAAACCGGACCCGGAATTGCGCGCGCTCTCAACCGTCAGCGGCGAAGACTACGACACGCTCTGGTCCTATCTGGTCGAGGGGGGCCCTGAGAACAGCACCAACCTGCTGGCCTATGCAAAGACCATGCTGGAGGGCGGCGAAAAGCCGACCGCTCCAGCGCCGCTCTTGCGCGCAGGCGTCTACTGGCCCGGCGCTGGCATTGCGGACCTCTCAGCCGCTCAATCAGGCTGGACGACAGCTGCGCCCATCGTCCCTATTATCTTCTACCGCGCACTCGTCCAAGGTGGCGGTCTCAATCCCATCAACCGGCTCACCCGGAGCCTGTCCCGTGCGGGCCTCAATCCACTGCCCATCTTTGTCGCCAGCCTCAAGGATCCGGTCAGCACCGCCACCCTGCACCAACTCTTCTCTGAAGCCCCGCCAGACGTGATCCTCAACTGCACCGCCTTTGCCGTGGGCAGCCCGCATGAGGGCGACGACAGCCCGCAAAACCCACTGCTCAGCAACGACGCTCCCGTCTTTCAGGTCATCCTCTCGGGTGCAGCCGAGGCGACATGGGCCGAGGGGCAGCACGGGCTGACCGCCCGCGACATTGCCATGAACGTCGCCTTGCCAGAAGTCGACGGGCGCATTCTGGCGCGTGCAGTCAGCTTCAAGGGCGAAGCCTTTTTCGACGACGCCACCGAATGCCCCATCGCCACTTATCAGGCCCGCGGCGACCGGATCGACTTTGTGACGCAACTGACCAGGAACTGGGCCAATCTGCGGTGCGCACCCGTCAACAGCAAGAAAACGGCCCTGATCCTCGCCAACTACCCCAACAAGGACGGGCGACTGGCCAATGGAGTCGGCCTGGACACCCCTGCCGCCACGGTTCATGCGCTGAATCTTCTCAAGGCGGACGGGCATTCCGTCTCAGCCCCCGCAGATAGTGCCGCGCTGATGACACAGATCATGGCGGGGCCGACGAACTGGCTGACCGACCGCGCCGATAAGGACGGTGGCGAATTCCTGCCGCTTGCAATCTACAATCAACACTTCGCGGCCCTGCCTTGGGACATCAAGGAACAGATCACCGCGCGTTGGGGACTGCCCGAAGATGACTCCTTTATCATCTTGCCCAAAATACTCCCGCCGGAGGCTCCGACAGAGGACCTGCAAGCTGGTTTCGCACTCAGCATCCACCGTTTCGGCAATGCCGTCGTCGGACTGCAGCCGGCACGCGGCTATAACATCGACCCGACTGACACCTACCACTCCCCCGATCTGGTCCCGCCACACAACTACCTGGCTTTCTACTTCTGGCTCCGGCACCACTGGGGCGCAGACGCCATCGTGCATATGGGCAAACACGGCAATCTTGAATGGCTGCCGGGCAAGGCCGTCGCCCTGTCAGAGACATGCTGGCCCGAGGCGGTCTTTGGCCCCACGCCCCATATCTACCCCTTCATCGTCAATGATCCCGGCGAAGGCACCCAAGCCAAAAGGCGCACCTCCGCCGTTATTATCGATCACCTTACCCCACCGCTGACCCGCGCCGAAAGCTATGGCCCGCTGCGTGATCTTGAGGCTCTCGTCGATGAATATTACGAAGCCGCAGGCGTTGACCCCCGCCGGATCGACCATCTGCGCCGCGAAATCCTGTCGCTCTCGGATGTCACGGGCCTTGCCAAGGACGTAGGCTTTACCGGCGATCAGGACGGCGACCTGGGCAAGCTCGACGCCTATCTTTGCGAGCTGAAAGAGGCGCAAATCCGCGACGGTCTGCACATTTTCGGACAATCACCCACCGGCCAACAGGAACGCGATCTTGCGATCGCACTGGCGCGGGTTCCGCGTGGGGACGGCAAGGCGCATAACGCTTCGCTCTTGCGGGCTTTGGCGCAGGACCTGGCGCTGGGGATCGACCCGCTTGATTGCGATATGGGCGGCACACCCCCGGAAAAACCCGAAACCCTCGTTGGTGACACAACATGGCGCACGAATGGCGACACGATCGAAAAGCTCGAAGGGCTGTCCCAGCGCCTGGTCGCCCGCGAAGAGAGCCCGCCAGGGCCGATGAGCGCAGCAGTGCTTGCCGGAATTCAGGCGAACATCCTGCCAAGGGTCCAGGCTTGCGGCGATGCTGAAGGGGCAGCTCTGCTGACCGCCCTGAGAGGTAAATTCGTTCCCCCCGGACCATCCGGCGCCCCGACACGCGGGCGCCTGGACGTACTGCCCACAGGACGCAACTTCTATTCCGTCGACAGCCGCGCCGTCCCTACGCCAACCGCATGGGCGTTGGGTTGGAAATCCGCCAACCTGCTGATTGAAAAACACCTGCAAGACCATGGCGACTGGCCGCGCAGCATGCTGGTCACCGCCTGGGGCACCGCCAACATGCGCACCGGCGGCGATGATATCGCCCTGGCGCTCGCATTGATGGGGGTCAAACCCACCTGGGACAGCGCCAACCGACGGGTCACCGGGTTTGAAGTCCTGCCCCAATCCGTTCTGGGCCGCCCGCGGGTTGATGTGACCCTGCGCATCTCCGGCTTTTTCCGCGATGCATTCCCGCAACTGATCGCCTTGGTCGATAGCGCCGCGCGGGTGGTGCAAGACATGGATGAACCCGCTGAATTGAACCCTGCTGCGGCGCGCGCCAAGGCCGGCGAAAACCAGACCCGTGTGTTCGGCTCCAAACCCGGCGCATATGGCGCGGGCCTTCAGGCCCTGATCGACGAACGGATCTGGGCCGACAAATCCGACTTTGCCGAGGCCTATCTGGAATGGGGCAGTTACGCCTATGGCAAAGGCGCTGAGGGCCGCAAGGACCGAAAAGCCTTTGAGGCGCGGCTGTCTCAGGCCGAAGCGGTGGTCCAGAACCAGGACAACCGTGAACACGATATTCTCGACAGCGACGATTATTACCAGTTCGAAGGCGGGGCCGCCGCTGCCATCAGCACCATGCAGGGCCAGGACCGGCCCATCTATCACAACGACCATTCCCGACCCGAACGGCCCGTCATCCGCACGCTGGACGATGAAATCGGGCGGGTGGTGCGATCACGGGTTGTGAACCCCAAATGGATCGACGGCGTCAAGCGCCACGGCTACAAGGGCGCTTTTGAGATCGCGGCGACGGTCGATTACCTCTTCGCATTCGCCGCGACCACAGGGGCCGTGCGCAATCATCACTTCGATCTGGTCGAAGAGGCCTTCATCAAAGACGATGCCACCCGCAACTTCATCGCTGACGCCAACGCCCCTGCACTCAAGGAAATCGCCGAGCGCCTGCAAGAAGCCATCGACCGGAACCTCTGGCAGCCCAAATCCAACTCTGCCCGTGCGCGCATCGCGGGGTTGCTGTAGGGTGGGTGCAACCCACGAGCCAAAGGGAACGACCATGACCGAAGACACCGACCGCCACAGCATGAAAATGGCCAAGAAAAAGGCCGCCCGCGACAAGATCATGGCCACCAAGACCGACAAGAAGGGCCTTGTCATCGTCCATACGGGCAAAGGCAAGGGCAAATCCTCTGCCGCCTTCGGCATGATCTTCCGTTGTATCGCCCACGACATGAAATGCGCCGTGGTGCAGTTCATCAAAGGCGGCATGTCGACCGGCGAGCGAGACCTGATTCTTGCCAAATTCAGCGACACCTGCGCCTTTCACACCATGGGCGAAGGCTTCACCTGGGAAACACAGGACAAATCGCGCGACACCGAAATGGCGCAGGCCGCATGGGCGAAAGCCAAGGAACTGATCCTCGATGAAAACAACAGCATGGTGCTGCTGGACGAGATCAACATCGCGATCCGCTACGACTACGTCAGCGCGGGCGAAGTCGTGGCTTTCCTACGCGACCACAAGCCCGAAATGACCCATGTGGTCCTGACCGGACGCAACGCACACGAAGACCTGATCGAACTGGCCGACCTCGTGACCGAAATGGAACTGGTCAAACATCCCTTCCGGTCGGGGATCAAAGCCCAGATCGGGGTGGAATTCTAACGGCTGACCCGCGCGATGCTCCACCTCAATCCAGAAGACCAGATTGCGACCGGCGTACAGCGCGGGGTCTTTGTGCATCCACATGACAGCGGCAAACTTGTCAAAGTGCTCAAAGACGCCAGCACCATGCCCTCCCGAACCAATTTCAACGGTGTGATGGACAGGCTGCTGCCCAGCACGCGGCTACGTCAGATCCGTAAGGAATATCAGGAGTATCTGCGCATCATGCTGAAGCACCATGAGATTGAGTTCCATTTGCCCATTTCGCATATGTTCGGATTTGCCTCGACAAACCTCGGGCTGGGCTGCCTAACGGAAAGGGTGATGGAGCCGGACGGCACCTTGGGACAAACCTTAGCTGCCAAGGTCAAAACTGGGACGCTTTCGGATGAAGACCTCGCACTGTTGAACGACGCAATTGCCCGGATTTACGGCTACAGAATCCGCGCAAGCGACATGAACGCGAAAAACTTCGTGATCGGGCACCGCTATGATGGCAAGAACCTTGGGCCACGCGAATGTGTCTTGGTGGATGGTTTTGGTGATATTCACGCGATCCCCGTCCGGTCGTTGTCCAACTGGACCAACCGCATCGGCCTCGATGACAGTTGCACGCGCCTTGCCCGCAAGACAAAATTGAAATGGAACGCCGCAAACCGCCAACTTGAGCGTCAAACGGAGAAAGGGTCAGATCATGCCCAAACACCGCGTCCTCACTGAATTTGGCATGGGCACCAGCCTGCGCCGCCAGGATTATACCCAAGCCGCACGCAGGGGTTTGCAGGATGCGCTGTGGCGCAACTCGATCAACATGGCCGAGCTTTTTGGTTTTCCCAAAGAGGCGATGCTCATTGACGTCCGGATCGGCGTGCAAGAGCCAGATCAGGTCGATACAGCAAGCCTGCGCGACATCTTCCCCTACGGCCAGCCCACCATCACCGTCCACCACGGCGGCCTTGATATCCCCCGCCCCGATGGCAAGCCCACCGTCATCGCCAACGTCGCAATCAACGTCTCCTTCCAGATGGAGCGCGCATGATGGAGCAGCGTGTCATCATTGAAATGGGCATGGGCAATGACCTGCATGGAATGGATTATCAAAAGGCGGCCGCCCGCGCGATCGAAGACGCGATACGGCACTCCACCTTGCCGATTTTCCAAAGCATTGACTTGCCACACACCGAAATGCGGGTGCAGGTCACCGTTGGCGTACAAGAACCCGGCAAGGTCACAGCAGAGGCATTGACGGCAGGCTTGCCGCGTGGCCGCGCCTCAATCAGTGTCGTGAAAGGTGGGCTGAATATCCCGAACTCCGAGACAGGTGATACCGCCGTTGTCGCCACCGCCGCCGTCGAGGCGTTCCTGCCGTCCCAGGCGGGCAAGTGGGTGCAAGTCTAGATGGAATTGACCCAGGCCCACCGCGATGCCCTGCGTGACATCCTGCTGTGGCGCCGCGATGTGCGGCATTTCCTGCCCGACCCTGTTCCGTCTGAGGTGCTGGACCGCCTGCGCAGGGCGATGGATTTCGCGCCTTCGGTCGGCAATGCGCGGCCGTGGCGGGTTTTGCATGTAAAATCGGCTGATCGTCGCGATGCCGTAACCCGAAATTTCGAGGCCGCAAATGCACGGGCGGCGAAATTATACCGAAATCAACAGCGCGATGCCTATCATGCTCTCAAGCTCGCTGGCCTGCGCGATGCGCCAGTGCATCTTGCTGTCTTTACCGACACCGCGCCTGCGGCCGGGCACGGGCTGGGCCGCCAGACCATGCCAGAGATGCTGAACTATTCCACAGTCGCCGCGATCCACACACTTTGGCTGGCGGCACGGGCTGAAAACCTCGGTGTTGGCTGGGTGTCCATCCTTGAGCCAGAAGCCGTCGCGCGCGCCTTGGACGCGCCAGAAAGCTGGCAACTGACCGGATATCTGTGCCTTGGCAAGGCCGCATCAGATGATGACACGCCCCTGCTGCATCGCGAGGCGTGGCAAAGCAATGCAGAAACGAGCTGGCAGGAGATTTGATGGGGCGCCAGATTTTAGAGAGAAATCTGGGCCAATTTCTTTGCAAGAAATAGTCAGCTCTGCTTTGCCGCCGCGCGGACAGCGCTCAACGTGGCACCCGTTGCCAGTGCCTCTTCGTCCACCTGACATTCAATGATCGCCACCGTTCCTGCCGCTTGCGCACGCGCAAAAGCGTCAGGAAAATCCTCTGATCGCGTCACCAACTCCCCATGCCCGCCATAAGCGCGCGCCAGGGCCACATAGTCGGGGTTTGCCAGCGCCGTCCCCGAGACCCGCCCGGGGTAGGTCTTTTCCTGATGCATGCGGATCGTGCCATAACGTCCGTTGTTCATGACAACCACGATGGGCTTCGCCCGATGTTGCACCGCCGTGGACATCTCGTTGCAGGTCATCTGGAAACAGCCGTCACCCGCCAGACATACCACCGTCCGGTCAGGATGCGCGATCGAGGCAGAAATCGCAGCAGGAAACCCATAGCCCATGGAACCGGACGTCGGCGCCAACTGCGTCCTGAATTGTTTATAGACAAAATAGCGATGCAGCCAGGCCGCATAATTGCCCGCGCCGTTTGTGATGATCGCATCGTCGGGCAGGTGATCTGACAACCATTTGATCACCTGTTCCTGCTTAAGCGCACCTGGGCTTTCCTGTGGGTGCAGCCAGCTTTCGTAATCAGCACGGGCCTGGGCTGTCCAACTGGCCCATTCGCCCGCATGTTCAGCATTTGCCAATTGTCTCAGCACGGCGGGGGCCGTCGCATTTACGGCAATGTCTGGCGTGTAGACCCGCCCAAGTTCATCGGCATCCGCATGCACATGCACGATCCGCTTGCCCGGTGTTGCAGGGTCGACCAGCGTATAGCCCTGCGTTTCGATGTCGCCAAATCGCGTGCCCAGCAGGATCAGCAAATCGGCTTCCCTGACCCGCGTTGCCAGCTTGGGGTTGATGCCGACGTTCAGGTCGCCAACATAATTTGCATGGTGGTTGTCGATGTAGTCCTGACGGCGAAACCCGGTGGCAACGGGCACTTTCTGGCGTTCCGCGAAGGCCTGCAAATCCGCCTGCGCCTGGGCCGACCAATGCGGGCCGCCAACGACGACAAGCGGGCGCTCGGACTGGGCGAGTTCATGCAGAATTGCCTGCGCCGTCGTGCCGGGCAAAGGTGCCGGGATTGCATCAGGGATATGAATATCCGGCACATCGGCGCTGGCGCTCAGCATGTTTTCGGGCAAGGCCAGCACCACCGGCCCCGGTCGCCCTGATGTGGCAACGCGAAAGGCGCGCCCGATATATTCGGGCAGGCGGTCCGTGTCGTTGACCTGCGCCACCCATTTCGCCAGCCCGCCAAAGACAGCTTTGTAGTCAACCTCTTGAAAGGTTTCCCGATCCACATGCCGATTGTCGATCTGGCCCACGAACAGCACCATCGGTGTGCTGTCCTGCATGGCAATATGCACTCCGGCAGAGGCATTGGTCGCGCCGGGACCGCGGGTGACAAAACAGACCCCCGGCTGGCCAGTCATTTTACCGTAAGCTTCCGCCATCATGGCCGCCCCGCCTTCCTGGCGGCAAACGATATTGGGAATGCCGCTGTCGAAAAGGCCATCCAATGCCGCAAGAAAGCTCTCGCCCGGCACCGAGAAAACCCGCGCCACGCCAAGCTTAACCAGTTGATCGCTCAGTATTTTCCCGCCGTGCCGGATCATCGTCATCTCCCTGCGAATTTGCAGTGGATCATGTGCGAAAGCAACGGGTTGCGCAATCGGACAATCACGTTAGCTCTAGGGGCGATCCATCGAAAGGACCTGACATGGCAATGCTTCTTGGAATTTCCGGTTCGCTGCGCAAGGCTTCGACCAACAGAATGTTGCTGCGCAATGCGGCAGAGATTTTTGACGCAGACACTTTCATCGAAGGTGACATAAATTTGCCGCTCTATAACCGTGATCTGGAGGCGGCAGAGGGGATACCGGCCCCGGTTCAAAAACTGGCTGACCAGATTGCGGCGGCGGATGCCGTGATCATCGCCACGCCTGAGTATAACAAGGCAATTTCAGGGTCACTCAAGAACGCGCTGGATTGGGTCAGCCGCACGGCGGGTCGCCCCTGGAACGCCAAGCCGGTCGCCATCATGTCGGCGGCGGCAGGGCGTTCGGGGGGTGAGCGCACGCAGTTTTCACTGCGTCTGGCGATGATGCCGTTCCGCCCGGATATCTTGCAGGGGCCAGAGGTCCTCGTGGCCAACTCCGGCAAGGAATTTGACGAGACCGGCAAGCTGACAAGCGAGAAATATACCCAGCAACTGACCGAACTGATGGACGCCCTGCGCGCGCGCATCTGACGGCAGGCCCCGGCATGGGATGTCCACCTGTGAAAGGGGCGTGCGGACAAAGAGTGGCCGTGATATGAACGCTTGACGGTGGCTGACGATCTTCAGCCGAAAAGACGGAGACATTTCGATGGCACGAGGCGCAGGTGGGTCTGACGGCGGAACCGGCAGCTTTCTGATCGGGCTGGTGATGATGGTCGGCGGCGGGTATCTGCTGCTGAACGGGATCGTTGTGCGGCCGAACTTTGGCTTCGGCGCACGGGTCTTTGGGTTCGGCGGCATGCCGATCACCTCCGGCATGATCCTGATCCCTTTCATGTTCGGCGTGGGGATGATTTTCTACAATGCGAAAAACTGGATCGGCTGGGGGATCGCCGGGGCGTCGCTGATCGCACTGATCTTTGGCGTGATCGCGAATATGACGTTGCAGTTCGCTCGAATGAGCGCGTTTGACCTGATTGTGATTCTGGTTCTGCTGGTTGGCGGAATCGGCCTGTTTTTGCGGTCGCTCCGGGCGGGTTAATCCAATTGTTGCAATGAAGCGAGTGACCGGTTTGAGCCCTTTTCCGGCCACGACACGCCAATTCGTCTGACGAAAATCGTTAGATGACTAGCCGCCATTGGCTCAACTGCAGCGAAATGGCGCTTTGTCCCGCGTCTTGCTTGTCTGGACCGCATGCAGCGAAAGGATGGTCTCGGTTCCAGCCGGAACAACGCCCAAGAACGACCGCATTGGCGACCCTTGTTGCGTTGCAACAACACATGTGCCGCGGCTGCGAGAGAATGCTGCGTCAGCGAAGTCCGAAAAACGAATGACGGCAATGTGTCAGTTCATGCGCCGTGCAGCGAATAGTCGCTACACCGCAGCTGAAGGTGCATCTGCGCTCGGTGTTCGCTGCTGGACACGGTAGACAGTTGGCCGGGAGACGTCGAACAGCTTTGCCAGATCGCTGATCGAATAGTCGCCCGTGTCATACATGCGGCGCAGCTCTGTTTGGCGGCGATCCGACAACTTCGGTTTCTTGCCCTTCAGTTTGCCCTTGGCGCGGGCGATGGCCATGCCTTCCTTGGTGCGCATCCGTATCAAATCAGCCTAGAACTCCGCGAACGTGGCAAGGATGTTGAAGAGCATTTTACCCATCGGATCTGTCGGATCATGGACCGATGCACCCAAGGCTAACTTCACCCCGCGCTTTTCCAATTTGTCTGCGATGGCGCGGGCATCCAGAACAGACCGTACCAGCCGGCCAGCTTCGGCACGACAAGCGTGTCGCCTTCACGGACCGCTGCCATGGCCTGACCGGCACGAACCGGGAGCGACCAGGTCCAGGCGCAGGCCATGGTCGGTGTGAATCCGGTCTTCCGCCACATCGAGGGCGATGAGCGCGGCCCGCTGTGCGGCGAGGTCCTGTTTGTCGGTCAAGCAGCGGGCATAGCCAACCCGCCATAGTCCGCACCGGCCAGAGCAAAGGCGACACCAAGGGCATCGAGATCGGTCAAATCAACGGCGACATTGCTTGCCCCTGTGCCCAGCTCGCTAACCAGCGCATGCCCCGCCGATATCAAAGACGACAACCCGCGCGCCCTTTCGGTGAAACTCCGTCACGCCATCCGACGTCTACTTTGGGCGTGATAAAGCAATGCTAAAACAAAGGGAAAGGATCAAACGAAAGACGCTCGAAACGCGGCGCTTGCATCACAGACAGTACGCCGCATAATCAAACCAACCAGATAAACCAAACTCTCTCTTAGTTTACGCCGCACATGGATCCAAAAACTTTGCCGACGGGCAATCATCACATCGGCAATTTGAGCCGGATTCTCCTTGACCACGGTGGCCTCATGACACCAGTGCTGACCGCCTTTTTTGGGTCGATTCTGGCACGCCCGACTGTCATGGTAGTGCGGACGACGACGGTCATACGGCGTTCAACGCTGCACTGCGAAACCGACGATGAAATGATACTTGAGGCAAAACTGAAGATAGCCAAGGCATGCATCCCTAATTCGATGCTATCGCAGCTCCAGCATAGTTTTACGCCATTTGGCCAGCTGCTAGCAGATGACGGGTTGAAGACGAAAATCGCGCGGCGTGAAATCTATTGCCGCGAACACAACGATTCGGCCAAGACCCGTTGGGGACGGCGGCACATCATCCTGAATGCTACCGATGACAGCCGGATATGCGACGTAGATGAACTGCTTGCGACAGAGGCGCAGCTTGCAATGGTTGCCGAAGCGTCGACAAAAAGGCGTGATAATGTATGAATGCATCGTTGTCGGCGCGGGGCCGGGCGGCTTGGTCGCGATCAAAGAACTGTCGGAAGCGGGCGTCTCGAATATTCTTTGCCTGGAGAAGTTGCATGGCATTGGTGGCCTGTTCGCGGGCAGCTATGACAGCCTTTACCTAACGTCTTCTGCTGCGTTCAGTATGTTTTCTGATCATTGGATCGGCGATGATCAGGCGCATGTGTTTTGGACCAAGGCGCAAGCAGTGGAATACTGGGTTGGTTACGCTGAAAAGTTTAAAGTGCTTGAGAAAATCCGATTTGATACTGCCGTGTTAGATGCGACCCAAACCGGTACAGGCGATTGGCAACTTACATTGGAATCAGGCGACCGGGTCCAATGCAAGCGATTGGTTGTTGCGACGGGGAACAACGACGTTCCGGTTGTTCCGAATTGGCATGACAAGGCGACCGACGTGCGGACGCTGCATTCTCGCGATTATAGGAATTCAGAGCCATTCGCGGGAAAGCGGGTCGTGGTTGTGGGTGGCGGTGAATCGGCGTCGGATATCGCCTTGGAGATTTCAAAAGTTGCCGGAAGATGCTGGGTCAGCCTGCGCAACGGAACTGGTTGGGTCGTCCCAAGAATGCGCAATGGCATCGCCACCGACATGTCGACCCATCGCGGTTTCTGGACGCTGCCAAGAAGGTTCGGATCCTTGGTTAGCGCATCGATCATCGCGCATGACGCACGCCTTGCCAAGAACAGCCCGGAAATGGCGGCGCTCGTGGCGTTCAACAAATCCGTTCCGTCTCCGAGAGGAGTCTGGGGCACTTACGGCACCAAGAGCTTTGCGCTCCCCAAGGCAATCGCAAACTATGACTGCCGCATTGTTGAAGAAATCGCCAATGTTGACAAAAAGGGCAGGCAACTTACGACAGCAAGCGGGCGAATCCTTTCGGATATTGACGCCATCGTATTTTGCACCGGCTATAGGTCACAGGTGAAAATCCTGCCTGCGGATGCACGTGACTGCGACCCGCGAGGCCTGTTTAAGCATATGATTGACTTGAATTACGGAGACCGACTTGCGTGGCTTGGATTCGCCCGTCCGGCGTTTGGAAGCCAGTTTCCAGTCATGGAAATGCAGGCACGGTATTGGGCGCTGATCGTCAGCAAGCAGATGGTGTTGCCGGATAGAACCACAATGATGAAGAGCATTGAAGCTGATAAGAAATCCAACCTATCCCAGTTTGGCACGACTGCTGAACGTGTCCGAGGACTGGTCGATTATTTTCGATATATGGATGATCTGGCCGACATGATTGGATGTGGGCCACCAATCTGGCAGGCCCTATTCACACACCCGCGTCTTTGGCTCCATCTTGTCTACGGTCCTACGCAGGCCACGCAGTACCGACTAAGAGGACGGGGCAAGAAGCCAGAACTTGCAAATGAAATATTGCGAAAGTTGCCGCTGAGTTCATTCAATCATGTGGTCAAGGCCGGGCTTTGGGGGCGCGTTCGTTTTGCGCTGTCAGGATTTCGTCGTGGTGACTGACTCGATAAATGCTCTGAACCAAATTGGATGGTGAATATGAATGAACCTTTCGATCTATACTCCATCGACATAGATGCCGACCCGTTCCCGTATTATGAGGACCTACGCAACAACTATCCCTGCTACTGGAGCGAGCGGGCCGGAATTTGGTTATTGAGTCGCTACGACGATGTACTTGCAGCCGCGCAGGACTGGGAAACTTATTCTTCGGCGCGCGGCAACTTGATTGATGAGATCCCCGGCCGATCAGGCAACACGCTTGGGACAACCGATCCACCGCGCCATGATCGGTTGCGCGCAATTGCAAACGCTGCATTCGCCAAAAAGAACATTGGCCACCTAATCGCGCCTTGCCTTGAGATTGCGAGTCGGCAGGTCGTAGCCGTTCGCGATAAGCGCAATTTTGATTTTGTTGCAGAGTTCTCAAGCGTGATTACGGTTGAACTTCTTTTTCACATGATGGGACTGCCCGCGCAGGACCCGGCACAGATTCGCAATGATGTCGTATTGTCGATTTCGACCGACAAAGCGGCAAAAGGGCGGGGAGAAATTAACAATCAGTCATTTCGCAAACTGACAAGCTGGCTTTCCGAGCAGATCATTCTTCGCCGACAATCACCTTCGGATGATCTTATCACTTTGCTGGCCGAGGCCGAGATCGACGGTGATCGCCTGACGGATGAAGAGGCAAAATTGACCGCGACGATGTTTGTAGTTGCGGGTGTCGAGTCTTTGTCGAGCTTCATGAGTAATTTCGTCCTGAATTTGGCGGATTTTTCGACCGCTCGCCGACGCGTGGTGGCAGACAATTCCCTGATGTCACAGGCCATTGAGGAATCACTGCGGTTCAATACATCGGCGCAGCGGTTCAAACGAGTTCTTACCCGGGATGTGGTACTGCACGAGCAGCGGATGAAAGCAGGCGACGCTGTCGCGCTTTTGTACGGTTCCGCGAACCGGGATTCTCGCAAGTTTCCTGACCCTGACACCTTTGATCTGGACCGCAATCCGATTGGTCATTTGGGGTTTGGTGCGGGTAAGCATTTTTGTCTCGGCACTTCGTTGGCGAGGCTCGCGACACAAACCTCAATGTTGTGTTTTCTTGATGCATTCCCAGAATTCACGGTGGCAAACCGCGACTTTGGCTGGGTGTCGTCGTCAAACTTTCGCAGCCCCGTTTCAGTGCCAATACGCGTTTTGTAGATCGCGCGATGATACCAGCCGGCGGAACCACCACTGGAGCACACTCAGCTTGCGTTGAATGTCGCGTTCTTCGTTCGTCATGAATACTTCCTCCATCCCAAGTCAGGGAATTTGCAGGAAGTGTCCCGCGGGTCTGTACATATCTACAATCAAGATTTACAGGGCTGCGGAGTCTTGCGGTCTCGGTTCCGGGCGCAAGCACGACCGCACCACCAGCGAGCAGTACGCCGATCGCGAGCGACATAGCACCATCCCAGACCCGGTTCTCTGTCGCGACCGAAACCGCCGTCCCTGCCATGGCGATCCCGATCAAGGCTGCAGAGTCCTCAAGGAAAACCGTGCAAGACGTTGGATCCTTGCTGCGCCGGACCGCATGCCAGATGCTATGGCGTCCCTTGGTTTTGCGGAAAGCCCGCCATGTGAACCAGAGCAAACCCCGGCTCGCCAAAAACTAACCATCATCAGGTTGGCCTATCGGCCAACGCGCCTTGGAACGTGCTTGCTTCTTGATGGCATCCCGCCCCCAAGGCGCACCACCATGTGGCAGGCATTTGCCCGCCCCAATGTCAGGTTTTTAAGCCGCCGCTGACACGACAGCCGCATCCCGCACCGGTTCCGCAATCGCGGCGCGGAAGTCTGCATGATGGTTTCGACTTGCTCGCCGCCCTCGTTCTAGGCGGCCCTCTATGGACGGGCTTGCCGCTATGTGCTAACGCATCGCGCCGGGGCTCAGGTATCCGGTTTAGAGGGGAATTTTGGGCGATGGCGGACCGACAGACTAATCTCGGTTTCGAGTTTCTCGGCTTGGCGCAGCGACAGCCCGACCGGCCGGCGATACTCGGCGATGGCGATGGCTGGTCCTATGGCCAGCTTGCCCGGCTCGTCACCTCCTTCGCCCTGCACATGCAGCGCCAGGGGGTTGGTAAGGGCTCGACCGTCGCG
>Ga0316207_10000670_pt1 | contig 50244 bp, 75 predicted proteins | sample 6weekpyrite_MG_FD_204943 | JGI IMG/M metagenome (GOLD analysis project Ga0316207, IMG submission 204943) | Microbial mat bacterial communities from mineral coupon in-situ incubated in ocean water Damariscotta River, Maine, United States -... | ecosystem: Environmental > Aquatic > Marine >...
AACCAGTAGATCCAGTTGGGCCGCGTCCTACACCGTTAAATGATTCATTATTAGTGATTATCCCTCTAACCCATAAGCGAACATTGTCGTATACTGCAACCGTCACCCCTGCGTTAACAGTTAAATTTCCAAGATGATATATGTTTTTAGGTGTTGCTGCGCCGGTTAGTGAACAATTTGTAATTATTGTATTACCTGATAGCGCCGCGCCGATTTCAGTTGATAATGATGTCCAACCTTTGCCTGAGCCATCGTAATAAGAGTCTGGCAAGACATAAGCACTTGTAAAAGTCGCATAAGGTGGGATTTCGCTTGATGAAGCTTGAAAGGTGCAATCAATCTCGCCACTTAATAAATCCCTTGATGTTTTAGTCACCTTCATCGACCTGGAAAGTCTATGCGGTAAGACAGAGGTATCCATTGCAAAATCGACTAAGGTTTCCAGATAAATATACGGCGTGTCACCGACTTCTATATCGCCGCTATTAGGTAACAACTTAGCTTTAAATTTCCATTGTGGATAAACCTTATCACTTGCCCATAGGTCAATTAAATTGGCAATAGTTTCATCCGTGTAATTATTAGCGAAAACGCCTCTAAATTTTTTCTCTTCAAAGTCTGTTTCTTGGTGTTTTGCAATACTATCTGTGTAAACTAAGGTGGTTGTTAGTTGATAGTCTTGTCTGTACTCTGACCAGTGCCACTTAATACGATATTTATTTTTTAAATTTTTAAAATCATACTCTAAAGCACCATGCGACATTATCCGTTCACTAGTAATGAAAGTATCACGAATAAAATTTGGCAGGATTGCTACATTTCTTTTTAACCCGTGTGATCCGTCGGAATAAACCGGCATAAAGCAACCGATCATCGGAAGCAGTTCTTCTTCTATAAACTCCTTTGCGTTAATATTTCGCAATCCCATGAAGCGACAAATAACACCTTTGCTATCGTCGGTCGTATCCCATAGGTCATCGCCAATACCTGTAAAATCATCGGCAGTGACATAAGTCGCATCTAACGTTAAACACCAGCCAGGAGGCAAGGTTTTCCCCGTTTGGCCATACAAGCCACCCAATTGAACGGCATACAATAATTTAACGACCGGCAATTCCAAGTAAACGAATTCTTCTACTTTTGGTTGTCGGTTTAACTCTCTACCTGAATCGATTTGATGCTCTACTGCGACGGTTTGAAATAAACCACGACCGCCTGTGTCAATGGTTAAGTAATCGCTTGTCCCATCTGACCCGACACCACTACAGCGAATTATTTCGTCTTCGATTTTCACATAAAATACTTCTTGATTTGGCGCATCTGAATAACTTGAGCCGTGATCAACCAAGGAGTAAACCGAGTTATCGCCGACGCGAATTAAACTCGTTTCTGTAGCACTAAGGGTTGCATAAAGATTTGAGAAAGTTTCGGGAAATAGTTTTTTATCTTTTGCTATACGCTGAATGTCTTCTGACTTTAACGTATAAACTTTATCTTGATAGGAAAGTGAACCTATTGCGGCGGTGGCTTCAATTTCATAATCACCCCATACCATTCCTTTAAAGCCAGAATAAACACGGACTCGTTTTAAACGAATCCCTTTATCTGCTTCTAGCTTTGTTTTTAATTTGTCGGATAGAGCACCAGCATTATCAAGAAATTTAAGCGTAATGCCACCTATTCCTGCAATCTCTTTCAGCTCTTGAGAGATGGCCGACCCACTTATAAGTGAATTAGCGAGAATATCGGCGCTTACTGGATAGGCCGAATCTGTGTGTGAAAGGATATATACAGGATCGGTAAAATCTGATGCAAAGTCTACGCGCACAGTAAATCGTGGCTCTCGACTTGCTGCTAGCATATGAGCCGAATATGAGTCGTTCAGGTTTCTCATAAATTAGCGTTATAGATTACATTAAATGAAATGGTGAAGTAATCTGTCGATCCTTCTCGATTAAAAGAAGGATTACCATCTAGAATTACTGATTGAACATTGTCAGGACTAGCGTTAGCTCCATAGACATCAAGAGAAAAAGATTCGCCATTTCTGACGCTAGATAAAAACTCTCGCCAGTTGTCCCATTCAGTTGATCCTCTTAAAACATATTCTGAAGTAATAGCCCAACCTTCATCGTGACTATAAACAGTGGTTTGTGTTTTCCCGTTTATAGCTCTTGATGTTCGCTTGTCTGTTTTCCATGTCTCATTAGCTTGAATTACATTGAAATCAAAATTATAACCAGTACCAGCACTATGGCCGCTTCGGATATATCCTCTATCTTCAGCGGTATAAGAGACATTACTCATGCTGCTATAATCCTCTCACGTCCGTTTTCTGTTGATAAAACGACTTGATCATTATTAACTGCCTCCCTAAAGCCTTTAGTCACGACAGTTGTTAACAACTCATCACCTAAATGAATATTTATCGTTTGTTCTGGAGTCTCTTGGCGCTGAATTTGGCTAGACGGTAAAGACTCGGTAGGCGCTGAAGGAGCTGCAAAACTACCCCCACCTGAAGAGCCTGGAGACATTGACCCTATGGCGTGTACTTTAGCAATCCCCGCCACAAAGACTGCCGCTGCTGCTGCAAAATTAAAAGGGGCGGGTACACTTGCTAATGTTTTCGTATAGGCTTGATATGTATTCATCATTGACTCGGTAATTGCTGCGGCTTGATGAACCTTAAATGCTTTCTTTGATTGGTCTTTAAAAATTGAGGTTAAACTAGTAGCGGCCGATGCTACATCGCTAAAAGATTGCAATTGAAGCTGTTTTCGTTTCTGTGCTTTGCCGGCTTCTTCTTTTTCTATTTTATCTAGGTATTTTATATGAAGATCAAACCATAACTTTTCAAAGCCTTCGATCTTGGCGCTGTTTTCAGAGAGAAAATCGAACTTTCGTTCCCATGACTCCCTCTCTAAGTCTTCCTTACTCTTAAGGAAATTTCTAATATTATCTAATTCTTTGCTTTCAAAAGTAGAGTCAAATCCTTTAGGCTTAAAGGTTAAATCAATTTCTATAGGCTCGAAAAACGCGAAGTTGGTGGACAACCAAGAATTTAACTCTACAAATCGATCTTTAACCCAAACAACTAAATCAGTGATCTTTTCAGATACCCATTTAATAATAGGCGCAAAGGTTAAGGCAATTTGATTGCCTAAACCCTGGAATGATTGACCCATGTTATAAGCAGCATCGTTAGCCGCCTCAAATTGGGCTAAGTCAGTTCTAGAAAGTGCCGTTCCAAAGCGCTCTGTCTGTTCCGCTGCCTTTCTTATCGCTTCTGAGCCCTGATCTATTAAAGGCGCTAAAGCTCTGGCCTCATCACCCATTAAAGCTGATATAGCCGCTAATTGTTCGCCTCTTGTATTTAATCCTTGAATTGCGTCGGCATAGGTTGCAAATAATTCTGAAGGGCTTTGCTCTTGCAGGTCTTGAATATTAAAGTTAAATCGCTCTAGCCATTGGTTAGCCGCACCGCCACCGTTAGCCGCAAACTCTCCAAGGCGTTTTTCGGCTTTTGTCAGCGCTTCAGCCATTGAATTTAAACCGGCACTAGTGTAAAGCTGTGTTGCTTGATTTAAAGCAGCTAAATCTTTAGTAGCAATTTGAAGCTTGTCGGATTGTTTTGCTAAAGCGTCACCCGCTGCAAACGATTGTTTAATGAGATAACCAAAGCCGCCAACACCAGCCAAAGCACCAATAGCAATAGTCGCTTTTTTGACAGTCCTGCCAAAGCCATCAAGTTTTTTATTTGCTTTATCGATACCTTCTACGAACTTGGCTGTATTAGTTCGTATATCAACAGCAACTACGCCTAATGTCATTTAAAAGCCGCCTTTAATTTTCCAATTAAGGATTTTTTAGAGTCTTTTGGTTTTTCGGTGAAAGGCATAAAATCAAGTGGGTTAAAAGTTTTTTGATTTTTGCCGCGATAACGATTTGCGCTCATAGCTAATACTTGAGCTATCATATAATCATTTCTATCTTGAGTAATCGGGCTTACTGCGTGGTAAGCCATCCATTCGGTAAGCTCTTTACTTGATACCCGCTCTAATAATTCTTCTACTGTGCAGCCTAACCTTAAAGCCAGGTCAAAATAGAATTGATACTCAGAACGGGTTTTTAGTTTTTTTCTATATCTCCCTGAGAATTTTCAGAAAGTCCATTTACATCTAATGAAGCACTTACTATGCTATCGATAATAGTCCCGTCTATTGTTAGTATTTCATCAAGTTCGTTTTCTGAAAAAACAGGACTTCCGTCTTTATTTACCACCGACATTGCAACTATTAATGCATTACTTTTTTGGCCTGTCTTGCCTGTTTCATCTTTTTGATTTTGAAATTCCTCATTCATAGAAACATAGTGAGCACGATCTTTACCGCTAAATACTTTTATAAATACCGGCTCATCTGCTCCAACGTCACGTTCAACAGGTTGTCTTTTCTTTAATAATGAATCTCTTATGCCCATGCCGTGATACTCGTAACGTCAATTGTTACTGAACCAGTTAACTCAGCTTCAGAGCCGCCACTTTGTGAAAAATTCGTGATATAACCTGAAAAAGCTAGTGTGTCAGCGGTTGGGCCAGTGATAACGATTTGAAAGTTTCTTAGCGTTTTGGCTAGCATGTCTGTTGTTATTTGCGCATGTTGTGTATCGTCGGGATCAAATACTAATTCTAATGTCGCCTCACCGATATCAATCGTAGAAGGCGTTTTAGTTGGGCCGCTTGAACCAATGAAAAATTGCTTTAAAACATTAACCGTTTTAGATGGTGCTGAAAATCCCGTAACTTGACCGATTGTGTCGAAGCTCACCCCGTTGTCGATTTGAAAACTTACGTCTTCACCTGAATAAACAGACATTTTTCTCTCCTATTCTGTAAACCATATACGAAACTCTAATAAAACCCGATAATTATTAGAGTCATCATCAAAATCGAAATCTTGATCGAAAATTAAAACTGATCTCAAGTTTGATGCTTTCACCGCTTCTTTTACTGCCTCCGCAAGCGCTTTTACTTGCGTGTAAGTCGATGAATAAACATCTATTTGAAATCTCCCGTTAGTTGTGCCCATCTCCCCGTCTAATCCATTCACAGACAATCCGGTTATGCGTCGATAAACAACATAAGGGAAAGCGGTATTTTGTGGCGCTTTAACAGGGTATATTTTCGTTGACACAAGGGCACTTACACCGGAATCATTAACCAGTGCAGAATATAAATTTTGCTCGCTCATTTGAGTTTTTTAACTTCTCTGTCGATACCTTTTAGAATACGCTCTCTAATTCGCTTCACCGCAAAGTATCGCTTTGATTCATAGGCAGGTCTAAGCCAAGGTTTAGCACTCATTTTCGACGTGCCAAATTCTAAAAATGCGCCGTAATAAGCGAATTTAAGTGTCTTCACTAAAAAACTGAATACATTCTTTGGGACTCTTTTATTTCTAATAAGCCCTATATTCTTCTTTAAATAACCAGGATACCGATAGCCTTTTGCTTTAGATTTTCCAGCCCTCTTTAATTTACCATCCTGTCTAACTGGAACATTTCGTTGCGCTTCTTTTTTAACAATGTTTGCGCCTGCTCTAGTTGCTCCCCTTACGACGCGTCTTTGTACGTTCCCAGGTAATGATTTTAATTTTTTTTGTACTTCTTTTAAGCCTTCGATCTTAATCGACATTTTCAGTGCACATCATTTCGATATAACGGCTTCTTTCATCTATATTAATAACCGTTTCAATGTCGAATACTCTAGAATCATAAGAAATACGCATTTTTGTTGTTATTCCAGACAAGTATCTGGTTTTTATTTTATGCGTTACTTCGCTTTGTACTGACTCAGCATTGAAATATTCTTTGCCACTTATAGGCTTAATTTCAGCCCACACTGTATTATAGGTAGACCATGCTTCAGAGACTTCACCAAACGAATTTTTGGTTTCTGTCACTTGTTGAATAGTGATCTGTTTATTTAATCTACCAGCAATCAAAATTTGGCCAGCTTATAAGGAAAAATTAATGATTTATAGGCAGCTTTAATGCCTTCCAGCTCTTTTGGGTAATGACCGCCGTATAACTCCTCTATTTTTAACTTAACTGCATGTATTAAAGAAGGAGGTATAGAAGAATATCCACAGATAAATTGTATCTCTATTGCATTAGCACGATCATAAATAGACGGCCAACTTTGATTGTTAGCTAGTAAAATTTTCCCAGGATCACTACTTGAATCAACATCGTAAACACTTGTCGCTAGTGTTTGCTGTACATTATCAGTATCGTAATACTTTACGTGTGTTACAGATTGTAATTGACCAAATGGAAGCTCTATATCTTCAAATAAATCTAGAAATAGATTCCATGCCTGTGCATAAAGCTTTCGCCTTGTATCGTTTTCTACTTGCGCTGTAGATGTCTTAATTAAATTAAGAATTAACGCATCTTCCGAAGTCCCGCTAACGCGCAAATGATCCTTTGCCTGTTGTAGTGTTACGGGATAACCCGAAGGATTACTTACTAGTACGCTTGGCATTTGTTTTCTTTACTGGCTCTGCTAAACCTTTTTCAATGAAGCGCTTTGCTTCTGCTTCATCCATTTCAATCTCTTCACCGGCAGCATGTGAAAAATTTTCACCGGCAAGCGAAGTTAATAATTTCACTTTCATATATCACCTATAAAAAAGGGGCGCATTAAACGCCCCTTATAGTTATACAGCCGCTTGAGTAAGTTTCTTAATTGCTGCGCTTAGTGTTACTTTTCCATCCATACGCTCGTACATGCGGAAGCCAACTTGACCATTAGCCGCATAAAGCTCATTAAGACGCTGTAAGACTCTATTACTTCTATCTGCGATAGTGTAGTAAGAAAGATCACCAAACAATACAGAAACGTTAGTCGCAGCCATTGCAGGCATCGCGCTTGAAGCAACAACAGGACGACCAAGGATCATGTCTGGTTGGCCAGCTTGCAACCCAGGCTGCCATAAATATTGGCTATTGCCATCTTTAAGTTTACGCACTGCTTTCAACGTGGCATCAGCAGCAACCCATCGAGCGTTTCCACGATACATACGGCCCAAAGAATGGAACAAATCAATAAGTTCATCAGCCGTGACCGCCGCAACCGCCGCCGCCGTAACGCCAGCAGAAGCACCAACCGTTAAGCCCGTTGGTTTTCCTGATCCATCACCGGCAACAATGGCAGATTCCTCAGCAATACCAAAACGTTTACCAAAGTTCTCAGCAAGATAAGATTGAACATCGAAAAAAGCATCTTGAAGAAGCTCTTCAGAAACTTTAACGATGGTTCCTAGCTTATGAGCGCCTAAAACTACTTGACCAAATGCCGCATCTGACTCAGTGTAAGCCGCCTCTTCTGCTGTCCAAGTAGCTGTACCTAAAGTAGATTCGACAGGGATATTCCTATCTGATCCAGTTGAAATTACATTACAGTACTGTCGAAACTCGTTAATGTCTTGTAAAGCCGTTACTAAGCTAGTTTCAAACTCAGTTGGAGTGATATATCCACCCTCTGAATCTGTACCAACTTGCAAAGCATTCAAAACACCAGAGTCTAAACTGTTAGAGCCGCGTCTAGCATACTTATCAAAGCTGTTTTTATACTCATCTGAGCCGAAAGCGTTCTTTTTATTTTCATTGCTTAGACCTGTATTGACGGAAGCGCTTACAGGCTGATTAAGCTCACTTTCTAAATTAGACATCTTTTCAATTCGGTCAGCTTTATTTTTAAGCTCGCCTTGTTTAGTGTCTAACTTGTCAAATTGCTCTTGCTCTTCTGCATTTAGATCGCGCTTTTCACCATCTGCTTTTGAAAGCATTGCTTTCATCTGGTCAACGACTTGACCTCGTTCAAATAATACTTCGTTTACGTTCATCGTAAATTCCTCATATTTCAGGCATAAAAAAAACCTGCTTTCGCAGGCTGCTTGCAGGTTTCCACCTAATTGCTTTCTAGCAAATATCTAATAATCTTGATTTAGCCGCTATCTTGAAGGGCGTAACTTGTTCTGGATGTTCGTGAATATGTTCTCTTGGCTTTTCAATGTCAGGCGCGTTTTTTACCCAAGGCTTAGACATGTTTAATACTTTACTTTCTTCTTCTGTCTGCTCGTCTGCAAAGCCTTTTTCGATTGATTCTTTAGCGGTTAGCCATGTTTCGGCATCCATCAATTCCGAAATTTCCGCCTCTTCGATTCCTGTACGATTCGCATAGGTTGTTACTATTGCGTCTTTCACTTTGTCGAGTCTCGCAGATACTTTTAGCATTTCTTGAGAATCACCTAAAGCGAACGTCCAAGGGTTATGAATCATTAACATAGCGTTATCAGCTAAATGGACTTTATTGCCTGCCATAGCGATTACACTAGCAGCAGAAGCCGCTAAACCATCGACTTTTACCGTTACATTCGAAGGATATTCTTTTAATAGGTTGTGGATGGTGTGACCGTGAAAGACATCACCGCCAACACTGTTTATACGTACAGTTATATCGCCGGACATTCCGTTTAACTGCTCTTTCACCCAAGTATCGGTAATACCATCACCCCAATAATCAGGCCCAATATCACCATAAATTATTAACTCGTTCATTACTCGCCCCTCATCAGGTCGTTATAAGCCTCTTTTCTCCACTTCTCGAAAGTGGAATTTAAGCTTTTTGTGCTCAATACGTCTTTAATATGGCTGCTAGCATAATTTATAAACGATGTCGGCTCTCTATTAAGCTTTGAAGCAACTTTCGTTAAGTGTCTATCGTAGAAATCAGGCATCCAGCTTTGGAAATCTTCAGGCTTTTTTCTGTTTTTCTCTATGCTTATGGCCTTAATTTCTTGCTCAATAAAGTTTTCTATTTCGCTGTCTTTTTCATTTACACCCATATTTAATGGGATCAAAAATTCGTCCAACCCCTCTTCTGGATTTAAGTCTTCCCATTCTCGAACTTCGTTTCTTTTTAGCCAGCCGTCGTTGATACCTTTACCATAAGCCTCGTATCTTGAAGCAGTGTCACCCCTTAAGAGTCCTTCAACATTATGCTTAATAAAATATTTTCTACGTTCTTTAGGAGTTAAGAGATCACGATTTATTGATTGCTCGATCCTTACTAGCCAAGGTCGAATCGTATGGACAACAAACTCAATTGATTGATGTTCAATATTAGAGAATGTCGCTTTATCAAGTTCAGAGAGCATATGCAAAGGTACTCGATACCATCTTGAGATTTCTGATATCTGGAATTTTCTTGACTCTAGAAATTGTGCATCTTCAGAAGTCATCCCGACAGTTTTATAAGATGCCCCACCTTCAAGTATTAGCGTCTTATGGGCGTTCTCAACACCGCCATGCTTGCCATCAAACTCTTTACGAAGTCTGTCGTATGCGTCTTCAGATAACGTTCCTGGCATTTCTAAAACCGATGGTACTTGCGCGCCATTTGAAAATAATTTAGCGCCATGCATCTCAGTAGCTAAAGAAAGACCTATAGACTCTCTCGCTAATGAAATCGGCGAAAGACCTGTAACCCCATTAGACGCTAGTCCTGACGTTCTCCATATCTCATCTTGAGAAAATACCCTAGCCGCTCCTAGCTCTTGATAATCAAAAACCAACTTCCCCGCCTGAGTTTTATCGATATTTGTATGCTGAGTGTAAAGCGGAATTATTTCTACGACTTCGCCTCGACCATTCCTTATTGTTTGCGAATATTGATTACCCCTAAGGCCAAGGTTAACCATTTGAAATTCGCGCATTTCGTAGGCTGTTTGTATTCCATTCGGGATATCATGCAAAACAGACTGCAAAGGATGATTTAATGCTTTTTGCGTTCTATTTCCATTTCTTTCGTATACGTTTAACGGAAGGCTCGCAATGGTTTCAGCTAATATCCTTACGCAACCATAAACAGCAGATACTTGAAGCGCTGTGTCTGGTGTTACAGAAACGCCAGAACTAACATTATTTGTACCTAAAGTCTGTCTCCACCACTCAGGCTCTTTAAGTAATGAATTAATTATCTTCTTTTTAACCCATTTAATCACAATACCCTTAAGCCTCTTGTTTCATACGGTGATCCTTCCGCTTCCTTATTTAATAACGCAACGCCTAGCGCCATTATCGTCGAAACAACACCGTCAATTTTTGCCGTTTTACGCTCTTTATTGGGGAAGATATTTTCTTTTTTATCTTCCTTCGCTACGACATTTGAGAACATCCATAAAAGTACCGGATCAAACTCGAATAATACTTCTTTCTTCAAAATAAGCGCTTCCAATTCTTTCATCGGCTCTGAGAAGTTCTTTACTGTTTGCCCGTATTCGATCATTGGAAAGCCTTGCTCAGACATACGTGTAGAAAATTGAGTGGCCTGGAATGGATCGTAGGGAATATAAGAAATTTCAAAGTCAGACTTTAATTCGTCTAAGTCTTCTTCTATTTGCCCATAGTCAAGGACATTCCCAGGTGTTGAGGTTATCCAGCCTGAAGAGTGCCATGCTTTATATCGAGTGTTCCCACCTTCTAAAATGGTTTCTTCTGGTAGATAATGCCTAACAAATACAGCCCATTCTTTTTGCTTTTGTGGTGGGAATAGGATTGTCATCGAAGCAATGTCTATCTTGCTTGCTAAATCGATTCCTATGTAACATTTCTGGCCGTTGAAATCGTCCAGACTTAATTTTTTACGCCTGCAAGCTTGAAAAGCTAGCATGTTCATCCATGCCGACTTAGCACCAACCCATAAGTTAAGGTGTTTTGTTTTAAATGACGCTTGTTTTGTTGGTGATCGTCTAGCTTTTGCTAATTCACCTTGAAGGAATTCTTCATCAACACTAATTCCGAAATTAGGATTTGCCTTTATTAGTGAGTCGATATCGTCCCATCGGTCGTCTTCATCGATAGTGAATATGATCCCAAAAATAGAATCATCCTTTATTGAACCATCAAGTATTTTTGTAATCTCTGCGCGTTTTTCATAACAAGGGCCACCCATATCTGAACCGGCGGTTGTTATGTATAGCATCATGGGATTCTCACGCGCTCCCATGCCAGTTACTACGGTGTCTACTTGATCTGAGTCTTTATGTTCGTGAAACTCATCTGCAATGCCACATGAAGGGCTTGCACCGTCGCCAGGATCACCAATCAAAGGCTCGAATCTTGACCCGTTGCTCTCTACAGTTAATGATTTTGCGTTAACCGTTAAGCCAAACTTCTCGCGTATAGCAGGAACTCTTTCACAAACTTGCTTTGCTGGCCTAAATACTTCCCACGCTTGCTTTTCTGTTGTTGCACCACAATAAACTTCAGCGCCAAATTCATCATCAATAATAAGATGACCTAGACCTAATCCTGAAATCCAAAAGGATTTACCGTTTTTTCGCGGTATTTCTATGTAACATTCACGAAACCGGCGTCGCCCGTTCTGTTTTTTCCACCCATAAATATTAACAGTGCAAAATATCTGATAGGACGAAAGCTTTAACTTCTCTTTTTTTCGCGCCCACTTACCTTTTACATGCGGTAATTTTTCTAAGAACTTGCACCACTTTTCAGCAGTGTCGATATCAAGATAAATATCTTTTCTTTCAAGGTCGTCTATAAACCTTTGACATGCTTGTTTGACATATTTACAAGCAGGCGTTTCCCCAGAAAGCACATTGTCTGCGTATTCTGCGGCTATCGTTACATAACGCATTAGAAGTCATCGAAATCGTTTTCTTTCGGCTTATCAATTGATAATTTTGCGCGATCACTTGGAGAAAGACCGAACTTCCCTAACTCCGCTGAAAGTCTTGTTAATCTTCCTACCGACATTCCTTCAAAATCTAATCTAAACTCTGTGAAAAGCTTCACCATAATTTCTACACTAAAAACGTCGGCGTCTTTCAAAATTCCTGCGGGGATTTTTTCTACTATTTCGTGCCAGTGCTTCTTTTCTAATTCGTTTAAAGTTTCAGGCGGATCAACAGGAAAGTTTTTTGCTTCCGGCTCAACCCGTTTACGCTCTGGATGCGTCTTAAAAGCACCCCTTGCATCAAGAATACTAGTGGCCGTTCTTGGTCTGCCCATTATTTAACCTTTTTGATTTTTTGGAGTTGTAAAAAAGTGACGAGATAGGCGGTCGTCGCGCCATAACTGATAGAGATTTAGCCTCCCCTACCCCTTACGACTAACCTCACGACCAAATGACCCGTCATGTTTAGCCGTCTTTTTACTGTGGCAGCTCTTACATAAACTCCGTAAGTTATCGGGACTATTGTTATATGGATTACCGTCTATGTGATCAACCTCAGTTGCAGGCTTTAATGTATCTGTTTTCTTACAGTCTTCGCACAAAGGAGAGTTACTTAACTGAGCTGGCCTAATGCGATCTCGCCAAGCCCTCTTGTCATAAAACTTAGGCTTTCTTTTTGCTGTTATTTTATTTGCTTTACCTGTTATATCTGAAAGGATTGGTGGTCTACTTGGCATTAGCTCTCTACAATTAGGAAAGTAACTGATCGATCCTTCTCTCTACCTGCCGTCGTAACAATGCTGCTAGTTACTTTGTACTCGCTTCCTACAATTCCACCGGATAACCAGACTGTTACAGAAGTACTAGAGTCAGTAATTGAATCACTATCTTTAGTTAAGCCAGATTCCACAGCTACAACGCTTGAGCTTATCGTGTCCGTCCCTAACCAATCAGACCAGTCAAACTTCCAATCATCTACGTCATCTTGATCTCTAGTGACTAGTAGACCCTCAACCCAATTCATATTAAGAGCTGCTTGCAGTACTTGTAACAGTTACGTTTAAAGTGTCACCGCTGCTTACAGACTTATCGCCGCCACTGAATGCACCTGCGCCAACTAATATCCCAGTGGTGCCGCTCTTCGTTGAATCCGTTCCAACAAATGCGCCGCCAACTGTTGCTGTCCCGTTTATCGAAAAAGCGGCCTTACTTGCAGAATTATCTACACTCTGACTAGCTACCGTTCCCATATTTAATGTTTGTCTTACTGCTTCACTGTATGCTGTTACTTCAACCCACCCCACATGTGAACTCATAGTGTCAGCCGCCGCCACCGTAGGAGTCCCATCCGTTAAGCCTACATAATGCGCCGCTGTATAAGTAGAGCCTTTCCAAAACTTGTCTAAGACCTCATTAAGCCCAACATTAACCACAAGATTTTCTACCGTTTCAATCCATTTTAGATTATCATTTGAATCAAAACATTCAATCGTATAAATGTTCTTAACGCCTACTTGCTGTTGAAATATTCCGCCCCTGATAAGTTCAGCTCCCATAGTCATGGCTGAATTGACATTTTGCAATAAACCCTTTTTTAAGGCCGCTATAAGTTTGTTTATCATAATTTCACCTAATGAATTGTAAATGTTCGATCTTCAAATTTGATTGTGATTGTCCTGCTGTCAGGAGTAACAACAGCGACGATGATAGTTGAACCATCTTGTGTAATAGAGCTAATGCAATCGAGACTTAGCCCCACTTCGAATAAGGCTGCGGCAACAGTAGAAAGCGCCGCATCAACGGCCAGTGTCAACACGCCGTTATAATTTGCAACAAGGCTTTGTAATTGTGACGCTTGAACACCCAATCCAATATCACCGAGATAATCCGCCAAAACAGCGCTCGATAAAGTGTGAACTTGATTAAGGCTTACAGCGCCTTCAATTGTGATTGTTGACGCAAAGCTAACGCCTGACGCAATGGCAATACTTATACTTGCAGCGACATCCAACCCGCCATTAAGGCTAAACACATGATCTTGATTGAGAGTAATCGCCCCTTGGTAATCAACATTCACGTTATTACCAAGTGACTCGCTCGTCACTATGTTTAAGGTGCTTTCAAAATCCGCATTATTTGTTGCTGTAAATAGCGTGGTATTATTTAGTGAAATCGTTGCACTAAAAGTGACGTTACTTGCACTTGACAATGTTGCACTTGCTGCAAGAGTTGTCGAACCTTCGTGTGTTGTTGCACCGCCTGATAAAACACCCGCTTCAAAATCATTAATCCACTGGCCAGCAGCGCCAGTACTTCCAGCAGCAACAATGCCTTGCTTAGTTTCCGTTGAACTACCAACTGTAGCGGAGTCATCCGCCGTTCCAGGCCACGAAGGTGATGCGCCCGTACCACCTAAGTACAGTTCTACCGTGGTTCCATTTACCTCGATCTTGCACCATTCATCATCAGCGCCTTGCAGCGATATAACATCAGTGCCAGTCCCCGAAACATATTCAGTTACTCGCCTGCCTGAAACCCCCGTTCCATGTGTTTTTACGCCAACAAAGTTAGAGGCATCGACTACACGAGTTGCTACATACGCCTCTTGATAGCTCGTATTAAACGCAAGAAAGCGTGCTTGCGTGTAGTTATCAGCGTCGGCTTGATCTGTACAGCGCCAATATTTTGCTGATCCAGCATTTATTCCTAGTGCATTCGTAGAAATACTAGCGCCTGACCCTGCATCATTATCAGACCAGCCGGTACGATCCTTTAATAAGTCACCGTTGGTGCCGGTAAAGTCGTCTGAAAAAGCCATTTACGCAAGCTCAGAAGCAATAACGCCTTGCATTTTCTGAACACAAAGATCATTAGGGCTAACAACCTGCAACATCTTAACTAAGCAGCCCTGCCATGTCTGTTCGGTGAAAACGCTCTCATTAAATCCATGTGAATTCAAAGTCGCTTGCTGTTGATTTTTAACGCCATTAGGAATGTCATCGGTTAACGTATTACCGTCATAGGCTGAAAGCATATCCGTATTCTCAGCATTAACAATATTCTCAATCGCTGTGGTGCCGCCAACAATGGTAATCACCATTTGTTTTTTCGGGCGACCATTATTTGCGGGGTCACGTTCTGGCCAGCATAACCAAATAAAATCAATGTCGGCACTTGTTAAGTTCGCCTCTATCCAATCTAACGCAGGGTTTACGTTACGCCCTGGATTAGCTCGGTAAGTACTTATAAAAATCCTAACTGCCATATTAAAGCCCCATTACCCCATAATTAGTTGTATAAATCTGCGCATAAAACCAAGTGTAAAAAAGTAAAGTGGAACACAACACGCGGCTAATAGTACAAACCCCAAAGCCGCATTAAGAATGTCTTTCATTTCATTTCCCACCAATCGCCACACAAATGCTTCGCAAATGGCAAAATTCCATTTTTACGCTGAGCTAAAATTGGCAGTCCGTAATAGATGCGCAAACCGTCCAGCTTTCTAACTAACTCTTTAATTTGAAATACCGGCCTGGACAATGTGCCATTCATCATTGTGATTTCTATAAATTCATCGTGGACAACTGCATTAAGAGACACGTCGTAAACATCGCCGTACTGCTGATCCGGTTTAAAAACTCTAATTTCATAATGCGCACGACCATCAATACGCTTGACATGAATCATAAAGCCCTCCCGATCCGTGGAGGCAATAAAAAACCCGCAAACCTTCCGGCGCGGGTTGAGAGTGAAATCCTTCGTAAAACTGTGTTAATAATCAGTACTGGGTATTATCACAGCTTATTAATTTATAGCTTATTTAAGTAACCCTGTCAATACCCATTTTATTATCATCGAATAAATGATCATACATGGCATCTTTTCCTTTATTATTCAATATTTCGATTACCTTTAAAACGTCATCATTAAGATAGAACCATTCAAGGTGGCTCTTGTGTTTTTTTAACTTTATATGCAAGAATTTCTCATCTGCTGGCTCACCCCTAAACTTTGCCATGATATATAATTTTGTAGGGCTTCCTGTTATCATTGCCTTAATTCTTTTATCTATATCTATCGTATGACCTATCTTTACTTTTTTTGTTTCTAGTGACGCTATAAAGTAAACCCAAACGCTAAAATCATCTTTCGGGGATTTTGCTAACTTCAACTCTTTTAGTAAATGAATAGGTACTACCTGTAAATTACTCAAAGCTTAGTCCTTACATGGCTTGATATCTTCTGCTCCCATCGAGAAATTATCGGGGTAATCTCGTTGTATTTACCTTGCCAGCTCTTAGCCCATGCTTGATGGCTTATTCCAACCATTTCGGCTTTATCCGATTGATTCATTGCTTTTTTACCTGTTCCTGAGCAAACGATGCAGTCTTGAATCTCTGTGGTATTTATTATTTTATAACCTACCCCGCCACATGATTTGCATTCGATACTTGAGCAAGTGTCCTGAATGGCGACTTTAACCAAGCTGAATATCTTTTCAGGGTATTCCGTAACCCAGTCAGATAGAGCTTTTTTATTTGCGACCTCATAAACCAAAGAGCCTTCAAGCTGATTATATACAGTGCCATCTTGCGCGTATTTATATCTAGCTAAATAATAAGGCCCATCACTTAAACCAGCTAGGGCGTGAGCTACGTCCTGTGGTGTAAGTCCTTTACCGTCTGTGCTGCTTACCGAATGAGACAACGGTTTAACTCTGATATTTAATAACGCTAGCTTTTCAAGTTTACTCATACGCCACCTTTTAAGGAGTCCGATTAACCTTCAATAATCTTTAATGCTTCATCAACGCTTCGAGCTATTCCTGCCTTACCCCCATTGTCATTGACTAAATTAACAAACCATATTTGCTCTTTAGTTGGTTGGCCTAATTCCGTCTTGACCTCGATAGCTAATAACCGACCATCGGATAACATGCCGGTTATATCACTTAAACCTGGAAAGCCTAGCGTCACCCATCGAGTATTTACCTTTACTTTTCCGCTAGTGTTTACATTAGCGAAAACAACTTTAGGATGACGATAACAAAGGTCTAAAATGTTGTGCTGTATTTCAGACTCTTTCACAATACACCCTCCTGCCTCGCTTTAAGCAAAGTTCTAGATAACCACTCCCATTGATGCGGCCATAGATCAGGAGTTTCGTGAATCTCTCGATGACAACCAGCGCAAACCGGCATACATGCATCATCAGGTGCTTTTGTTCCCATACCACCCATGTTCCCAACGCCGATTAAATGATGCGCGTGATCGGCCGGCGCTTGGCATCTGCAACAATCTAGCGAACGTACCCATGCTAGATATTTTCTACTTCTAAAGGTTTTTTGCTTAATCATCTATTTGATGGCCATTCAATATGAATTCCAAACTTCTCACTAATATGCCGATCTAACACCCTATAAACATCGCTAGGGTTTACCGTGTCCAGTTCTGTTGTGCTTTCCTTATCCATCATGACTTTTTGAATTGGTCGCCATAAATGATTTTTAACACTCTCTGTTGTCCAAGGAATATCTATCTCAGGCTTAAGTACTTTCTTCATTTCCAAACCGGAATTATTCAGCTCTTCAGCTAGCATAGAAAAATATAAGTGCATGGATTTGTTTTGTTGACTGGTTCTCTTGCTTTCTTCAGTCATTAAACGCCTCTCTTCTCAATAATTCCGGTTTATCCACTCCAGGTTCCGGTTTGTAAAATTCACACTCCTCTACATTTCCAAATTCTTTATGCTGATCTTGACCGCATCGATATTGCTGAGGGTTTAAGCTGTTGCAGCGAATATGCTCACAGCGTATGCAATCGTTAGTTTCTTCGAGCGTTAAGAATTTCAAAATATCAACTCTGCAATTTTCCAAAAACCCATAAACATCACTACTGAACCCGTTATTAAAAACATTAAAAATAATGCTATCTTTTTATCTTCTCTTTCCATGACTACCTCCTATAATCGCGTTCTTTGCCTCTTCTGGCGTGTCGTACTCTCTGTGTGTTGGTTTAATGTGTCCTTTGTCTATCGTGTAGGTGGTGTAGTACGTTTCCACTCTAGTGACGATTCTACAAACCATGTGCTTATCAGTTTTTATGCAATCATTATTGTGTTTTATCCAGTTCAAGCAGCACCCCATTCGCCACGATCCAAGTTTTCAAACTTCATATACTCAGCGCGCCAAACTAATCGAAACATTCCTGTAGGGCCGTGTCTGTTTTTCAAAACTGTCAATTCCGCCGTTCCCTTGTCTGGTGAATCCTTGTTATAAACTTCATCGCGATATAGAGTCATGATGTTGTCAGCTTCTTGCTCGATAGAACCGGAATCTTTTAAATCACTCATGGTTGGCCGTCTTTCTTGTCGTGTCTCGACTTGTCGTGAAACTTGAGCCAATGCCACTACGGGAATCTCAAGCTCTCTAGCAAGCTCTTTAAGCCCTTGTACGACTTCCTCGACTTGCTCATGCTTTGGTATGTTTCTACGCGTAGCTTTAATTCGTTGGACATAATCAACGTAAAGGATTTTTATATTATTTTGAAACTTCCATTTTCTTGCTTGACGAATCACGTCTGTAATTGTTGGGGCTGGCTTGTCAAACAGGTAACATTCTCGGTTCATCATATCCCCTGCCGATCTATTGATTTTTGCCCAGTCAGAATCTTGTAAGCTTTTAGGGGTTCTTAGTCTTGCCGCCGGTACTCGCCCGTTAATTGAAATCATCCTCAAACCGATTTGCTCTCTTCCTTGCTCTGCTGAAATAATCCCGCATGTAACGTTTGCCCCTTCCGCCATGTTTAACAACATTGCCGTTTTACCCATCGCAGGACGCGCACCAATAATGTATAAATCTGTATTTTGAAAACCACCAAGGCATTCATCGACTTCAATAAATCCGGTTGAAATCCCAGGCATATCCTGATCAGAATTAAAAATTTCATCCATGTTGTTTACGCTTGTTAGCAGTGCTTTTTTCAAGTGGCACGTATGATCACGCTTAGAAGCGTTCAATTGCATCAAATCTCGTATAGCTTTGTCGATTGCGTCTTGGCCTTCTTCATTTACTGCTAGCGTCAACCCTTCTGCAATCTCAATCGCTTTTTGTTTTTGGGCAAACTCTCGAACCACCTTGGCATAATGCAAGGCATTTGAAACACCTGTGCAATTCATCGCTAATTCACCACAGACAGGTATCCAGTTTCGCCCTGTACGCTGTTCTAGCAATTCTGAGACTGTGATTACATCAACCGGTTTCCCCTCTTTCTCCAGGTCAACACAGGCCGTGTAAATCTCTTGGTTATTCTCAGAAAGAAATTCATCAGGTAGTAAATCAATCTCATTCAGCAATGAAGGACTTTGAAGTATTGCGCCTATTAGCGCTATTTCTGCTCTAGACACGAGGGAATTCTCCTGGTCTTTGACTTGGTTTGTTTTTTTGTTCATCAGTGAGATAAACATCTTTCCAAGATTTAACCACCGCCGTTTCTAGAATTTTATTCGGGTCTAGTCCGTCAGTTTTGAATTTCGTTAACTTATTCACCAGCGTGTTAAGCGCTCTTTCTGAATTTATTGCTTTTAATTTTTTTCTATTACTCAGAAAATCATCCCACAAAGATTTATCTAGCCATTCAGGAATTGAAAATTCATTCACACGCGACGTTCCTTTCCCTTCCTTTCCCTTCCTTCCTTCCTTCCCTTCCGCTTTCACACCACTTTCACGCGTGGGTGACGCGTCATATTTTTCAGGCAATATGCTTTCAGATTCTCGATTATTGATGACTTGATGAGATTTGAATGATGGGATTTCAGCATATTGCTTTCCATTTATTTCATAAATTTCGATTAATCCAGCTTCAATTAATTCTTTTCCCATCGACTCTATGTCACAATTATCGCCAGGGAAATACCGCAACTTAAAAGTTTTTGGCTTCCAAATTAAACGCCCTTCCCTGTCTGACTCACACCATAATGACACGTAAAAGAGGCGTGAAAGTGGCGTTAATTCAACTATGTCTTCAGACGTAAAAAACTCTGGTTTTATAGTCCTAATTCTCGCCATTTCGATTCACCTTGATTAATTTTTTAACCTTTGCCATAATTATTACTCCTAGTGTTAATTACCCCAATTGCTCTGCAAAGCGTTGGGGTTTTTATTTATAAAGCTCTCGTTCCATTTGGTCTTTGTGGTACATCGTTATAAAAGCCGCTGATTCGATCTTAGTTTCAAGCTGTTTATTCATTGATCGACCTCCTGAAATATCTCTTTTAACTCATTTCTTAAGTAATCAGCCTCTATGCCTGTTTTATAAACTCCACGCAAACGCCAGCCACATTCATCCATTAATTGTTTAAACTGCTGTGTTCCTTTTTTACAAAGCTTTACCCCGCCTTTAAACTTAAAAATCCCAATAGCCTTTTGATGATTCGAAAGTTTATAAATCAAATCTTCAATGTCTCTTCGCTCATATAATTTGTTATTCCACATGATTAAAACGGTATATCATCATTAAAATCATTAGCAGGCGCTTGCTGTGGTGCGCTCTGAGCTTGTTTGTCTCGGTTTACGTCAAACAGTGAACAAAGTATTTGATCGCCTTCAGAATTAATTCCAGCGGGGTTAAATGTGCGCTTTAAAAGAAGGAACGGCCCGTTATCAGATTGCATAATTGCACCGATGTTTTCATAACGGTTTTTAGTCTCACCGTTTTTTTTATATGATCCGGTTTTCACTACTACGTCGTATTTTTTCATAATTCACCTTTATGATTTTCTATAGTTCCAATTTAATTTCATTTAGCTAAAATGCTTATATGACATTAAATATTTCATTAAATGATTCGTTAAACTCATTACTAAGATCAGGTCTTAATAGTTCACACTCTTCGCAAACACCTGATGCTTTATGTTCGCATTCGTGAAACTGGCAATAAGTGTCGTTTGCTTGATGTTCTTCTGCTTCAAACATATATCCCTCCTAAATTCTAAATAGTGCCCATGTAGCTAATAGATAAAAAACCGCACAAAGAAATAATAATAAAAGTAATAATCTGTGCGGCCAGTCCATAACTCACTCCGTTAAAAATATGATTGCTCTTTAATTCGCTTAATTGCCCATTCTTTAGGTGTGTACTCGATATCGCATAACTCAGTACGCTCAACGACATTTAAAATGCCGTCTTTGTCGTACACAGTAAAATAGATAGCCCCGACACTAGAGGGAGTGGGAGGCAGTGCCGGAGCTGTGGAACTAGGATTTTTGATAGTGTTCATTTAACTTAGCCCTCGCTATAGTTAATAAAAGAAATGTTGGAGCAATTCTTTTTTTGAAACTTCACCCTGAGAAACTTCAACTATCTGGTCAATACGCTCAGGTCTCGCTCTTCGTAGCGGTGGATCGGGCATGTAATGAATCTGTATGTATTCATGGCTAGTGCCTAATTTCTCAGCAAATGTTCTTTTCTCTTCGAGTGTTAATGATTTATAGAATGTGCGAAATGACACTGGATAAGCCTTGTAGATCGGTTAAAGATATCAAAATGATATGTCATAAGATGCGTATATTCAAGCTAAAAAGGTATTTTTTTAATATTTATTTGATAATTAAATGGGACTTTTTTAGTCCTATGCAAAAAGATATGATGGTATTAATATGAAACGTATGGATATTAAGGAAATAAGGCGAAAAAACATGCGCGCTCTATCTGAACAGATTGGCGGCATCCCTGCTATGGCTGAGAAATTAGATAAAGACCAGAATCAGATAAGGCATCTAATTGGTAATAACCCTAGCCGTGGAATTGGTCATAAAATAGCAAGGGAGCTAGAAGCGGCATTTAGTAAGCCTACTGGTTGGCTTGATATAGACCACTCTAGAGGCGCTTCTGGAAACCAGAAAACAAAACGCTTACTACATGTAATTACTAAATATATTGATGAGGCTCATCCAGAACTAACACCTGAACAGCAAGCTGACTTAATTTTCAACATGCTGGAAGAGCATGTAAATAAAGACTTGGAAAATGGGAAAATTAGGGATTTTATAGATTTTTGGGTATCAGTAGAAAAGAGGCGCGCTATAGAAGCGCAGCCTCCACAACCGTAATTGCCGATGTTCTCCGACGCTGTTCTTTTTCTATACTGTCAACTTTAGCTTTATATAACGTTGCTTGAGAGCTTATCTGGTTTATTTTATATGCGCTATAAATATTTGAAGCTATCAGTATCACCACAGCTATAACTAGGCCGTAGATAATCCCGCACCTAAGTCTATCTTGCTCTCGCCTAATCATCCCACGTTGCTCTAAATACTCTAGATCAATCATATTTTCCACCTCCTTCTTCTTGTTTGGCTAATTAGTAGACCAAAATGATATCTGGAAAACAAGAATTAAATTATGGTTTTCTATAGTAATTATTTATTAATGTATATACATGGTTTATATCTATCGGTATTTAATTAATATAAAAAGAGTGGCCACACCTTACGCATTTAAAGACTTTATGCCCTTCCAGGCTAGTGCGCTTGTACCTATGCTTATGTTTAATTAGACATAATAGCTTAATCAAGCTTATCACCTGTAAAGGCAACGTCTGTATAACATGTGCCGGTAGAGCCTGAATGCACTCTAGATTCTTCTAGACGCCCTCCCCATGAAGAATTATCAAGATCAATAGTCCCTGAAAGAATATCTGTTATCGTGATTATCTCTTGATCACTATTATCTATAATTTCAGTATCGCGCCTAAGCTGAAATTCACCATTTCTCTTGATGATGCCTTCATATGTGCTAGAAGTTTTGACGGTATACCAGTCACCGCTTTCAATGGTTGAGTCGACATCCTCAATCATTACACCGTCTTGAGTGATATCTATCCCGCCAGTTTTAGGGGTAATAGTTAGACTCCCGCCGCCAGAGCAAGGAAACGTCCCGCCTCCTGATATGACTGAATATTCCCCGCTAAAATCCGGAAAAGGATCATCTAACGGAGTAGAATCGCCACCATTATCACCGCCACCGCAAGCCGTTAAATTAAATGCTAGTACAATTAGAGTTAGCCTATACACTTGTATCCTCCCGTTTTTAATGATTCGCGCCCAGCCTACCCCATTTTATTAAATAACTCAAAACCACTATTAGAAGAACTCGACCGTCTTTTATTAAAAATAATTCCAAAAATAATACCTTTCTCTTATCTTTTTTTGATATTTTTACTTGCTTTCTCATATCTTTTTGATATGCTTTAACCATAAGCAGTGAATAATAACCAATCCACTCAAGGACGAGTGACAAGATAAAACGAGATATTGATATCTCATGGGGAATTTAAAGAGGTAAATATTATGTTGAGTGAATTTCAAATAGAAGTATTAAAGCTTAAGTCGTACGGCTACCCCACTAAAGTAATCGCAGAACGATTACATAGGCAGCCTGAAACGATTGAATACCATCTAAAGGAAATAAGAATCGCTTTAGATGCAAAAAACACAGCACAAATGACATTCATTGCAGGCGCTAAAGGATTGGTCGCTGCTAATGATCCTGAATTTGATCCAGGCAACGAATCGAAAGTATCAAGGAGAGCGGCATGAGCACAGCACTAGCCACACAATTAATTAGACATCGTGAAATCAGCGTTAATTTAAACGGTAAAGAAATCCCTTCTTCGTTTGTTCATGATGCTATTCAAGACATGTCTTTTAATGAGCTTGAGCCAGTCATTAAGTTGATCATAGATGACAAATGGCCTGATATTTATCATGGGATAGAAATGCTTAAAGGGCTTGTTGTAGAGCGTTTACAGATAGAGGGTGAGCTATGAACCACTTCTTAGAAGCATTTACCGCTGTTTTATTTTGTACTGTTTTTGTATTTGCATTATTGGGGATTCAGTTATGAGTGAAATAAATATTGAAGAAGCTGAAGAGATTGCGGAGTTAATAGTATCTGACATTGCTACGCCAACTCAAAAACGCAGCCTTTTAAAGTATATAAAATCCGAAAAGAAAGCATGGGAAAAAACACAAGAGACTGTCAACACGTTGATTAATCCAGACGGCTCACAAGTGATGAGGGAGCAAGCGTTATGACTAATGCGGTAACAGTTATACAAAAAACACACTTTAGAAAGGCGTTTAATTCGCCTTACCTAAGCTCGGCGGATATTGTAGAGCCGGTAACGTTAACGGTGCAATCAGCAAGATTAGAAGGTGATAAATCAAAAAAATCTAAGGATTTATTTAATACTATCTATTTCGCAGAAAAAGAAATTCGCCCAGGCGAAGCATTAAAACCAATGATTCTAAATGCTACAAATTCTAAATTGATGAAAGATATTACAGGCTCGCATTTTTTAGAAGATTGGGCGGGGGCAAAAATTGTTGTTCACGTTGAATCTGGCATTAGATTTGGCCGAGACATTGTTGACGGCTTAAGAATTAAAAAGGCTCAACCAAAACCGCAATTACAACCAGATACGCAAATGTGGAATAACGCTATTGCAGCTTATAAGCGAGATGGAAACCTAGAAGCTGTTTTGAAGCGTGTAGATATTTCAGAAGAAAACCAAAAGAAAATTATTGAGGCGGCAAAATGATATTTCATGATGTTGAGCAAAATACAGATGATTGGTTTCAATTACGATCCGGTAAAATGACTGGCTCAGGCTTCAGTAAAATAATGGCTAACTTTGGCAAAGCATTTGGCGAGCCTGCTAAAAAATATGCGGCCACAATTGCGCTAGAGCAAATCACTGGGAATCACCTGTCCGATGGTTTTAGTAATGAGCATACCGAAAGAGGTCATGAACAAGAACCTTTTGCTAGAGAAGCTTATGAGCATAAATATTTTATCGATATTCAAAACGGTGGCTTCTTTGATTTAGGTGATATCGGATGCAGTCCGGACGGCTTAGTTAATGACAATGGGTTAATTGAAATTAAGTCAGTTATTGCCACTACTCATTATTCAAACATAAAAAGACAATCATTTGATCCAGCATATAAGTGGCAGCTATTAGGTAATTTATTATTTACCAGTAGAGATTGGATTGATTTTATTAGCTATTGCCCAGACTTCCCAGAAGAAAACCAGCTATTTATCCATAGATTAAATAAAGACGACTTTCAGAATGAATTCAAAATGATGGACTCAAGAATAAACGAATTCAGAGATTTAATAGAAGACTGTAAAAAAACTATCAATCAATCTAGTTACGTTATCGGGGTCGCGGCATGAACATCCAATTTACAAACAAGCTCGACGAACTAAGAAAATCTAATCTATCTCAGGAAGCCATAGAAAGCGCTTTACTGGATGATGCTGTTTATAGAGTAAATATGGCTAAGGATGAATTAGAACAGGCACAAGCTTATATGTGTAGTGCGTTTGATTATATTAAACAGAAATAAGGCAAAGACGATTCTAACTAGGATTGAGGTTAATTTTCCTAGCCAGTGGGAGTTTGCCGAATAGACTGGCACTAATTTAAAACAGGAGATTAAAACATGGGGCTAATGTGTGATTGTGATGTTGATTGGGACCCTGATCCTGGTGACTGGTACTGGTACGGCGAAGCGAGAGATTATGCGCCATTGCCATTTAAAAGAAGCAAAACATGTTGCTCTTGCAATGAAAAAATTAAACCTGGAGAGCTTTCCGTAGAGCACCGTAAAAGAAAAGTGCCAGAGCACGAAGTCGAATATAATATTTACGGCGAAGACGGAGAAATCCCTATCGCATCTGACTGGATGTGCGAGTCATGCGGCGATCTTTGGTTTTCAATTACTGAGCTTGGCTATTGCATGAGTCCTCGTGATGACATGCGCGAACTTGTAAAAGAATATGCAAGAGAACATAACACCAATCAACAGGAGGGTGATTTGTGATTAATGAATTCGGTACATCATCAAATATTAATAGTGAATCAATTACTTTAGATGAGATTAAAAATTCTATTAAAGAAGTTGAAGCATTTAAAGCTAGCGGGGTATTAGATTATTTTAATAACAGTACTTTTAAATACGCTGGAATAGACATAGTTGAGACACCTGTGAAAATGGTTCCGGTAGTACAAGTAAGCGAAGACTTTGAATGGTTAACGGATGAGTCAAAAGAACGATTAAATAATCAATTAATTGGATTACTTGGATATAAAGAACTTTGCGCCGTTCCTAAAGATACAGCTTACATAATAAATTATGGTATTGGGCCTATCGTCATGCGACCAGAGATGGCAGCAGTACTGCAAAACGTTAACACATTGGTTTAACACCTAAAGGAGTGAGTATGGAAACCGGAGACTATGTTGAATTTTTAAGTGATAGGCAAACAGAGAAAGGGCCAAGCACTGGGAAAATAAAAAGCAGTATGGGCGGTAAATTACTTATTGAGCATAGCGATTGTGTAGAAGAATTTACTTTGGCAGGGATACAGATTCATAAGAAAACCACTCATCGTAAAGGTGGGGTATTATGGCAACTAGTTTAAATCAAAACTAAGTGTATAAAACCAAACGTAAGCCTTTGATTTAATGATAACTACTAGTTTTATAGAAACTAGGATTAAAACCAACTAGATAAGGGGTATGTATGTTAATTACTTTAGATCATGGAGAGGTAAGGAAGGCGCTACTTTGTGCTATAGAAGAAAAAACTCAGAATATTTTTGATGCGCAAAATAATGAGGATCGCTGTTATTTTAGCGTTGTATCAGAAGGTAAAGACATCGAAGATATAGAATCGGTAGAATTCTCGGTGATAATCGAGCAGTAAATAGATAAGGGGTATGTATGAAAAACGGACTTGAAGAAATCGGCAATCTTATTAGTACTCAGGATAACAGAATTACAGACCAGCCAATTTTCGTAGTAGAAAAAAGCGTGATGATTATCACTGATCCTGACTATGGGTATGATGCAGAAGAATGGATTAACACTGAAAGCGGCGAGTATGAGGAAGCAAGCGATACAAAATCTAAAAGACTTGATGCTTTGATGGAGGGTTGCAGATGTACAGGCGATTGGAAAAAATTCTATCTAAAAGAAACTTGGGAATTTGTAACCGCTTGTTTTACAGAGCAAGGCTGTAAGAACTTTCTAGCCGCAAATGGTCACAGAATAGGGAAAAGCAGAATTTATGCTTATGGTAGTTATAGAAATCATGAATTTCAATCTGTTAGAGATTTCCTGATAACTCAGGCAAGCAAAAAGGCCGCTTAACACTTAGCAGATATTAAAGGGGTAAGAGTATGGCAAAAGAACTGAAATACCTAACAGATACTGAGGTTATTTGCAGGCAGGGAATGAAAATAGAATCCCTTGAAGAAAGATTATTATTGTTAGAACGGGCTATAGAAGACGCTAAAATGTATATTTATTGTATCGGAGGCCCATTAAATGATAACAAGTTAAATTATTCAAAAAATCAGTTAACCACATTTGCCAATATTGCTAATTGCTTAGATATTTAGGCCAAAAGGGGTAAGAAGTGAATAAACTACAACGATTAGAATGTATTAAGTCCGGCATTGAAACATTGTATGAAGAAGCTAAGGTTTTAATTCCTGAGATAGAGGCAGAGCAGGAAACGCTAGAGGATGTTTTGTGGAAGCCTGAGATTGATGACAACTATTACTATGCAGATGTAGATGAAGATGAATTTGTTAATATATCAACATGGGAGAGTGATTGTATTGATTTAGTTCGATTAAAAAATGGCTTGGTTTTCAAAACAAAAGAAGCTGCTGAGAAACACGCCAAACGATTAAAAGTCTTCAACCTAATGTGGCAACTAGCGGATCAGCTTAATGACGGTTGGATGCCTGTATATAATGACTTGGATCAAGATAAGTATATTATTGAAGTTGAATATGGAAAAGTGGCAACAACGATTCTCAGTAATATTCGCCATGCACAACCGCCCTTTAAAACTAAAGAACTAGCAGAACGCGCAAGAAAGTTAATCGGTGATGAAGCAATAGCTGAGGCGTTTAGATGAGCGAGTTATTCTTAACAGATGAAGAGCTGAAACAATTAACCGGCTATTCAATTAAATCGAAACATATTGAATATTTACGCGCCCACGGCCTGCCCTTCTTTATTTCTGCCTCTGGCCATCCAAGAGTTGCAAGGGTTCATATCGAGGGTAATATTGTAAACGAAAAAAGAAAACCAAATTTTCAAGGATTGAGTCGTGCGTAAAAGAACTGATTTACCGAAAAGGGTTTATTTTAAAAATGGCAGTTACTTTTTTGTAACGAAAGAAGGCAAATGGATAAATCTGGGTAAATCATATATAGACGCATTAGTCGAGTATGCAAAAATAAACAACGACAATACGCCGGTTTTTACAATGAACCAGTTATTTGATAAGTACTTAGTAGAAATTATTCCCACTAAAGCAAAGAACACCCAGAAAGACAATATATCTAGCCTTAAATTCTTACGCATAGCCTTTGGGCACATGCTACCAGACGAGATCACCCCTCAAGATATTTACGCTTATATGGACGCTAGGAAAGCGCCTGTGAGGGCTAATAGGGATAAAGCTTTATTAAGTCATGTTTTCAAGAAGGCCATTCGATGGGGCGTTACTACAATTAATCCTTGTCGCGATGTAGAAAGCAACAAAGAAACGCCTAGAGATAGACTAGTTACCCCTGAAGAGTTTTGGCTAGTTCATGATATCTGTGAAAATAAAATGATACGCGTAGCTATGAAGCTCGCTGCTATAACAGGATTAAGACAGAATAAAATTCTATCGCTTCAAGTAAAACATTTAAAAGAAGACTGCATAGAAATTGATAGCGGTAAGCGTGGGTTAAAATTATCGATCAAAAGAACAACCGAACTAAACGAAGTATTAAAAGAAGCATCAAGCATTCACAGAGTTTCAAGTTTATACATTATTCATAAAAAAGATGGTCAACCCTACTCGACAAGTGGATTTAAAGCAATCTGGAAACGATGGAGAGACAAAGCGCTTGAAAATGGGCTTACTGAGTCTTTCACTTTTCACGACTTAAGAGCTATGGCGGGAAGTAGTACCGATGATTTTGACTTATTAGGTCATAAGGATAAATCAACTTTTCATCGGGTTTATAGAAGGGCACCGGTTCCGGTTGAGCCTGTTAAGCTGGTCGGCAAAAAATAAAGTATTAGACAACGAGGGGAAAATTAGACAATGTTAGTGAAGACTACCGCTAAGTGCTTGAAAAATGGGGTGGCTAAAGGGGCTCGAACCCTCGACGACCGGAATCACAATCTTAATTTGCTTTTAGAATAAAGGATATAAATTACAATTACTTATAGCATTATTTAGCTTTTAAATCGTCAAATACTCAGTACTAGTACTGTATAAATAGAATCAAAGACTTACAGCACGTTAGATAGTAAAGTTAGACGATTGTCTAAGGAAATATTAACCCTTCCAAATTTTACCAGACCAATAAGCCGTACCGTCATTATGGACGTGCACCCGTTCAGGTCTGATTGTTTTGCCGTCGAAATGAATAATATAAAACCCACACTGCCAATCGACTAAAGCATCTGTGTAAGTAAATTGAGGTCCGTATATCCAAGCTAGCGTACCGGTTGAAATACCATAGCGAACCCCGTTATAGTCGGTTATTATCCGATCATATAACTCATGGGTATGGCCTGATATAAACGAAATCCCACCCCAAAGGGCGTTATTCATTGCAGCGTTCTTGCCGCCTTTCCATTTGTGACTAGAAAACAAAGTCTCGTTAATTACCCACTTTCGGGCTATGTCCCAATCAGGAAAATGATCGTCAATTGAAAATCCTGAAAGCCCTTCAAACTGCGCTACATCATTCGCTATTCGCGTATTGAATCTAGAATCGTGATTACCTTCTGACCAAATTAAGTCTGAATCTTTCGAAGCATCTTTAATTAGCCCTTTAGCGTCAATACAGCCTTTTATTTCATCAACTAAAGAAGGTCGCTCTTCAAAGCCATTTCGAGGGTGTCTTGATATTGTCGCACCGTCTAATGAATCACCCCCGTCATGAATAACCTCTGGTTGAATATGCTCGATAATTTGCAGCATTATCCAGTAAGCCGGTGATAATGGAGCGACACTTTCAGGCCAGAAGTGCGCATCAGAAAAAAATACACCTGTAAACGGATGATCTAGGAAATATTCTTTGGTGCCGTGTGGCTTATAGGAGTTGTCTTTGTATAACTGAAGATCGTACTTTTTACTAAGATTAGCTTTTCGTCGGTAGTAACCTCTAATGTCTGTGTAGCCCATTTCTGAGGATATTTCGACATCAGTTAAGCCCTTGTCCGTTAGATCATAATATGTTCTAACAAACTCTTGCTCGTCGAGTAAAGTCATTATTCATCTTCAAAATCTTGAAAAGGGTCTGACTTTCTAGCTTGTATAGCTTTAGCGTCTGCATGGTTTATTCTGTTATCTGGCTTATCTGCTAATCTTTCTAAAAGCCTTACAATAAAATCAATCATTTTGTCGCTTGATAAAATTCTAATAAGTAGTGATACGAGTATGTTCATAGCTTTTCCGGCCTCCATTGCAAATGAATATGGGTTTTTTCAACTAAAACAAAAAAATCCGTTCCTAGTCTTTCAGTTAGCTCCTTTGCTGCTTTTGCTGTTTCTACATCGTTAAAATAGCGTGTTCTAAAATCTAGCGCGTCACCTCGATAATGGGCTGAGTATTGAGAGTGAGAACCTTCTGAGCCTGATGTAATGACTAATTCTTGACCTAACTCTTCCCAAATATCTCTTGCTATCATTGCTGCTAATATAACTTGAGGCTTAACTTGAAATAATCTAACACCATCTTTTAGTTTCATTCGGCTCTACCTTTTGAAGCTAACAACATCATCATTTTATCGAGTCGTTCATGAGTGCCTTTATTACCTTCGTGTATCTCGGTTCTCAATGAATTAGTAGTTGCATTGAAATCATCTTTACTGACATAGTTTTTCTCTATGTCGTCTATCCGCTTAACCTGCCTTTTACCCATCCAGCCCATAAAGCCCATTATCCCCGTGGCAACAAGACCTAATCCGATCTTAATTAATTGAAAATCGCTGCTTCCGTCCGTTTGCATAACAATCCTATGAAAATTGATAGTGTTTAATTCTGTGTTTTGGGCTATAGTTGCAAATATTTAATTTTTGGAAGTTACGATGAAATACATAATAATCCTAAGTCTGATGCTTATAAGCTGCGCTACTCCAAATAAAAATGGAATATCAAAGCCTACGCTTGCGACTTCTGTTCCTTCGTATTTGGATACCTTCCCACTTAATCAAGTGAGCAAAGACGCCCTTATTCAAACGGTTGGCCTTCCAGACAAATCATCTAAGATTGACGGTAAAGTTTATCTTTCTTATGAAATGGGAACTGGCTTTGGAAAAAGGCAATGGATTTATGAAATTACAGATAATATAGTTTCCAATGTTAGGTATCACGATTCGGGGCCATATAACGGAATGAGTGCAAAGACGAGACAGCAAGCCATGCCTTAAATCTCTCTCAATTAACCCCGTTAATTTCTGCGCTTGCCGCCATCATTAAGCCACCCACCGCTACAGCCCAAAAATCGAGAAATTCTGCTTTCCCTGTTTTTGTTATTCGCTGATAAATCTCTATACCTGCACCAATAATTATTGTTGCAGTTAATGCAATACGTGTTGAGTATTGCGGCCAGATTAATGCCACCGCTATTTGGGTTAGCAAAAAGCTCACAACCCCAATAGAAAAATGTAAAAGTTTATCTTGTGGTAATTTATCTAAAACATTAGGTTGTCTCATAAATTATCAATTCCTTCTATATTTAAATAATATTAGTTTTCATATCACTAATATAAACGTAGGCCAGTGAGCCGCCTCCCGTTTTAGTAAGATAAACATCTCTTAAAATTGTAATGCTGTCGGATGTTGAAGGATAATTGGTTATAGTAAAGGTGTACGTTGTGCTTCCAATTTTCAATTTTATTCTATTAGGTGAGAATAAAGACGGATCATAAATTACTTCAATATTTGTGAATACAGTATTTAGATTTACCCCGCTATCAACCGTTTCAGTTGTTGAGCCATCATTGCAAAATACTTTAATATTATTTGATCCGTCAACGATAAATCCGATATTACTACTACTACCATAAGCAAAAACACACTTTAATTGACAATTAGCCGTCCATCCAGCTAGTCTTACCCTAAATTTACTTCTGACTTCATTAGCAAACGTCTTGCTTTCCCCGTGAAGGTATTCACCAAATGACGCCTCACTATTCACCGTCCCACTGTCACCCGCTGCTAATCTTATTCCTGTGCCTGATAAGACATCTATATAGGATAAACTTCCCGCCGTATATTCTGAAAACCCATCTGTACTCCTGCAATGATTATGATCATATAAAGTGTTATTATTGAAAGCATCAGCCCCCAACAATTGAACATCATTTCCTAAGCTAAAATTAGTGCCGTCAAATTGCATGTACTTGTTGCCACCATCGCCGACATACATGCGGGGAGTGCCTGAATTATATTGTATTTGTACTCCTGATGCTTGCCATGTTGCGCTATTTATCCATATAGAAGGTAATACGCCGGTTTGCCCTAAATCAATTGCGCCCTTACCTGTATTAGTGATGCTTCCTGTAGTGGTTGTAAGGCCGTTGTCTATTTCTGTTTGCGTGTTATCTGCTGTTATATCCAATCTTCGCATAGTCACTGCGTCAAAGTATGCACCGCTACTTGCTGAAGAATTTGTATATAATTTTAATACCGCGTATCTTGCATTCGCTGGTGCCGTGGCGTTGCCTGATAAGTAAGTGAATGTTGCTACACCAATCGAGCTTAATGAGCTTTCGGACAAATAGGTTTTTACGCCATTATACCATTCAATATATAAAAACCCCGCGCCTATTGAATGGTGACGAATCCAAGCGCCGACGTGAATTTTATCACCTTCCTCAACTGGGACATAAATAACTGTTCCCGCTGCGTCTTGATTCCTAACCGTTGTCGATGCTGTTGAAATATAAAGCGAATATGACCCATATTTTGCCGTAGCACTTTTGCTGCCGCCACTCCAATAGGTTACGTCTGATCGCTCCATATCTCCATCTATTACTAAATCTTCCGACCACGTTTCACCAATATGCGCGCCTGTTACATCTGCGTTATCATCAGCCTTATTAGCCCCGCCTATCTCATCCCAATCACTAGTGGATTCGATAGTTATAGCGTCAACCTGCATGGTGCCGTCACCATGATTATGGTTAACTATAACCATTGGGCGAAAATATCTTACATCAGCATGTAAGCCTGAAGGGTTTTGTGGATCGCTTGCGTTGCCAATGTATGTGCCAATACCTTTATAATATCCTGTGAATGTTTGCCACTGACTTAATGTATAACCACCCATGTCTACAGCATGAGCCGCAATAAAAAACTGATTGCCTGTAGTATTTAAGCCATTTTGATCAACTCGAGTGGTTCCATCAATTGCAATACCATTAACCCCACAATAAAATAAATCCTTCGCGGAGTCTGTCGGGGCAGCGGTCATTCTTACTTTTACTTGGATTTTATATAACCTGTCTGGGTCAAAAGGAATATTCACAGGGAACTCTAACCAACGTTGGCCACCGGCCACTTGATATACTAACCCACCCATATTGGCGTCTGCTGGATAACTTTCTGTGCCACTACCGCTTAAATCTGTCCAGTTATGCGGCTGTTCAAACTCCTCTATGAATGCACTATGCATTATTGATGGTCGAATATCATTTATTCGAGTGCCGTCATCGAGAGACACAGCATCAGCATGTAAAATATTAAAACCAACATTATCAAAATAGACTGTACAGTTTGAATGACCATTAGGCATTGCTGAGTGTGATCCAATTACATTTATCCTAATCCCCCATATTTGCTCACCTGGATTTACTCTTGCAATAAATGGTTGGGTGTGCCATGCACCTGTTGAAATATTATCAATTTCTATATATGTTCGCCTATAAGTAGTTGCGCCATAATAAAGATCAAAGAACAATCCAGGTCTACCACTGCCAGTAATAGCATCCAAATAATAGGAAAATGAACCTACAATAAACCCGCCTACAGGTAATGGGGCAGTACTAAAAGCTTGGCTCTTTGAATCATGCAAAAAACCATAATTGCTCACTCCATTTGTTGTATATTTTGCAGAATAATTACCTGTATTAACAATTATTAATTCTTTTGTAGGTACATTGCTATATGCACTCCACCCATCAGGGTAGGTGCCAGCCCACGCGCTAAAACTAGGATTAAATCCTAATGCGGTTGAATCGTCTGTATTGTATATCTGCCCTTCTGGGATATTTGCTAAATCTGCCCAATCTGGATCATCAGCTGTAATCGGAGTTCCAGTTGCAGCAACATAACTTCCTGGTAATCTTGATGTATCAACAGCACGCACCCAATAATAAAGAGCACCATCTGCACTCGTTACTGATGAATCTGTAAATCCAAATTGTTTACTTGGCAAAGCATTTACCGTGTCTATTCTTGATGCTGACCCAGTATCATTTGTAGTATTCCTCCATATTTCTACACCTGCTAAATCTGTATCACTAGGCGCAGTTCCATCAATAATAATTCCATCAACAATAGCAGTAGCAGTTACACTTGTTGGATTTCCTGGTGCCGCGGTTTTGCCGGTGACGGTTTCTGTTGTGTTTATTGATGTTGACTCAAACCCAAAGATATTTATTGCTTTAACTCTTAGGTCATACGTTGCGCCGTCTTCAACATTTGGAATATAAACCTGTGTTTCATCTCTTTTTGGTTGTTCTGCTAATTTAATATAATTGGAGTCAGTCGTTTTTTTATAATAAATTTCATAATGGGAAACTTGAGTATCTGTTGATGCTGTCCAGTTTAAATTAATGCGACTTATGATTGTCCCGTCATTTAAATTTAATAGATCACTATCACCACTTGATATTGTGCCAAAACCTACAGGCGCACTAGGTGCATAATCGTTTGCTGGCTCATCTTTTGGCGTATTGTCTTTTATGTATAACGTTTGGAAATTTGCATTGATTAAATTGCTAGGCGATGAAAATACCTGCTCGACGGTAAGCTCTTCATTTGTGACCGCTGTTGAATTGAGTGAAGGCACATTGCCATCATAAAACCAGCCAGGATTTGACCCTAGCGTGTGCAGGTTTCTTTCAACATCGTAATTCGCATTAGTGTTAAAATTTCCATAATTAACGGTAACATTAGCCTCGTCTGGCAAAGACAACGCAGGCCCATCTATTATGCAGAGAAACCCGCCTGGGGCACCTGGGCACCCTGACCCACCAACAACATCGTAACTATTTGTTACTATTTCATATGACCCGCCAACAGAGTTTGCCCCACCAGAAAGATTAACTTCACTCGATACACCGGAAACAAAACCTCTAGCTATTATGGCTAAACCCGCGCCGCCTGCGCCACCGTCACCGCCAAGTGCTTTGTTTACGCCATTGTCTTTTACGCCGGTTCCGGCCGTTCCTGGCGTGCCTCTTAACTCAGAAGGAATGCCAAGCAAGTCTGTCCCGTCATAGGTGATGTTTAAATTCTTTAATATCTTTCCTTCCTTCGCAGAGCCACGCAAAGGAACACATTCAAAAGTACCGTCAAAATCATCAACATCATCAAACCCGCCGACACTTCTAACGTTTCCTAGTGTATCGACTTTTTCTAATGTAGCGCTTTCTCTACCATATGAACCAGTAGATCCAGTTGGGCCGCGTCCTACACCGTTAAATGATTCATTATTAGTGATTATCCCTCTAACCCATAAGCGAACATTGTCGTATACTGCAACCGTCACCCCTGCGTTAACAGTTAAATTACCAAGATGATATATGTTTTTAGGTGTTGCCGCGCCGGTTAGCGAACAATTAGAAATTATCGTATTACCTGATAAGGCCGCACCTATTTCAGTTGATAATGAAGTCCAGCCTTTGCCAGAACCGTCATAATAAGAGTCAGGTAAAACGTAAGCGCTTGTAAACGTTGCATAAGGCGGAATAGCGCTTGATGATGCTTGAAAGGTGCAATCAATCTCGCCACTTAATAAATCCCTTGATGTTTTAGTTACCTTCATCGACCTGGAAAGTCTATGCGGTAAGACAGAGGTGTCCATTGCAAAATCGACTAAGGTTTCCAGATAAATATACGGCGTGTCGCCTATCTCAATATCACCGCTATTTGGTAACAGCTTAGCTTTGAATCGCCATTGTGGATAAACCTTATCACTTGCCCATAGGTCAATTAAATTGGCAATAGTTTCATCGGTGTAATTATTAGCGAAAACGCCTCTAAATTTTTTCTCTTCAAAGTCTGTTTCTTGGTGTTTTGCAATACTATCCGTATAAACTAGTGTTGTTGTTAGTTGATAGTCTTGCCTATACGCTGACCAGTGCCATTTAATACGATATTTATTTTTTAAATTTTTAAAATCATACTCTAAAGCACCATGCGACATTATCCGTTCGCTAGTAATGAAAGTATCACGAATAAAATTTGGCAGGATTGCTACGTTTCTTTTTAACCCGTGTGATCCGTCGGAATAAACCGGCATAAAGCAACCGATCATCGGGAGCAATTCTTCTTCTATAAACTCCTTTGCGTTAATATTTCGCAAGCCCATGAAGCGACAAATAACACCTTTGCTGTCGTCGGTTGTATCCCATAGGTCATCGCCAATACCTGTAAAATCATCGGTGGTGACGTAAGTCGCATCTAACGTTAAACACCAGCCAGGAGGCAAGGTTTTCCCCGTTTGGCCATACAAGCCACCCAATTGAACGGCATACAATAATTTAACAACCGGCAATTCCAAGTAAACAAATTCTTCTACTTTTGGTTGTCGGTTTAGTTCTCTACCTGAATCGATTTGATGCTCTACTGCGACGGTTTGAAATAAACCACGACCGCCTGTGTCAATGGTTAAGTAATCGCTTGTCCCATCTGACCCGACACCGCTACATCGAATTATTTCGTCTTCGATTTTTACATAAAATACTTCTTGATTTGGTGCGTCTGAATAACTTGACCCATGATCTACTAAGGTATAAACCGAGTTATCGCCGACGCGAATTAAACTCGTTTCTGTAGCACTAAGGGTTGCATAAAGATTTGAGAATGTTTCGGGGAATAGTTTTTTATCTTTCGCTATACGCTGAATGTCTTCTGACTTTAACGTATACACTTTATCTTGATAGGAAAGTGAACCAATAGCGGCGGTGGCTTCAATTTCATAATCACCCCAAACCATTCCTTTAAAGCCAGAATAAACACGAACTCGTTTTAAACGAATCCCTTTATCTGCTTCAAGCTTTGTTTTTAGTTTGTCGGATAGAGCACCAGAATTGTCAAGAAATTTAAGTGTAATGCCACCAATACCTGCAATTTCTTTTAGCTCTTGAGAGATGGCCGACCCACTAATAAGTGAATTAGCGAGAATATCGGCGCTTACTGGATAGGCTGAATCAGTGTGAGAAAGAATGTATACCGGATCGGTAAAGTCTGATGCAAAGTCTACGCGCACAGTAAAGCGTGGCTCTCGACTTGCTGCTAGCATGTGAGCCGAATAGGAGTCGTTCAGGTTTCTCATAAATTGGCGTTATATAAAACTTTAAAACTAAAAGACACGTAACCATCGATCCTGTGATCATTTCGGTTTTCTGTTTCATCACCTTGCATTACGACGGTGATAGGATTTACTGGGGAGGCATTGGTGCCTTTAATATCTATGGTAAAAGTCTCTCCACCTCTTACACTACCGAAAAACTCTAACCATTGATCATATGTAGTGGAGCTCGCCAATACGAAGCTTGTCTGTAAGTCCCATAACTCATCAATGGTGTAAATGGTTGTTTGGGTTTTTCCGCTTAGTGATCTTGATTCTTTTTTTATTGACCTCGGTACCCTGACTGCTGCAGCAGGTGAAAAGTCTATTCCGTAAGAAACACCTGCAGTGTGGCCAGACATAACATCTCGTAAAGCTACATACGTCACATTAGCCATGGGCAAGTATCACTCTTTGTTTGCCATCGCCTGTACTTGCGACAAACTGATCGTTCTGGTTTGCTTCTATAATCCCGGGAATGACAATATCCATTAACTCTTTACCATCGATGCTCACATGAATGTGGTTTTCTGATTGGCTTGTATTTGAAGAGCGATTCGGATCGACTGGAAAACCAGTGCCTGGTACTGTTTCGTAGCTTCCTGATGAACCGCCACCGCTTGCAGCTGATTGGTTTGAATTGTAACTAGACGAATTTATTTGCTTTAAACGTGCACCACCCGCCAACAAAGCTTGTCCAGCAGCCAGGGCACCGGCAACCGGCCCAAAACGCGATGCTGATTCATAAGCCTTTTGAGCCGAAACAAGCATGCTTACATATGTCTCCGCCCTTGCGAATTTTTTCGATTCTTCGAACTGACTTTTGCTTGAGCCTGATACGATCTCCGATAAACTACCCAATATTGATGCCGTAGAGCTAAGTCTTGATTGCATGGCACGTTTTTCATCTTGCGCCACTAAGCGATGATGATTAGCAATTATTTCCCTAACCATAATTTGATGACTTTGCAGGTATTCTATTCGCTTTGTGAATGAATCCTGCAATATTGATTCGTTAAATTCAGGTATAATAGGGTCTTGCTGTTCTGCACTTTGTGCTGCTTCAATTTGACCTGCACCAGCATTGCCAAAATTTAATCCTTTACCTTCTCTTATTTCGAATTCTGCAGAAACTAATTCGTTGTATTTTTGTTGAGACTCATTGATGCTTTTATGTATTTCTAAATTTTTGAGCTTTAATTCATTGGCAGCATTTAAATGTTCACCCCTACTTTTAATTGCTTGTTCTTCTGTCGCCTCCAACCCAACTGCATTTAATAATCGACCGGATATTGAGTCCTGTTTTGGCAAAAGCTTGGCATCTAATTCATCGCGTTTTGCTATTAACTCGTGAATTTCTATACCAATGTCATTAAGCAGTACACGGAAGCCCTGCATTCCCACCTTTGACACATGAAACGCTTTTGGTATTTCTGTTCCAGCATAACTTGCTAATGATTGGATACTAGGCCCGACATTAACTGCAATGTCATTAGCCATGCCTTGCAATGAGAATCGCATCCGAGAAACAGAATCTTTGGCTTCTGCCATTTTATCGACTTGTTCACGAGACAACGTCAACCCTAATCGTTGAGCTTCTGCACGCATTTGACGTAGTGACTCACTACCACCATCTATAGTTTGAAGCAGTGAAACGCCTTCTGAGTCCCAAAACTTCATCGCCAATCGAACTTTATCTGATTGGTTAGCTACACCATTCAGTGAATCAGCTAACACCTCGAATTGTTGCTCTGGTGCTAATGTGTTTAGGTACGATGCAGACAGGCCTAATTCATCAAGTGCTTTTACGGCTTCGCCGGTGCCCTGGCTTGCTTCTGATATTCTGCGAGTTTGCCTTTGCCAAGCGATTGACAAGGAGTCGAAGGTTACGCCGGTTAGTTCTGCGACATGCTGATATTCACTTAATGCTTCGGTACTGGCACCGATACGAATGGATAGTTTTTGGATTTTATCACCGGCATCCAAAGACCCTTTAACCAAGTACCCGAAGCCACCGCTTCCCCCTAACCCTACGATAGCACTGGTTAAACTAATTGTAGTTTTCGTAAGGGCTAAAAAGTTTTTATGAGCATTTTTAACCGCATGCTCACTTCTGTCTTCGCCTTCCAGAACATATTTGGACTTGGTGGTATTTCTAGTCATGTATGATTACGCTATCGATTATTTCCATCGCTTCCAGATAATAGTTAGGCTGGTCATATAGGCCGCCACTAAATGGAAGAACGGAATTTCTATAATGAGAATGCAAACGCAAGAGCGATGACGCCCAAGGCTCCACCATTGGTTTTAAACAGGTTTTGGATTCAATAACGATGAAATCGCCATAATTTACTTCCCACATGTCCACCGGTGCTGGATTTGATTCATCGCAGTGCCGTCTTGTACATGTGTTGCAGTTAAAGCTTTTGCTATTGTTAGTTACTTCAACTGCAATTAAGATTTTTTTGTGTCTTCACCTGTTATCTGTGTCAAGTGATAGATTTTTCTTGCTAGTTCGTATTGGATATCCGCAGGCACAAATACGAATTTGTTGGCTTGACTAAATACCAGTGGATTTTCTTCTTGATCTGGAAAATTCTCCCAATCAAGTAATCCATATTTTATTAGTGGCCTAACTGCCTCAGATGTTATGTTGTAGCCGTCTTTTGTGAACACCAAAAATGGCATAACTTCGACGAACTCACTGCCAGATAACCCTTTTATGTGAAAGCGTGTTGGTTCGGTTTCGTTTTTCTCGATCTCAGGTGTGTACCATTCTGGCGTTATTTTGCTTAAAGCTTTCATTAGGTAAACACCAATTCCATTTCGTTGTCAGTTGTTGTTTCATCAGTACATGCGAATGGGATATCAAATGTTCTAATGCCCTCTCTATCACCTGGTGTTACATTGGTGTAATAACTTTCGTTAAGGGTAAGCGCCCAGATATTGCCAGCGGTTGCGCCTATAGATCCTGTCTGAATTGTGCCCGTGGCACCGCTTTTGAATTTTCCGATGAAATCATGCGTGGCTTTCAACACGGCAGATGGATCAAACGAACCTGTGACATCACGACCGGTGATAACAATCTCACCATAGCCATCACTGGCATTGGCATCGGGTTGCATGGCCACTTGTAAACCAAGGTCCATCGACAAACTAGAAATGGTGGCTGCGTAGGTGTGCGCCTGGAATGTCGCACCGATGAATGGTTGTGGCTTAGTGCTATCAAGCGTGGGACTAACAAGAGATACATCACTATGACCGGCATCATGACCCACTACGGTGACGGCAAGCTTTGCATATTCACCCGTGGGCGCTGTTATAGCGAAAGCCATCACGCGGCAATCGGTCATTTGATGCAGCATGCCGTCTTGATAATAATACATAGTGCCGACTTCGTGTGTCGTGGCATCTGAGGCGTTTTTATAAGTTACGCTGGTGCTAGCAACAATTGTTTCACTTAGCCCTGCACACTCTAAAATAGGGCCGAATTCAGGGGCTGTGCCTGCGGTGCCTGAGCCTTTCATTTGCAAGGTAAATGAAACCGCCTTTAAGGTGCCACCAAAAATACGCTGCATGCTACCAATACTGGAACGGATAGCAGGGTTGTCGATCATTCGTAAGCCTTCAAAGCTCCACGATGGTTCTTCAACTAATACCGCATCACTTGCCGCAGATGGCACTGCAGGTGTACCAACACCGGTTTGCTTTTTAAATAAAATGACATCACGCTTTGTCAGCATCTTTCTTTTCCTCTTTCGGTGTTGGTTTGTCTTTTGGTTTCTCGATTACTCGTGAACCGGCTTTTTGTGGTGTCACTGTGACTCGCTTACTCATAACGCGGGATTACTCCTGTTTCGATAGTAACGAAAGCGCCAGGGAAACACTTGATAAGCTTGCGGCGTTTCACCCTCGCCTGAAAACTCGATCTCTTCTGGGTCGAGTTCTTCGGTATCCGTGACAAACTCTAAGCCTTGAGTTATGTCTTGATTCAATTTGATTATGATTTCTTCTTTGATTTTGTTAATCGTGGTTGATAGTTCACTATTCTGCGCAACGGTAATTTCAATATTCACCGTTTGCCAACAATCCAAGAGACTGTTTGATAACTCCGCAACAATTTCTGACTCACCCATTTCAATGGATAATGCGGGTGTTTCTTTTATATTGCGAATCTGATCGCGCTTAACCCGCGATCTAGTCGTTGTTAATCCAGTTAAGTTTGTTTTTATTGTTGAGAGTATTGTTTCTGCTTTGTGGGTCATAGTTTTTGAAGAACCAAAGTTATTCGTTTTTTAGTTTCGCTATAAATCCAGTCTTCGACGGTATAGTCCACGCTTTCCATTGTTAAAAAGTCACCCTCTCGTAAATCACTAAAATGTGATGCCAGGGTATTGAACGTGGTGCGATAACCGTCGACGTTACCAAATTGAACATAGCCATAGCCGAGCATGCCGACGATGGTTTGTGTTTTACTGGATGGGTGCGGATAGGCTAGCTGTGTGTAGGTGACAGTTACACCTAAATCACTGTAAAGCTCTTGAATGTCTTCGTCGATATCTGATAGCGCCATAAATAAAAAGGGCCGCGTTTCGGCGGCCCTCTCCTTTGCTATTATTATTTATATTAAGCTACGGTGCCTACGCCTACATTAATTTCCACTGCAATGTCAGCACCTGTGCTTGCGCCTTTTGCTTCGCGTGCGACACAGCAACCCGTCACATCACCTGTTGCAGGTGTTGCCGCGTTGTCGTCAAATTTACCAGCAGACGCATCCCACATTACGCTTTCACCTTGAGCGATATCTGCTGCATCTGCTTTTGGTACGTTATATACACCTTTCATACCTAAAACACCCGTTGCGCCGTCTGCAATATCTTCCAATACAATGCCGATTTGCTGGCCTACCACTACGGGCGTGTTTGCCACGATTGTTGATCCTGAGCTATTGGCATAATCCATCGTTTCACCGGCTTCTACATATTTTGTCGTCATGTGTTTTTCCTCTTGAATTTGTGAAATAAAAACGCCGAATTTAATCGGCGCTTATTTTATTTAAACAGGGTTTTTAGCCATTGTGCGGAAACTTAGTGGACTTACGCCTGCATCCATACGCACTTTGAATTCGGTACCATCAACCATCCAGCCTGCTTGTTGCTCAAGCACTGGTCGATCGTTTCCATCCAGGTAAGAAACTTCAATGGTGTCGTGCATACCGGAGTTTGCAGCGCCATACCAGTTCGATGCACTAGCTGCATCCAAACGAGCATCAGAAATCACCTCAAATGTACCACGCACACTGTTTGGCACAGTGTTGTTTTTGGCGCTTGCTCCGACTTCAAACTCTGAATCACGCACGACTTTTGCTGTGCCTTCAAGGGCTATTGGAACCAACAAGTTTGCTAGGCGGATATTAAGTGTGGCATCACCTTGTTTCTGTTTAGCCATTGCAACACGCATTGCATCTACCGATGCTGTACTAATTGCGGCACCTGTTAACAAGTTGGAATGGTCTGCATGGAATAACGCTGTACCATCAGACATTGCAGGATTGCTGGTTAGAATTGCGTAGACCAAATCACCAACTGTACGAATTGCAGCACGCCCCATTTTCATTGGTATGCGTGTAAATGCCGACAGGTCATCATTGATAATTGTCTGGCGGTTTATACTGAATAACTCGCCATATGTGGCCAACTGAATTGTTTCGCCGCTATCGCCAACCGTTGCGTATTTGTATTCTGCGCCTGGGCGTACTTGTCGAAGCGAAGGGAATGTGTCTAAATCACTACGATTAGCCACTTTAAAATCTGGTAATTCACCCACGTTTGTCCATGCTTGGAATGTTTCCTCGGCTTCGTCATAGCCTTTAAGCATCGCTTTGTTTGCCACATTTGCTAGTAGGTTTGTAAAGTCTGAACCTCCGTGCGTGAACGCGGCAGCAACCACTTCCATTTTGTCCATTTGCTCGGTTTTTACACCAGCGATGGACAAATACTTTCTTGCCATTTCCATCAACGAATAACCACGAAAGTTATTACGGCTATCATCTTTCTGCGCCAATCCAGCGCGTACTAGTAACGCTGACTGTGCGCCTTGAGTAAAATTCTCTTGCTCTGTTACAAGCGTTTCAACATGTGGTGTGCGGGCCAAGGGCTCTGCTCCTTTTCCTAAATGGGCCAATAATTTGGAACTGGCCTGCGCTTCATCAATATCGTGATCGTCAATACAAAGATCCAATATCTCTTGGACACCATCACGACTTATAAAGGGTTTAAACTCTGAGCGTATAGCACTAACTCGCTGCTTGTTTGCTGCCAACACTTCTGCTGCGCTTGGTGCCGCAGGTGTTGCTGGTTCTGGTGTTGCTGTTGCGGCTGGTTCAGCAGGTGTTGCTGGGGTCGCCTTTGGTGTTTTACCTTTTGGAATAGGCATAGTTTGTTGCTCCTTTATGGTTTGAAGTGTGGCGACGACCGCCGCCGGTTTGAAATCTTTGGGTAAACTTGCTTGTAGCTTTGATCCAAGGAATCGCGATTTATCAAAACCTGCGGCTGCTGGCATTTCTTCTTCGATTATTTCATCAACGAACCCGAACTCCTGTGCTTCTGCGGCTGTATACCAGTGATCTTCACCATCGGTTAATAAATCCATGATGGTTTCTATGTCTTGCCCGGTTTTTCGTGTGTATGAGCTAGACATTGCTTTGGCATAAGTGTCTAACACGTCGGCGTATTCGCGGAGTTCCTTTGAGTTACCTACCGCACCTCCCCAAGGGGCATGCACCATAAAAAGTGCGTTTTCTGCCATCTGTACCGTGTCACCAGCCATTGCAATTAACGAGGCAATTGAAACTGCTACGCCATCGACACGGACATTAATTTCTGCTTGGTGACTTCGAAGCGCGTTGAATATTGCTATGCCGTCTGATACAGACCCGCCATAGCTATTTATTCGCACTGTGATGGTTTCTACATCTAATTCTGATAGCTGTTCTGCGGTATCTTTTGCGGTGACGCTTTCGCTCCACCAGCTTTCACCAATGTCGCCATAGATTAACAGCTCTGCTTCCGATTCCCCCGCTGCGCGGATCTCATAGTTACTCGTCTGTTTCGCTGCTTTCTTTTTTGCCATCGTCGGTTTCCTCTTCCTTTAACGAAGAAGCCCCGGTTTGTGCCGGGGCTTCGTTTTGTGTGCCTTTGTCGTGTTTCGGGTCGGTGGTAAATATAAGGCCATCATCATCATTTTGCTGCCGCCATACTTTGATTTGTTGGCGCACATTCTGAGGATTACCTCCTGCTGAACGTATATTCTGTTGTGCCGATGCATAGCCTGCCCGCTCTTTTCTCTCCATTGCATCGACTTCATCTTGCGGTTTTATCCATGGCATTGGTGGCCCACGATAGTCTGCATCGTAAAGGGTTAATGGGTTTATATCTCTGGGCACTTTTATTTGTCTTGATGCTATTGCCATTTGTACAAAGCGTGTTTTTATTGGCCGGCTATGCATGCCGACAAACATTCGCGTTAACGCTTCGTAATGAATCCAGTTTTCGACAAGCTCTTGACGCTGCGCCGAATAGGTTCCGTTATAATTTTTTGTTATAGAGCTGTTACCGGACCCGGTTCCTGCTGCGACACGGCGCGACATAGTGTCATGAAACGGTGTTAGTAATGACGATGGGCGGTTGCTGTCAATCGTGCCCACATCTTCACCCTGTCTTAAATTATCAAAACCCATTCCTGGCTTAATGCTGAAGGACCGCTCTGTTTCTCCGGGTGATGGTGGAGTGTATTCTTCGGGTGTGCCTTTTTTAATATAGAAACTTAATGCCGCTGCTATTCTAGCAGCGACCCTCTCTGATTCCTCGTAGTCTTTTAAATCTTCAATTCGTGTGATAACGGGCGAGAATATCGATACTCCACGTGCCTGACCGAAACGACCAGCTAATTTTGGGTGTAACATCTTATCTGCTGAAACACGCTTGGTGTTCAAATCAATTCGCCAAGTATCAGCGCCAGGATGTTGCTTTAAAACATGATATGCGCGCGCTCTATTCCATGCGTTACGCTCAACCCCTTGAGTAATTTTCTTTGAATCATCATTAAGGTCAAATGGTAATAGATCAGATTCGATCAGCTCAATTGAAAATGGCACTCTACTCCCGTGATCAAGTCCAGGTATTGAGCCTTCAAGAAATTGAACCAAATACTCTCCGTCACGAAACAATGTACGCGCCGCGAGTCTTTCTGTTGCTACATCATCCATACCCCATGTAACATTTAATGTTGGTGCAATATCTTTCCACAGCTCTAATAATTCGTTAGCGAAATCTTCATGAATATCACCGTCGAATGTTTTTGGTAAAGGCTCCCAGCTTATGCCGTTAGGTCCGACTGTACCATCGACAAGAGTGTCTAGTACCGCACTAGCTAAATCATAATTCTGCTCTAGTTGTCTTGCATACCCTCTTAAAGCAGGGCCAGCACGACCGACGACCGAATCACCACTACTATTATCTGGTTTTAATTTACGTAACCGAGATGGGTTTGCTGCCTCGTAAGCTGCTAGCGCTTTTCGATATTGTTCACGCTTAAACGCCCACGCTGGTGAGACTGTACGTATGGCTGACTCTATAATTTTCATTATCTAAAGTCCGCCAACGTCACCATATTTGATCCACCTTTGCTTTTTGACTCTTCTTGTCGTAATTTGTTTTCCCATTCCTGACGACCTTTGCGCAATTCGGTTAAATTTGCACGTGTATACGACGTACCATCAATCGAATACGCTTGACCCTTTAGTACTTTTTTTTCTGCTTCGTTGTATAAAGCAATCATTTCGCTGGCTGTACTCATATCCAATCGTCTCCACTGGTGTTGATCCAGTTATCTTTTGGTGCTTGATTTGTAATTGGTTCTGATGTCTTGTGCTCAGGCTCACTAAACAAATCAACTTGTTTTAAACGCGTTTCTAAATCATCCCAGTGCTTATCAGTCATTAAATGAATTTTTAGTGCTCGTGCTGCATGTAGGTTGTAAACCTCACAGTCCCAAAACTCTACGGCTTGCCCGGCTTTTTGTTGCCATGCTCGACGACCTGCCCTGTTGGGCGCTTTGACTTCGCCGGTCATTTGTTTGAAGTAATCGTCTCGCACATCTTTGTAGTAGTGCATGCGACCTGGACCACTAGCGGTCAACTTCATTCGCCCGGCGATTAGGTCTTTTGCTTTGTGTGTACCTATTTGATAGACCAGCAAACCATATTTAGCAGCCTTAGTATTGTTGCGACCCTTAGTATCTATTGCGCGTGGTTTGCTGAAGATCTCCCGCGATCCATAGTCATTGGATGAGCCTTTACCTGCCATTAACATCACGCCATGCCTTTGACGTGATCTTACATTAGTATACGCTGCATCGGATGTTGTGCCGTCCGATGTATCAATGGTTATTCCTTCTATGCGCAGCTTGAAACCTTGCTCATGTTCGATGGGATCAAATAAATATTTATCCAATTCTTTCCAGACCGGATCGTTTTTGTCTATTACGTTGCCATATATCTCTGCAGCGTAGATCAACCAGCTTTCTTCGCCTTTGCCCCATCCTTTTATTTTTATGGCAATTCGATTGTGCTGAAGATCAACCCCGGCAGTTAACCTGTATGCACCAATCGGGACTATTAATTCTTGATAGTCTTCACAGCGTTCACGCAAGATATCCACATCCGGCGCGTCTGACTTAAATTCGTATGATCGCCCTAGCTTTTGATTGACAAATTTTATGCGTTTGCTTTCGTCGCCTTGTTCGGCTAGATGTTCAGCTTCTAAATATTCTCGGGCTACATCACCCAATGAGGTGCCAGGGATGCAGGCATATACTTCGCCTAGTTCTTTAAAACCGGCCTTTCCAAAAAATGGTTTTGTGGCTACCCACCCGCAATTCTCGTCGCCCGCTCCAATGGCGCTGAATACGGTTTCTCTGATGTTTTTTTGCCGTTGGTAGTCGTCCCATTCGGATTGGCAGTTGGGGCAAACATAACGCGCCGTCTCTGGCTTTGAATAGCCATAGATTTCATGACGGTGGCCACTTATTTCACCTGTTTCTTTATCAACATCGATTGCACCTTCTTTGCCATCCCATGTAACGTTATCCCAATCAAGTACATGTTTATCGCCGCAATCGTGGCATTCTATCGGCAACACTCTTGCGTCGGATGCTTCGATACGATGCTCGGTTTTAGATAAACCCTTGACTGCTGGTGTACCACCCACAATCATTTTTGAATTTGTATAGCGTTTTAAACGCTCTTCCAGGTTTGATATTGAATCACCCTGGCCTTTGACGTCGTCGCTGGTGTCGTCTGGCTCTTCAACAACACCCAGGCCAACAGATGAAACGGACTTTACATTACCCGGTGAATTTGACCCGACAATGTTTAAAAATCCATTATCCCAGCTTTTTAAATCCCACCGATTGCCGGACTTGCGCGCCGTGGACATGTCCACAATGTTTTCCAGCCACGTATTTGCTTTCGCTGCTGGTACTAACTTTTGATCGTGGAAGTTTTTACCATCTTTCTCTTTAGCAAACAGCAACATGATAGGGAGCTGCTTACCGATGGTTGTATCTCTTATGCGTTTGAACACATAAGCAATTAAAAAATAGGTCCAACCTATCTGCGCTGCTTTCATTAAATCCACTTCGTGGACTTTTGGATCATCTAACGCTGCCGCAACACCGAGAAAATACGGTGCATAATAAAAACTATATAATCCACTAATGTCACCGCTAACGGCGGGCAGTTTAAAATGGCTCTTAATCGCTTCTGCTGTGGGCTCTATTTTTGGTATTGTAAAATTATTCGCCGCTTGCGATAAGATCGCGGCCAACTTTTTCCGCGTGGTCTTTAATTCGCTCGGTTGCAGGGATAGCAATGTCTTCCACCAATTTTGGTTCTACTGTTATTTTGTAGGTGCTTTGTATCTCGCCAACCAACTTGTGAAACCCTTGCTGGATTTCTCGATTTGTTGATCGCGCCCATTCATTCATTACACCCGCGACATCCTCCCCCAATATTAAATTTCCTAAACGCTCGTTATAATCCAAACGAGCAAGCGCGGTTTTAATCATTGACTCTTCAGCCCGCGCCTTAGATAAATTTGCCTGATCATCACCACCACGGCCAGCGGCTTTCTCGCGCATGTCGCGTATATAAGCGGTTGTGATTTCTGATAGTGTATGTTGTTTGTGATCGATATCGAGCGTGCGCAACACATCACGCAAATTTCGCTCTGACATATCTAAATGTTTTGCAATCTCTACTTGTGTTGGTTTTTCTTCTTTTCGCTTTGCTTCTGTTTTTAAGTGTTCTATGTACTTTCTTACCAGGCCTATTATGTGGAATTTGCCGTTTTGACGATCTATGATGCCGTCTTTTACAAGCTTTGCCAGTTCGTTTGGTGTAACACCAATTAGACGCGATGCCGCATCCGAATCTAGCAATCCTTCACTCACTTAAATCAACACCTCTTTCTTTTGCAATTTCTTCAAATGTTCGACCGTCGCCAACTAGCGTGGCTTTTTGCCCGGTGAAGTTTTGCCAGCGATTTATAATTACATCACAGTAATATGTTTCTAATTCCATTAAATATGCTTTGCATGCATTTTTTTCTGCAGCTATGAGGGTTGATCCAGAACCACCGAATAGATCCAATATTGAACCTATGTTTTTATAATACTCAATTACCCAGTCTATCAAAGCAATAGGCTTTTGCGTTGGATGAATTCTTTTTATTCCGTTTTCGGAGCCCTTGATCATGCCTTTCCATATATGTCTAAATATTCTAACGCTTGACCATTTTGAGCGAACCCATGCTAGCTCGCAATCGGACTGTGTATCTTTGTGTTTTTCTTCAACTCTCTTATCCCAAACAAACCAACTTGCCGACTGCGGAACCACATGCGCGTAATAATTAGCGCCCCACCATACCTGCCTGATAATTTTTAGTTCTTCACATATTTTAAATGCTTTCTCTGCGTATTCTGTCGAGTCATCTATAAAGTCCGGCAGCTTACTATTCTCCAATAGCCCCCCCCGATCCGACCTATCTCCTTTTACACCAATACCATAGGGAGGATCCGTATGAACCAAATCTATTTTTTCACCATCCAAAAGCGTTAGTATTTGTTCCTTGCATGTTGAGTCTCCACACATTAAGCGATGGCTTCCTAGTTTCCAAACATCGCCCTTAACGGTTATTGGTTCGCTTTCTAATCCTTTGACCTCATCTTCGTCCGTTAGCCCCTGAGAACTATTAGCTGCCTGGATTATGTTAGCGATATCGTTCTCGCTAAACCCCGTCAAGGTGTTGTCATAACCCATTTCGGCTAAGTCGCCTAACTCCAAAGCTAGCAGCTCTTCATCCCAGCCAGCTTTTTCTGCCAGCTTATTGTCAGCAATTACATAAGCACGTTTTTGTGCTTCGTTTAAATGCGACAATTCAATAACAGGAACCTCGGACATGCCAAGTTTTTGCGCTGCCATCAATCGACCGTGACCAGCGATTATGCCGTTGCTACCATCCACCAAAATCGGGTTAGTAAAACCAAATTCATTAATTGACGTGGCAACCTCTGAAATTTGCTCATCGCTATGCGTTCGAGTATTACGCACATATGGCACCAATAAGGCAACATCACGATATTCTATTTTTAATTGCTCTTTTGTCTTCAAATATTCAACCCATAATTAGTCGGAACCGGAACCCCCTATAGGCCCGCAAATCTATAAAAAAACTGCGCGCTACGTACC
>Ga0316207_10000671_pt1 | contig 50230 bp, 48 predicted proteins | sample 6weekpyrite_MG_FD_204943 | JGI IMG/M metagenome (GOLD analysis project Ga0316207, IMG submission 204943) | Microbial mat bacterial communities from mineral coupon in-situ incubated in ocean water Damariscotta River, Maine, United States -... | ecosystem: Environmental > Aquatic > Marine >...
ATCGTCTCGGGGGCGCCAGACCTTATTTGATTGATGAATTCTTGGCTCATAGAACCCTTCGGGTTCGTTATGAGTACCTTAACCTTCGTCCCGAAGGTTCAAGGCAATTGATGAATGATGATTGGAAGAACACTTCGATTCGTACTTCAGAACCCCTTTGGGGTTCATCAAGCATACACTCCGCTTTGCCACGATAACAAGCCGAAGGTTTGAACGGTGGAGCGTAGCGACACCGGCCCGTAGGGCAAGGGCGCTAGCCCGCAGTCATCGTCTCGGGGGCGCCAGACCTTATTTGATTGATGAATTCTTGGCTCATAGAACCCTTCGGGTTCGTTATGAGTACCTTAACCTTCGTCCCGAAGGTTCAAGGCAATTGATGAATGATGATTGGAAAGACGACTCGATTGCCCTGACGACATTGGAAATGGAGTAGGGTACTCAAGATGAAGCCTGCAAGGCTTCTTTGAGAAGAAACTATAATTTATTACGAAACTTCCCAGAAACCTGAAATCACAAATCCGTTCGTACTCTAGAATCCCTGCGGGCTTCATTGAGCATACACTCCGCTTCGCTACGATAACAAGCCGAAGGCTTGAACGGTGGAGCGTAGCGACGCCGGCCCGAAGGGCAAGGGCTCGAGCCCGCAGTCATCGTCTCGGGGGCGCCAGACCTACTTACATTGATGATCTCTTGGCTCACAGAATCCTACGGATTCATTGTGAGTACCTTAACCTTCGTCCCGAAGGTTCAAGGCAAATGCGGATTGATGATTGGAAAAGCGACTCGATTGCCCTGACGACATTGGAAATGGAGTAGGGTGCTCAAAATTGCCTTGACCCATCGGAGATGGGTAAGGTATCCAAAATGAACCGCCAGGTTCTTTGGTAAAGCCTGCAAGGCTTCTTTGAGAAGAAACTATAATTTATTACGAAACTTTCCAGAAACCTGAAATGACAAATCCGTTTGTACTCTAGAATCCCTGCGGGGCCTAAATGATGATCAATTCATCAATCATCATTCCGCGTTCATCAATATAAGCTCTCTACGCGATCTTGAATAACTTGTCGAAGTTGGAGATCTCGAGGATTTTCTTGATTTCAGGGTTACAACCAGTGATTGTGATATTTGAACTATCAATGCTTGCATGCTCTCTTAACAGCAACATCATACCGAGTGCAGAACTGTCCATGTAAGAGGTTCCGGACATATCGATAATATACTCGCAGTTTGTATTTTCATCTTTGTAGGCATTGCGGAATTCATTGTGCGAGCTGTAATCAAAACGTTCGCCCGTGCGGATACGAACAGCGTTATCAACATTTGAAGACGTAATCGGCATGTGTTTATCCTTAGGTTTATCTTAGTAATGTAAGTTCCTGCTAGAAGAGTTCGCAGTCACCTTCATCCATATTATTTGTTTCAACCGGCTTGTTAATCACTGAGAATAGTTCATTTTTGAGTTTTGTAACCGAGGTTTCAACACTGGATATCTTCTCAGCAGGCGCCATATTTTCCTGCGATAATATCTCATTAGTATGTGCTTTTAAACCGTGCAGGAAACTATCCATTGCACTGGTTATAGCCGTGGCACGTTGCGAGGTTTGCAGGACGAGGTCTTCGAACTGGAGTGCACGTACAGCTATATTGACGCCATTATTGATGTCTGTCGTCAGGGTTGATACATCATTGAGTTTTTCGTGTAGGACCTTGTTCAGGTTTTGCGCATCATCCAACATGTTCGATATGGTTTGTTTGGAATCAATCGCAACACTCATGTCTTTGGAGGCAATATTGTCGATTGACTCTTTAGCCAGGTCGACATTCTTCATGGAGCCGGCCATAACATTTCGAATACGCTCACTAAATTCATGTGAGTCCTGTGACAATTTACGGACCTCATCTGCCACAACGGCAAAACCGCGGCCACTTTCGCCTGCGCGCGCAGCTTCAATTGCGGCATTAAGTGCAAGCAGGTTTGTTTGATCAGAGATGCCTTTGACATCATCAAGCAACTTGTCGACCTCGTCAAAGTCTTCAGAGATTGCATTAATGATGTGCACCAGCTCCATGCTGTCACGGCTCACGGTGATGATATTGTCGATAAAATAACCTATGGTTTTCTTCGTCTCGATGGCGTAGCCATCGAGCAGCAGGGAGCCGCTGTCCTGGTTACGGGTATCTGAGACCATATTGTTCACGAGGGTCAGCACGATGTCTTTCTGTGTCTGCGACAGGTTGTTCAGAGTCAGGAAACTTTCATTGAGTTGTACTGTGGCATTACTGACGAGTGAGGAAATTTGCTGCAGATCATTTTGTACGTTTGCACACTCTGCAGATACGACACTGTTAATTTCATCAAGCACAGGGTCAAGAAGTTGATTCAGCTCAGTTGAGTCCTGTTGAGAGTCGGGCACATTCTCAATTTCTGATCCCTGACCGGAAGACAGAAACCAGGCCCCACTCGTGGCAATAATTGCAGCCACCGCAACCCATGAATCCTGAAATAACGTGACAATCACGCAGCTGGCCACGGTTATAGCCAGTGGAAACAGGATTCTTTTGGAAATGCTCATATTGGTGGGTTAGCCCATAATTAGTATCTTTGAGGAGTTATCGGTAACAACAGGCTAAACTTGAGTTAAATAAGCATATTTATACAGGTGTTACTTCGAATCAATTTTCGCTCAAGGATATGATTTTATTCGTTATATTGTGGAGAGAGACGACTTCATCCACGCCTCCAGCGCGTACGGATTCTCCCGGCATACCCCAAACGACACTGGTTTTTTCATCCTGTGCCAGGGTACGGGCGCCCGCGTCATGCATTTCTTTCATGCCGGCTGCGCCATCATTACCCATGCCGGTCAGGATCACCCCGATGGCATTTACGCCGACATTCTGTGCGACGGAACGGAACATGACATCGACAGAAGGGCGGTGACGGTTCACCGGAGGACCGTCGTTGAGCCGGCAAATGTAGCGAGCACCACTACGTTCAACAAGAAGGTGCTGGTTGCCTGGCGCGATATACACATGACCTGGCAGTATTTGCTGGCTGTCTGAGGCCTCGTACACGGTCATTGCGCAGTTATTGTCCATACGCTGTGCAAATGGGGTACTGAATGCTTCCGGGATATGTTGCGTGATAACAATCGCAGGTGAATCTGCAGGCATACGCATGAGTACTTCTTTAATGGCCTCTGTGCCACCGGTTGAGGCGCCGATCGCTATAATCTTGTCAGTTGTTTTGAGGGGGCGTGGCCGTTTTGTTTTACCCAGGATGGCATCTGCTGTGTGACGCGTTGATGATTCGGCAGCGTGATTGACCCAGGATGATGACTCCTGGATCCGTGCATTGGCCGCTGTGGCAACCTTGTCACATAATTCATCTGCGTATTCCTGGAGACCGTGTGCGACATCCAGTTTTGGCTTGGAAACAAAATCAATCGCGCCTATCTCAAGGGCCTGCAATGTGATATCGGCACCTTTCTCTGTCAGCGACGAGACCATGACGACAGGCATTGGGCGCAGGCGCATGAGATTGGAGAGAAATGTAATCCCGTCCATCTTTGGCATTTCTACATCGAGTGTCAAAACATCGGGATTCAGTTTTTTGATTTTCTCACGTGCAGCGATTGGGTCGGAGGCGGTACCGATGACCTCAAGTCGGCGATCGCTGTTAAGGATTTCAGTCAGTACTTTCCTGACAAGTGCTGAGTCGTCAATAATGAGGACACGTTTCTTACCGGTTACAGCCATATGAATGTTTTACCTGTTCGCTACAACTAGAAAAGATCAATTTCACCAGCAACTGGCTTGGTTTCAATCTCACTCATGTATGAAGTTTCACGAGAAATAATCGTATCATTGTGCAATGACCGTAACTTTTTCAGTTTTACCTTCCCTGTTTTCGGGTCATACATGATCTTGCGCGGGTAGATGTCACCAACATCTTCGGCAACCAGTTTCAGGTGTTCGACTTCGATGTATTCATGTACAAACTTGATGTTATTGTTACCGACATCTGTCATGTTGCTGATGATTTTGCCACCACCAAACAACTTGACCTCGAGGTTCTTACGCTGACCACCATTGGCAAGAATGCCATTAATGAGGTGCTCCATGGCGACATTACCGTAACGCGCACTATCACTTAGACTAGAGGTTCCCCATTGTTCAGTGCCGTGTTCTCTTTGCTGGGGTAACATGAAATGGTTCATGCCGCCAATGCCAAATAATTTATCTCGTATGCACGCAGAAATACATGAACCCAGTACGGTTGTGATAAGTTCATGGTTTGCGGTGACGTAATATTCACCGGGTAATAATTTTGCAACATGATGTTGCGCGCCCTTGTCCCAGTAGCGATTGATATGCTCATAACCTGCCAGGGGAGGGGGTAATTCCGGCCCTCCTCGGCCATTGGTCTTTTTGAATATATTGGTTGGGGCAGTAGCCATATATTACTTCTTTTTATATATCGTATGGCCGATCAACTCGAATTGATCGCTTACCTTGTACAAGGTCTCGGAATGTCCCAGGAACATATGACCCGTATCCTTGATATGGTCATGGTAGCGCTTGAACAGAATCTTTTGTGTAGGTTTGTCGAAATAAATCACGACATTGCGGCAAAACAGCACATCAAACTGGTTCTTGATGGGCCAGTCATGCATCAGGTTGAGCTGCTTGAAGGTGATCATATCCTGTAAAACACGGCTGACTTTTACCGAGCCATCATTGTCACCTTTGCCACGCAGGAACCAGCGCTTCATACGAGGCTTGCTGACATTGTTCAGACGTTCGAGTGTGTAGATACCCGCCGCAGCATGTGCGAGCACATTGGTATCGAGATCGGTGGCCAGAATACGAATATCCCAATCACTGGTTTCAGAAATAACTTCGAGAATCGCCATGGCGATGCTGTAGGGCTCTTCGCCGGTTGAACAGCCAGCAGACCATATCCTGATTTTTTTTGTTGCCGCATTCTCGCGCATGAGTTGCGGCAGAACCTTGCTCTTCAGATAGTCGAAATGATGACTTTCCCGAAAGAAAGAGGTCAGGTTGGTCGTGATTGCATTGGTGAAATTGGCAAGTTCACTTTCACCCTCGGGACTCTCCAAAAGCTGGATGTAGCTTTTGAAGTCCCCGAGGTCCATTTTCCGAAGTCGCTTTGAGAGCCTGCCATAAACAAGGTTACGTTTTGCATCCGATAATGAAATACCCGTATGCTCAATAACAAGTTTACGTATCCGGTTAAAATCCCGGTCAGACAACTCAAAGTCACGTGCGTGCTCTAGTGCAGATGCACCCATACAATTTCACCTGTTGATTAAAACTCTTCCCACTCACTGTCACTCTCTGTGGCCGGTGCAGGCTTACGTGCTGCGGGTCGTGCTGCGGGTCGTGCAGCACGAGGTGCTGCAGTCGGTGCGGCAGCAACGCGTGGTGCAGCACGCTGCATTGAGTCTGCTTCGCTGAGTGTGAAGAATGTCATCAGGTTATCCAGTCCACGTGCCTGGTCATCAAGGGACTCACTGGCAGCAGCGGCTTCTTCAACCAGGGCAGCATTTTGCTGGGTAACTTCGTCCATCTGCGTGATGGTCTTGTTGACCTGCTCAATACCACTTGACTGTTCGAGGCTCGCAGCAGCGATTTCAGCGATGATGTCACTGACCTTTTTCACAGCGGCAACAATTTCATCAAGTGTCTTACCTGATTCATCGACGAGGCGACTACCTTCCTCAACCTTTTCGACACTGTCATTAATCAGCGACTTGATTTCCTTCGCAGCACCGGCACTTCGTTGTGCCAGGTTGCGCACTTCGCTGGCAACAACCGCGAAACCGCGACCTTGTTCACCCGCACGTGCTGCTTCAACCGCAGCGTTGAGTGCAAGCAGGTTAGTCTGGAAAGCGATCTCATCGATGACACCGATGATGTCGGCAATTTTCTTGCTTGCCGTGTTGATCTCACCCATGGCTGAAACGGCGTTGTTGACCACTGAGCCACCTTTCTCTGCCTGGTCACGTGCACCGGCGGCAAGCTGGTTGGCCTGGCGGGCATTATCAGCATTCTGTTTCACCGTACTGGTCAGCTCTTCCATACTTGAAGCCGTTTCTTCAAGGCTGGAGGCCTGTTCTTCAGTACGCTGACTCAGGTTGGTATTACCCTGGGCAATTTCAGCACTGGCTGAAGCAATGCTACTGCCAGACTCACGAATCTTGCCAACAATATCAATCAGGTTGTCTACCGTGCTGTTAACAGAGTCTTTCAGAACGGCGAACTCACCCTCGTACTCACCATCCATTGTCCTGGTCAGGTCACCACTGGACAGTGAGCTCATCACATCCATACCACCCTTGAGTGGTTCGACAACGGAATCCATCAGGTTATTAATACCTTCGCCGAGGCCCTTCATAAAGCCCTGGTAATTTTCATGATCAATGCGATCATCGAGCTTACCGGCAGATGCATTATCAATCAGAGACTGGATTTGGCTTTCGGCATCAACCTGCTCGGTAATATCCGTCCACTGCACCATGTTACCCATGTATTCACCATTTGGACCGGTGATCATCGTTGCATTGACACGGAAGTTTAGATCGCCAACGCTTATTTCTGCAGTGGCAGGTAAGCGGCTTGCATCGGCGAGCAGGGCGCGTTGGTGGGCCGGGTTCTTGTGGAAACCATCTATACATGTGCCGAGAAGGTTATCGACATCAAGGCCAGGCCATATTGAGCGTAGTTCTGTCTGACGTTTACGTAACATTTCAACAACTGCCGGGTTGGCAAATGTAATGTTAAGGTTCTCGTCACACAGCATCAGGTTGGCTTCAGCCCCGTCAACAGCTGACTGAAGTCGAGCAACCTCAAGTTCTTTTTTACGTGTTTCAGTGACATCAGACCATTCCAGTGCATTACCCACGTATTCACCCTGGCCATCCATAATAGCTGTAACGTTCAGCGCGAATGTCAGTGGACCAACCTGGATGTCGGTCTGGTACGGCAGGTTATTCGGGTTTGACAACAACTGACGCTGGTGTGCCGGATTTTTGTGGAATGTGTCGATACATGTGCCGACTACAGCATCTGCCCTGAAGCCTGGGTAGACCTCTGCCAAAGCACTCTCGTAATTACGCAGCATGTTAATAGTTGCATCATTGGCGTAGGTAATCACCAGGTCACGGTCAACCATCATGATGGCAGTCATGGCGCCATCCACGGTCCCCTGCAAACGCACAACATTAGCTTCACTCTTACGTGCCTCAGTCACATCGGCCCACTCTAATGAGTTGCCAATGTATTCGCCATCAGAATCGAACTGGGCGGTGACATTCAGTGCAAAAGTCAGTGGGCCAACCTGAATATCTGTCTGGTAAGGAAGATTATTTGGATCAGATAACAGTTGGCGCTGGTGAGCCGGGTTCTTGTGGAATGAGTCAATACAGGCACCAATGACATTATCTGCGGAGAAGCCAGGGTATACTCTACGGAGTTCTTCCTCGTTCGTTTTCAGCAACTTAATGGTTGCTGCATTGGCATAGGTAATGACAAGGTCGCGGTCTACCATCATGATGGCAGTCATTGCGCCATCAATAGCAGACTGCATCCTGGTGAGTTCGTCATTGGTTTTTGTTGCTGCTGCTGTAGCCATTTCGGTTTCCTCCAAATCTTCGTATGCGTCAAGCATTGTCGTTGCGATAGTTTCAAGTGCTTTTTGCCATGCGGATTGCACTTCGTCGGTCCATAACTCTCCGGCGAATTCCTCCATGACATCAAGCAGGGTTGACGCAACGGCTTCATAATGTGCCGGCTCAGCGCCGTATTCCTGGTGTTTTGCACCAAGGGTTTTTAAAACTTCAACTAGTGAATCGGGTTCACGCAGGTTCTTCACAACCAGGCCAAGTGCAGCAACAAGCTTTTTTTGCTGCTTGGCAGGCGTAGTATTGCCAAACATCGGTTTTACATCGGGATAGCGCGTAAAGAGTTCTTCATAGAAGCGCTTTACCAGCTTGTTGGCACTGGGCGCGAGGGCTTCAAAGGAAGACTCCAGGGTATCTATATCAAGACCCAGCGGAGAATCATTGGCTGCTTTCTTCTTTGCAACCTTCTTCCTGACTGGCTTCTTTCTCGAGACCTTTTTTTTAGTTTCGACAGGGGCTTGTTCCTCATCACCCTCCTGCATCCACGCAAGAGGGTCGTAGCCCATTTTTTTCTTAGTCGCCATGATGTATCTCCGGGTTATATGGCTAGCTATCCGTTCCAGGCAATGCCTGAAAAAATTTGCGTCAACAGTGTGTTAACCGGGCAAGTACGTACATAGGTATTTGGGGCCGGTTTTGTTGAGTGCGGTTTATTAATTTGTGTGCCAGAACTTCTGTCGCGGCGTAAAAAGCCTTTTAAGGTCATCATTTGAATGTCCTTCCTTTTGCAAGGTCTTCGGCAAGCGCGAGGTAGTCGACCGAACCATGGCATGACTTTTTGTATTCAAAAATCGTTTTGCCAAAACTTGGGCTTTCTGCCAGCGCTACGTTTTCCCTGATCGGGGTCGCCAGTACCTGGTCAGGGAAGTAGGTCAGTAATTTGTCCTGTACTTCTTTCGCGAGTTTGCGGCGATTATGAAAACGCGTTATCACCATCCATTTTTTCGTGACATGTTTGAGCCTGTCTTCAACGTGTTTCAGGATATTCAACAGGCGTGACAGGCCATGTAATGCCAGGTAATCACCTGACACAGGGATAAGCATCTCTTTTGCTGCAAGTAAGGCATTCATGGTCAACATGCCGGAAGAAGGTGGGCAGTCAATGAAGATGTATTCATCTTCCTTTTCACTCTCAAGTGCCTCGCGCAGTAAAAAACCGCGTTTTGCACCACCAACCGCTATCTGTTCCAGTTCACCGAGTCGTGAACCGGCAGGTATAAGGTGCAAGCGGTCGCGCACTTTCATTTTTACCTCGGAGAGATCCGCGTTACCCAGCAGCACTTCATCAATGCCGGATTGCTCACGCTGTTCTGCACCGAAGCTTGCGGTCAGGTGAGACTGTGGGTCCATATCGATTACAGTGACAGACTTACCGGACATGGCGAGCGCGTGAGCAAGATTCAACGTCGTCGTTGTCTTACCTACGCCACCTTTCTGGTTCATTACTGCAATCACACGCATACCCTCGATTTAAATCCCTGTTTCAAGCCGATAATTTATCTGTCATGATCATTTCGTCACCGGATAACAGGTGATCAATATCAAGAATGATGATCATTTTTTCATCTACAGTCGCCAGTCCTCTTATAAACTCGGTGTCGACAACGTTGCCAAAATCAGGTGCTTCTTTCATTTCTTCCTGTGGGACGTCGTAAACATCTGATACTGCATCGACAACGATGCCCATAATGCGGTCACGATCAGCGCATTCAATTTTCAGCACGATAACGACGGTCATCGGGCCGTATTCAATTTCTTCCATGCCAAAGCGTTGGCGCAAATCTACAATCGGGACAATTGTGCCGCGGAGATTAATGACGCCCTTGATGTAGTCAGGTGTATTTGGGATAGGGGTAACTGAATCCCATCCCTTGATTTCACGCACGCGCAGGATATCGACGCCGTATTCTTCACTAGCAAGAACGAAGGTAAGAAACTGATCTGCATCCGGGTCATTTTCTGAACCAATAACGCTATCAACTTCTGAGGCTTGTGTGGTCATGCATATTCTCCTTAGGCCGCTTCTTCGGCGAGGTCATTTCCATCCGGTTTGGTGGGGACCGGCGGAACAGGATTGGCTCCGTCTCTGAACATATCGATGATGCCAGGTACATCGAGTATAAGTGCGACGGTGCCGTCACCAAGGATGGTGGCGCCGGACAGGCCGTTAACACTTCGGTAGTTTGTTTCAAGGCTCTTGATAACAACTTGCTGCTGGGCAAGCAGGTCATCAACAATAATGCCGGCCTTGGTGCCGTCGCCTTCAACCACAACCATGAGGCGGTCATCGAGTGAGTAGTTTGCATCACCCACACCAAAGACTGAGTGTGCGCGGATGGTCGGAATATATTCATCGCGCAGCTTATAGAGCTCAGCTTTACCGGCAATGCCGTTGACCTGCTCGGGCTTGATTTGTAACGATTCAATAATAGAGACCAGAGGAATAATGTAGGTCTCAGTACCTACACGTACAAGCTGGCCATCGAGAATGGCAAGGGTCAGTGGCAGCTGAATGGTAAACATTGCTCCCTTGCCTTCGGTAGACGTAACACGAACGTTGCCGCCGACGGCCTTGATGTTTTTGCGTACCACATCCATGCCGACCCCACGGCCGGATACATCACTGAGTGCTTCGGCCGTTGATAAACCGGGGTGGAAAATAAGGTCATGAATAAAGTCATCTGGCGGGGTTTCATTTTCACCGACCAGTCCATTGGCGCGCGCCTTATTGAGGATCTTTTCCTTGTTAAGACCAGCGCCATCATCATAGATTTCAATCACAATGTTGCCGCCTTTATGATAGGCGTTCAGGTTTAATGTGCCTGTTTCAGGTTTGCCCGCGGCAATGCGCTGTTCCGGTGTTTCAATACCGTGGTCGAGCGCATTTCGAACCAGGTGAACCATTGGGTCACCGATTTTCTCCATGACAGTCTTGTCGAGCTCGGTGTTTTCACCGGTAACAACCAGGTCGACTTTCTTGTCGAGCTTGCTCGACAGGTCATGAATTAGTCGTGGTATACGGCTGAATACGAAACTGATAGGCAGCATACGGATACGCATGACACTTTCCTGTAATTCACGCGTATTTCTTTCCAGTTGAGAAAGTCCTTCAATTAGCTTTTCCATTTGAGGATTTTCATGGCCCTGATCATTACCGATTTCTCCACCGATCTGTCCAAGCATGGACTGTGTGATTACAAGTTCTCCCACCAGGTTGATAATCTCGTCAACCTTGTCGATGCCGACACGGATTGAGGCAGACTCACCGCTTTTCTTGGATGCAGCTGCCTTGGTTGGTTGTGACGGTGCGCCTGCAGACACAGTGGGTGCTGCTGCCGCAGGTGTATCTTCCTGCACAATGGGTGTTGCCTGGTCGGTCTCGGACTGGAGTGCTGTAATGGTCAGATCACACTCATCGTCAACCCATTCGAAGACTTCATTAATGTCAGCTTCGGTGGTTTCGCCAGTAAGGGTGATCGTCCAGGACAGGTAACTGTCTTCCGGGCTAATTGCTGCAATTGTTGGGAGTTCTGAAAGGTCTGCTTCAATCTCTAGCTTGCCAAGCTCTGCAAGTGCCTTGAGCATGCGTACCGGGTCATTACCCGTGCGAAGCATCTCAGTGTGTGGTTTGAATTCAATTTTCCAGCCGGCTGCAGGGCCGTTTTCTTCTTCGCCAACTGATCCAGCTGCCTCCGCAGGATTGCCAGCGTTTAGAAGTGCTTCCAGCTCTGCTTGTCCCCTGGCGATGGTGTCCGCGTCCATTTCGCCGCCTTCACTGAGTGCCGACATCATTCCCCTGATAATGTCGACGGAACGCAACAGGATATCTACTGCCTCCTGTGTGACAGGGCGAATGCCATCGCGCATTTCGTCAAGCAGTGTTTCCGCTACGTGTGTGAATTCGGAAACAGCGGTAAAACCAAATGTGCCACTGCCACCTTTAATGGAGTGGGCGGCACGAAAGATAGTATTGATAACCTCATTGTCCGTATTACCCAGATCCAGGTTGAGAAGCTCATTTTCCATAATATCAAGACCTTCGAAGCTCTCTTCGAAGAAGGTCTGGTGGAATTGCTGCATATCAATACTCATTGAGATTTACCCCAATACTTTTTTCACGGTGGCAAGTAATTGATCAGGGTTGAAGGGTTTTACAATCCAGCCTGTCGCACCTGCTTGTTTACCAGCCATTTTCTTTTCCTGGGAAGACTCGGTCGTGAGTGTCAAAATAGGCGTAAATTTGTAGGAGGGGAGCGTTCGAAGCTCCTTGGTAAGGGCAATACCGTCCATGTTTGGCATATTGATATCCGTAATAACCAGGTTAAAGCTGTTTGACTTGGCTATCTGAAGTGCTTCCTGGCCATCTTTGGCTTCAGTGACATCATATCCCGCCCCCTTTAATGTAAAACTCACCATTTGGCGCATAGACGCCGAATCATCAACTGCAAGAATACTTGCCATTTTGTTCTCCTAAATTACCTAAACTAACCGTGTTATTAACAATTTCAGTGCAGGGTCTTGTTTTCGAGACCAAGATGCTCTGTTAGCCCGATGGACGATGCCGCGACACACAGTTCATCACTCGGCTCAACCCATTCGACATCAATGCCATGCGCCTCTGCGTCAAGAAAGAATGCGCATAACAGCTGCAAGGCTGCAGTATCGGCTTTGGCGACTTCTGCGGCCTGTAGTTGCACAGCATTGTTGCTTTCCAGTGCAGTTTTGAGTTCATTGGCAAAATCACTGACGACAGATATGTCCAGCGATGATTGACAACTGATAACGTGTTTGGATTTGCTGTCATCACTCATAACTCATGCTCCTTGATGTTCTTTTATTGACCCGACTTATTGTGAGTTCTAACTGCGCTATCGACATGGTTAGTTAAAGCTTTAACTTTCGTATCAAAAAAAATGAAAACAGAATGCGTATTTTTTTGTCTTTCATATCGCAATTAGCATGCCATGTATATGTCATTGAAATATAGCGAGTTATTATTTTTGTGAGCAGCAAGTTTTGAGTGCTGCGGCAGTTGGTTACCATCAATCGGCAAGCTGTCACCGGCACAGTGGTTATTTATGGTTTATATATACATCGGTTTTTTCACAATTATGTCTATTTTGCTTAAAATGTAACTTTTGTTTACAAATCAGATTGCTTACCCAGTATAAGACATATTATTCATAGGGTTATAAATGGGATGTTACCGACATTACACTTACTGGAAGACACTGACTTCCCCACACTTACGCGCAGCCGGGTAACCACCTTGCAGGTGAATCTCGGCTATCAGTGTAATCAGCAGTGCCTGCACTGCCACGTCAATGCGGGTCCAAACAGGACCGAGGCAATGGATGCGAAGACGATGGACAGCGTTTTACGTTTCATCGACAGGCAAGCCATCCAGATACTCGACCTGACCGGTGGTGCCCCGGAGTTAAATCTATTATTTCGCAACCTGGTAGAGCAAGCCCGGGCGCGCGATGTGCACATCATCGATCGTTGTAACCTGACGGTTTTGTCTGAACCCGGTCAGTCAGACACGGCCGCATTTCTTGCAGAGAACAGGGTTGAGGTTGTTGCATCATTGCCTTGTTATTTAGAGGAAAATGTCGATGCGCAACGCGGCAAAGGCATATTTGAGAAAAGCCTGTCGGGGCTGCGGCAACTCAATGCACTGGGTTACGGGCATGAAGGCAGTGGCTTGTTGCTGAACCTCGTCTTTAACCCGCAGGGGCCACAGTTACCACCTGCTCAGCAGCAACTGGAAGCAGACTATAAATCTCACCTGCAGACAAACTACGGTATCAGTTTTAATCACCTGTTCACGCTCACCAATATGCCGATCAAGCGTTTTGGCAGCATGCTTGTTTCAAAAGGGGAGTTTGAGGGCTACATGCAACTGCTTCGGGATGCCTGTCAGCCAGCCAATATCCCATCCGTCATGTGTCGCAGTCTGCTCAGTATCGACTGGCGGGGTTATGTCTATGACTGTGATTTTAACCAGATGCTGGATATGCCTATCACCAATACTGCCCAGGAGCAGCTGCACCTGGATGACTTGCTGGATACTGACCTGGAAGGCACCGATATCCGCGTTGCAGAACACTGTTATGGCTGTACAGCCGGGCAGGGCAGCAGTTGCGGTGGTGCACTGAATGACTAACGTTATCCCCTGTTCAATCATCATTCCAGTCCTGAATGAAGAACGAGCATTACCTGCCACCCTTGAGGCCTTGCAGCCGTGGCGGCAAGCCGGTCACGAGGTCATCCTTGTTGATGGCGGCAGTAACGATTCCAGTATGTCGATATCACGACCGCTTGTTGATCACAGCCTGCAGTCTGAATGTGGGCGCGCACTGCAGATGAACCACGGTGCCGCACATGCTCAAAATGACTGGCTGCTATTTCTGCATGCCGATACGCTGTTACCCATCTCGGCGAAGGCAAGCCTGCAGGCCGTGTTTGATGAAACCCGTTCAGTCTGGGGGCATTTTGATATTCGATTGTCAGGGCGCAGTCGACTATTGGCAGTGATTGCCTGGTTTATGAATAAACGATCCCGCCTGACTGGCATCGCAACCGGCGACCAGGCAATGTTTGTGCGTAAGACAGATTTTGAAAGGCTGGGCGGTTTTCCGAAGATTGCACTGATGGAAGATATTACGCTGAGTAGTCAGCTCAAATGTCTCGCCATGCCAAGCTGCCTTGCTGATACGGTCACGAGTTCAGGCAGGCGCTGGGAAGATAACGGCATTATCAGGACAGTCCTGAAAATGTGGCGTCTGCGGTTTTGCTACTTCCTTGGCGCAAAACCTGATTCGTTGGCAAAGGCCTATCGCCGTGAAACAGGGTAAGTCAGCAGGGCAGGCCTGCGTGTGTGTGTTTGCAAAGGCCCCACAGCCGGGAGTGGTCAAGACACGTCTGCTTGCCGTACTGTCACCAAAACAAGCATGTACAGTGCATGAAGGACTTGTGTCTTCGTGCCTAGCCGCGATTGACAGTCCTGACTGGCAGACACAGTTATGGTCGACCGACCCGGAAAATAATTTCATCCGCCAGTGCCGGCAAGCGCAGCGTTTAAGCCACCATCTTCAGTGGGGAAGTAACCTCGGTGAGCGCATGGCAAATGCTGTACACGAAAACCTGCAACGCCATGAACAAGTGATCATCGTTGGCACGGATTGCCCCCAAATCGATCATGAAATGATCAACACCGCGATCAACCATCTACGCAGTGGTAAGGACATTGTACTGGCACCGGCGGATGACGGTGGTTATGTGCTGATCGGGTTCTCGACACAGGTTGGCGCAGGTGTACTCGAGGTCTTTAATAACATCGACTGGGGCACGGAATTTGTCCTGGAACAGACGCGTGCACGAATACGTTCGTCAGGTTTGGACAGTTTCGAGCTGGTAACATGTCGTGATATCGACCGGCCGCCTGATCTGTACTGGTTAGCGGATGCCTACCCGGAACTGTTTCATTCAATCGGTGTATCAGTTGCATTGCCCCAGTCAGACCACGAACCCGGGTAGCCACTGATGTGTTCATAGCCAAGCGATTTAAGCATGATGAAACTCAGTGCTGAGCGGTGGTGCGTGTGGCAGTAACATATAACGGTTTTGTCTGGACTAAAGCCGCGAGCAGCAAGTGTGTCGAGTAATTCTTCATGACTGCGCAGGCGACCGTTACGGGTCGGATCCATAATGTCCATCCAGTCATAGTTAATCGCGCCGGGAATATGCCCGCCACGGGCGGCAAACTTCTTCTCGCCTGAAAATTCGGCCGCGCTGCGCGCGTCTAATAATTGTACTGAATCATCGTCAAGACTTGTCAGAACGATATCGCGTTTCGAGACAGCACCCGTCAGCGAACCTTCAAATTGCAAGTTACCTTTAGTCGGAGTTGGTACGTCTTTGCTCAGTGGCCAGCCTTCATTCGACCAGGCGATCAGGCCGCCATTGAGCAGAGAATAGTTTCTGAAGCCGTAGGCTTCGAGTGTCCAGAGCAAGCGACTTGCCTTGCCGCCACCCTCATCATCGTAGGCAACAATATGGGTGTCCTGGTTGACGCCCACAGCAGCGAGGGTCGCTGCAAATTCTGCTGGATCCGGCAACAGACCCATTACGGGTTTTTCAACGTGAATGATCTGCGGGTACTCGATATGCACAGCGCCGGGAATATGTGCCTGCAACCAGGTTTCCTTTTTACACAGGTCAATAACGATGACCTTGTCGTCTTCAAGGTGCTCAGCCAGTTCATCGCATTCAATAATAAGTGGCAATTGTTCAGTCATGATCAAAATCCATATCCGGGTTGAGGAGTTGTAGCCAATGGACAACCGGTGTCTCTGTGCCGCTGCGCATGTGCAATAGACAACCAATGTTTGCAGTCGCGATAATATCAGGTTCAGGCTGTAGCAGGTTACCAAGTTTGTTGTTGAGTAATTGTTGTGAAAGTTCACGTTGCAGGATGGAGTAGGTGCCTGCAGAACCACAACACAGGTGTGCATCGTTGTAATTCATGAGTTCATAACCGGACTGCACTAGTAGCTGCTCGACTGTGCCGGTGATTTTCTGGCCATGCTGCAGGGTGCAGGGTGCATGAAAGCTGACACGCTTGTTAGCTTTAGTGCCAAGCCTGGCAAGGTCTTCACCTGACAGGAACTCACCAACATCCTTGCACAGTTGTGAAACACGCGCGGCCTTCTCGGCATAATCAGTGTCACCTGAAAGCAGACGGCCATAATCTTTTATCATGATGCCACAGGCGCTCGCGGTACTGATGATGGCTTCAGCGCCTGTTTCGATATAGGGCCACCATGCATCAATGTTTTGTTTCATGAAGCGCTTTGCTTCATCGGCTTCAGCCATGTGTTCACTCATCGCCCCGCAGCAGCTGTCAGTATCGATCTCGACAGCGGTTACACCAAGCTTGTCTAGAATGGTTCGGCAGTCTGAATTGATATCAGGCGCGAAGGCATCCTGGGCGCAACCTGCAGGCATGATGACCATGCGTGCATGACGTTCATGGTTGTCCTTTTCGTTGTTTGCTGGGATCGTTACAGGCAACTGTCGACGGACAGGAGCAGGCAGTAGCGGGCGCAGTTTTTTTGCAATGCTGACAAGCACACGCAGCCTGTTACGGTGGGGCAATACCAGGCGCAGGGCACGACGTGTGAGTGAGTCAATCATGCCGCGTGGGCTTTGTTGTTCGGTTAACTCGCGGCCAATTTCAAGTAGCTGTCCGTATTGAACACCCGAGGGGCAAGTTGTTTCACAGTTGCGGCAGGTCAGGCAGCGATCCAGGTGAGTACGTGTGTTCTTACTACTTGAGCCGGTTTCAAGCATTTGCTTGATGAGGTAAATCCGCCCGCGTGGACCATCCAGTTCATCGCCGAGTAACTGATAGGTCGGGCAGGTCGCATTACAAAACCCGCAGTGTACACAACTGCGTAAGATATTATTGGCGTCGTCGATGAATGCAGCCTTGCTGAAACTTTTGTGAATATTAGTTTGCATGGCTAGACCTGTGAGTACATCCGTCCGGGGTTGAGTATGCCATGAGGGTCAAACGACTCCTTCAGTCGCACATGCAGATTTGCAATTGCAGGGGGCAGCGGTTGAAAGGCATCAATGCCGCTTGAGCCGGGATTGTAGAGTGTCGCGTGTCCACCATGTGCATGACAATGGCTCCTGATCTTGTCAGCTGGTTTGTCCGTCTTTAGCCAACGTTGTGCACCAGCCCAGTCAATGATGCAGTCACCATCCAGATCCAGTGAGCGGGTCGCAGGTGGCAGCGATAGTCGCCAAAGTGGACGAGGATCGTTAAAGAACGCCAGATGGTGATCACGAAGCTGTTGCCAGAACTGATTGCTTTGATCTAACTCATCACCACCTATTTCTTTACGAGCATGTTGAACGGCAGCCTGATTTCCTGACAGACGTATCGACAATGTATTGTCGTGATGACAGCAGCCTGAAATGGATAACGCCTTGCCGTTGATCTTGATCATGGTCTGCAATGCCTGTTCAGTATCTTGTTCAAGCACCAGTGTGAGCTCCTGTTCCGGTGTAGGGATAACACGTATGGATATATCAAGCAGGACACCCAGTGTCCCCATCGAGCCAGCCATCAAACGTGAGACGTCGTAGCCGGCAACGTTCTTTATGACTTCACCACCAAAGCGGAGAATTTCACCCTTGCCATTTATGCACCGCACGCCAAGTACAGCATCTCGTAATGAACCGGAGTAGGGCCGACGTGGGCCAGATAGCCCAGATGCCACAATGCCGCCGATGCTGCCACCGTCACCAAAATGCGGCGGTTCGAAAGGTAGCATCTGTTTGTTGTCATTAAGCACCGATTCAATCTCTGTGAGGGTTGTGCCATTTCGTGCGGTAATGACAAGTTCTGTTGGTTCATAACTGGTGACACCGGTATGTCCAGAGGTCTCAAGCGGGGTATGCTCAGCATGCACGGATTGACCATAGAAGTGCTTGCTGCCGGTACCTCTGATGCATAACGGAGTTTGATCATCAAAGGCACGCTGAACCGCATGTTGTATATCTAAACTCTTGTCGCAGGACATTTAACTTACCATCGGAGATTATTTCCCCGGCCAATTGTGGGTGCTTGTCGTCATCAAAATCGTCGGTATCCTGATGATCAAATCGTATTGAGTCAATGTCTGTCAGTTAAAAACAAGTGAACGAAGCATGTACAGACTTTTCTGCACAGGCGGAGCTGTGCCATTGATAATGGCGTCTTCAACGTCGAGATTTTCTTCTGCAAGTGGAATATCGGTCCAGACAAAGCCGAGTTTGTTGCCATAGTCAGCAAGGTAGAATAAATGATAACGCGGCCCTTGCCTGCCATCGGCAAATTGTTTGCTGATGGATAGTGCAGCGGGCTTGCCATCTAGCTCAATCGGCTGTTGCAGTACTTCAATGAGTTGGCCCGGATAGGCGCGTTGTGCAATCCGCCGGTAAAAATCAAAAGTTTGCTTGCTCGCATCTCTGAATGATGTGTTACGTAACGTTCTGTCCAGCACAAACGAGATTTCAAGGCGATAGCTAGTGCTGTTCCGATCCGTACCAATTGAGATAACGGCGCCCCCTGTAGAGAGCTTGTCAGTTACAACATCCACTACTTCCTCGCGTGTTCCACGAAGGGGTAGAGTGACGCTGAAACTTTTGTCGATAGCTGTGTAGAGACCTGTTTCCGGGACGATTGTACCGAGTAGATGTTTGCCTTCAGCAAAACTGGTGTTGATGAACAGTGCCAGTACTGCTGTCAGTAGCAAGCGGCCAATTGTTGAGATCGAGCTACGGTGATTCATCAGAAACGTTCAATGTCCGGGAAGGCCACTTCACCATGGTGTACATGCATGGCACCAAATTCTGCACAGCGATGCAGGGTCGGGACAGCCTTGCCCGGGTTCAGCAGACCATCCGGATCAAAGGCGTGTTTGACGGCATGAAATTGCTGCAGTTCGGCACTGCCAAATTGTATGCACATCTGATCAAGCTTCTCCATGCCGACACCGTGTTCACCGGTTATCGTACCGCCCGCTGCAACACAGGCTTCAAGGATCTTGCTACCGAGTTCCTCAGTGCGTTCGAGTTCGTTTTCAATATTGGCATCGTACAGAATCAGCGGGTGCAGGTTACCGTCCCCGGCATGGAAGACATTCACCACGCGCAGACCGTATTCATCTGACAGTTCACTAATTCGAGTCAGGATAGAGGGCAACTGGTGACGAGGTATGGTGCCATCCATACAGTAGTAATCCGGACTGATTCGGCCAACCGCAGGGAACGCGGCTTTACGACCGGCCCACATGCGCTGTTTGTCAGCTTCACTGTGTGAGACGCGAACTTCGTGCGCACCGGCGGTGGTCAACACATCACTGACGCGCTGGACCTGTGTATCCACATCCTGCTCGGGGCCGTCGAGTTCACAGAGCAGGATGGCCGCAGCATCGGTGGGGTAGCCGGCATGAACAAAATCTTCAGCAGCATTAATCGCTGCGTTGTCCATCATTTCCAGTCCGGCCGGAATAATCCCAGCGGCAATAACATCTCCGACTGCCTTGCCGGCATCGGCGACATCACTGAAGGCCGCAAGTATGACCTGCGTTGTATCAGGTTTTGGTAACAGCTTTACGGTAATCTCAACGATGATCCCGAGCAGGCCTTCAGAACCGGTCATCAGCGCAAGCAGGTCATAGCCGGGTGCATCGAGGGCGGCACTGCCAATTTCGAGAAGTTCACCATCGAAGTTGAGTACTTTGAGCGACAGGATATTGTGCACAGTAAGACCATACTTAAGACAATGTACTCCACCGGAGTTTTCAGCGACGTTACCACCAATGGTACAGGCAATTTGTGATGAGGGATCAGGCGCGTAATACAGATTGTACTGGCTAACGGCTTCGCTGATTGCGAGGTTGCGAACACCGGGCTGCACCACCGCACAATTGTTGTCAGTGTCGATACCGAGAATACGATTAAAGCGTGCCAGACTGAGCAGGACGCCACGTTCATGCGGGAGTGCGCCACCGGAAAGTCCCGTGCCGGCACCGCGTGCAACGACTGGAATTTGCAGGCGCTTACAGATCTTCAGTACTGCCTGAACCTGTGCAACGGTCTCCGGCAATACAACTATATAAGGTTTGGAACGATAGGCAGACAGGCCATCGCATTCATACGGGGTGAGTTCTTCAGCTGCACTGAGGATGGCGTCTTTGGGCAGGACAGAAGCCAGTGCACTGGCCAGTGCCGAGCGGTCACCGTGGTAACCCGATGTATCTGGTTCACTATTCATTCGCACAGGATAATCGAAACGGGACAGCTACGGTAGTATCAGTTTCCGCTCTCGGCATCTCTGACAATATCAAACATGACTGGCAGGCTATCAGGGTTAAAGGAGATCGAGGTAATGTTCTGCTCAACTAGCCAGTGCGTAATCTCTGGGTAGTCCGACGGTGCCTGGCCACAAATGCCGACGTACTTACCCGCGCGGATACAGGCGTTGATGGCCATTTCCATGAGTTTTAATACAGCAGGATTACGCTCATCAAAATCATTCACAAGTGAAGAATCCCTGTCGACGCCCAGGGTTAACTGGGTCAGATCATTTGAACCGATGGAGAAGCCATCAAACAGTTCAAGGAATTCATCGGCGAGGATGGCATTGGCCGGGATTTCACACATCAGGTAAACCTTCAGGCCATTTACCCCACGGACAAGCCCATTTTCTGTCATGAGCTGGAGAACTTCCCTGGCTTCATCGAGTGTACGTACAAATGGCACCATCACGGACAGGTTTCTCAGGCCCATGTCATTACGTACCCGGATCAGGGCCTCACATTCCATGCGGAAACAGTCGGCAAACTGTTTTGATGGATAACGTGATGCACCACGAAAGCCGAGCATCGGGTTTTCTTCATCAGGCTCGAAATTTTCACCACCTGGCATGGCGGCGTATTCATTGGATTTGAAATCACTCAGTCGAACAATGACAGGGCGCGGTGAGAAGGCGGCCGCGATGCTGCCGACGCCTTCGGCAAGGCGCTGGATATAGAAGTCACGTGGACTGCCATAGGCGTTGCTGCGCTTCTCAATCTCGGCACGTGTAATTGGATCAGCTGTTTCCGGCTCCAGCAATGCACGCGGGTGTATACCGATGAAGTGGTTAATAATAAATTCCAGGCGTGCAAGCCCCACACCGTCTGCGGGTAATTGCGACAGAATATAGGCCTGTTCCGGATCACCAACATTGAGCATGAGTTTTGTCATGGGGCGTTCACCCGTAAACGGCTCAATGGTGTCGGTATGCCAGGGCAATAGACCGGCGTAGATAAAGCCGGTGTCACCTTCAGAACATGAAATGGTTACTTCCTGCCCGGTGTGCAATGTAGTTGAGGCATTGCCACAACCAACGATTGCGGGGATGCCAAGTTCGCGCGCAATGATCGCGGCATGACAGGTGCGACCACCACGGTTGGTAACAATGGCCGACGCGATTTTCATAATCGGCTCCCAGTCGGGATCGGTAATATCCGTAACAAGCACTTCACCTGGTAGCAGGTTGTTCATATCACTGGCATGCGGGATTACTCTTACCGTGCCTTGGGCAATCTTGCGGCCGACACTTTTACCCGTACATAGAACATCACCGCGTGCCTCGAGTACGTGTTGCTCAAAGTGCGAATGGTCACCGGCACTGTGAATCGTTTCCGGGCGTGCCTGCAGGATATAGAGCAGGCCATCACGACCATCTTTTGCCCACTCAATGTCCATCGGCTGGTCGTGACCATGGTGTGCAGAGTAGTGTTTTTCAATAATGACGGCCTGGCGCGCCAGCTCGACAATATCATCTTCACTGAGGACAAATTGTTCGCGCTCGGCCTGTGGGACATCATTGTTTAGAACACCACCGGTATCGTCATAGACCATACGCAGGGCCTTGTCGCCGAGCTGGCGTTTGATTATCGGGTGATGGTCTCCGCCAATACCGGGTTTATAGACATGGTATTCGTCGGGGTTGACGGCACCCTGAACGACATTCTCACCCAGACCATAGGCCGCATTGATCAAGACGACATCGGGAAAGCCACTCTCGGTATCAAGGGTGAACATGACGCCTGATGAGCCGAGATCCGAACGGGCCATTTTCTGAACACCAATTGAGAGAGCGACCTTCATGTGCTCAAAGCCCTTGTCGACGCGGTAGGCGATGGCGCGATCGGTGAACAGGGAGGCAAACACTTTCAGGCAGGTCGTCAGCACCGCCTCTTCACCATGCACATTCAGATAGGTTTCCTGTTGGCCGGCAAACGAGGCACCAGGCAGGTCTTCGGCTGTTGCGGATGAACGCATCGCCACATCCGGTACCATGCCATATTGTTTGGTCAGCTCTGTATAGGCTTGCGAGATCTCAGCGCCGAGATCCGGTGGCATATTGGCAGAGAGAAACATACTGCGAATTTTTTTACCGGTAGCGGCGAGTTGCTCAACGTCACGCACATCAAGTTTGTCGAGTAATTTTGTGACCGGTTCGCACAGGGCGTTATGGTCGAGGAGATGCCAGTAAGCCTCTGAAGTCGTTGCAAAACCATCAGGGATACGTATGCCGAGAGGGCCAAGCTCGGTAATCATTTCGCCCAACGAGGCATTCTTGCCGCCGACGAGATCGATGTCTCGTATCCCAAGGGAATTAAATGTCCGTACGTATCGCATGGGTAAGCCCTTATTTTACTGGAAGTTTCTACTTGTTTGCGACACACTAGCGCGCAATTATTAACCAGTTATTACACGTACATGCTAAGAGGCAATCAAATGAGTAGCAAGTCATTTCATCCACCACAACGTACGCTGATGGGCCCGGGGCCGTCAGATGTAAATCCTCGTATCCTGGAAGCGATGTCCCGGCCGACAATTGGTCATCTGGATCCAGTGTTCGTCGCCATGATGGATGAGATGAAAGGCATGCTCCAGTATGCCTTCCAGACCAAGAATGAATTGACCATGCCCGTGTCTGCACCAGGCTCTGCCGGTATGGAAACCTGTTTCGCTAACCTCGTTGAGCCAGGTGATAAGGTGGTTGTCTGCCGTAACGGCGTGTTTGGCATGCGCATGACCGAGAATGTCGAGCGTTGTGGTGGCGAAGCCATCCTGGTCGACGACGATTGGGGCATGCCTGTTGATCCGGCCAAGCTCGAGGCTGCACTGGCAGCCAACCCGGATGCAAAGATTGTTGCCTTTGTTCATGCGGAGACGTCTACAGGTGCGCAGTCTGATGCAAAGACGCTTTGCGAGATAGCGCACAAACATGATTGTGTAACGATTGTTGATGCCGTGACATCGCTCGGTGGTACACCGATTATGGTCGATGACTGGGGCATTGATGCCATTTACTCGGGTAGTCAGAAGTGCCTGTCCTGCACGCCGGGGCTTTCACCAATCAGTTTTAACGAACGTGCACTGGACAAGGTTCGTAACCGTAGTAGCAAGGTTCAAAGCTGGTTCCTCGATCTGAACCTCGTCATGGGTTACTGGGGTGGCGGAGCCAAGCGTGCCTATCACCACACTGCGCCAATCAACGCGCTATATGGTTTGCATGAGGCACTGGTGATCCTCGAGGAAGAGGGTATTGAAAACGCCTGGGCACGCCATGCTCACCATCACAATGCCTTGAAGGCGGGTCTTGAAGCGATGGGCCTGAGCTTTGTCGTTGATGAAAGTTGCCGCCTGCCGCAGCTTAACTCGGTAACCATTCCTGAAGGTGCTGATGATGCTGCCGTGCGTGGTCGTCTGCTGAACGAATACAACCTTGAAATCGGTGCAGGTCTTGGTGATCTGGCCGGTAAGGTCTGGCGTATTGGGCTGATGGGCCATGCCGCGAATCAGACCAACGTGTTGTTCTGCCTGCAGTCACTCGATGCAGTTCTGACCGATATGGGTGCTCCCATTAACAGCGGCGCAGCCGTGAAGGCCGCACAGACCTACTATGCACAGTAATGTGGGATAGGGAATGATAAAAAAGCCGGCTTCTGCCGGCTTTTTTATTGCACGGTGCACACCTGTAAGCAAGCTTGTTATGATGTAAATGTCATCAGGGTAGGGAGAAAGAAGTGCTGAGCATAAAAAAACTATTCCACCTGTTTGCACTGCTGTTGAGCCTCGTTGTCATACCTGCGTGGGGACAGTCAGAAATCGTGCAATTGCCGCATACCGATGGCTACGGACTGTTGGCAAAGCCTCCGGCATTCACAAAGCAGCAAAGTGCACAGATGTTCGAGCAGGGCAAGCAGGCCTGTAACAAGGACTGCGTGACACCGTTTGGGCAGGCATTGGGTGCTGTTGATGGGGCGGTAGGTCAATCCAACTGTAAGTCAACCTGTATCAATCCCGAGTATTCTTTTCTTAACCTGAACACAGGTGAGATTACGGTCCACAAAAGTGACCCTGGAAAAAAGCACCTGCACTACATCGGCGTGGTTTACCAGTGTGTCGAATATGCCCGTAAATGGTGGATAATAAACAAGGGTATTACCTTTGGCAGTATCGACAGTGCGAACGAGATTCTTTATCTGACCGAAGGTAAGGATATCCGTAGTAACAAACCCGTACCTCTGGCCCGATCTGTCAATGGCACAGCGAAGCGTCCGCCACAGCGGGGTGACCTGATTATTTACTACCCGGACAGGTCAGTACCGAAATGGGCGAACGGTCATGTTGCCGTGGTACTGGATACCGATCTAAACAAGGGCATCGTGTCGATAGGTGAACAAAACTATCTCAATGCGTCATGGGAAGATCCTAAGGCCTACACGCGTAAACTTCGACTGTTTAATATCGGTGAGCGCTATACATTGCTCGATGTGGCGGTGGATGCCCATACCAATTTGTCTGGTGGCCTGATTTCTGGTTGGATTTACCCACGGAAATAATGGCTGGGTAGCCTGATACCTGGAAACAGTTGTATGGTAAAGTGAGAAAAAAACAGAATAAATAAGGAAGGTCGAAGCCATGAAAGTCGCAAAGACACTATCAATTATTATCGCCATCGTGGTGGCACTTTTTATAGCAGCGGTTGTTTTTCTCTATTCCAATCTTGACAGCCTTGTTGAAACAGCAATTGAAAAGGCCGGTACTGAAGTTACGCAAACTCGAGTTGAAGTAGGAGGCGTCAAACTTGAACTTGCTTCGGGTGAGGGCACTATTTCAGGTTTACAGGTTGATAGCCCGGCAGGATTCTCACGTCAGCAGATTTTTACGCTTGGTCAGGTAACCGTTGGAGTTGACCCGAATACAATCACTGAAGATGTCGTGGTTATCAACAAGGTGCTCATTAAGGCCCCGCAGATCTATTACGAGATCAATGATAAGGGTGATTCAAACCTTGATGAACTTAAGCAGAATATCCAAAAGCTGACTGCTGGCAAACAGAAGAGCTCTGAGCCAGGCAAAGATGTAAAGCTTGTTATTCGCAAGCTTGTCATAGAAGGTGCCGAGCTTGATGCGCGTGTCGCTGCGTTGGGTGATAAAGACCTGTCAGCAAATATCCCAACGATTACGCTTAACAACATCGGTGAGGAATCCGGTGGTGCAAGTGCAGCTGAAGTTGCGGAAAAGGTTTCCAGGGTGCTTATCGAAAAAGCCACTACCGCTGTGGCAGAGATGGGTGTCCAGCAATATGTCGGAAAATCAGTTGAAGAAGCCAAGGCACAGCTTGAACAAAAGGCAAAGGATGCGCTTAAAGATAAGATGGGCGATGGCGTGACTGACGAACTGGGTGATAAATTAAAAGGTCTGTTCTGAGTCGATAAACAATGCCAACCTTCAGGATGAGGAACATTGTATGAAAAAACTGGCTAAAATTGTTTTCGCAGTACTTGCTGTATTCCTTATTGTGGTCGTCGCTGCGGCTGTGATCCTGCCCATAGTCGTGTCCCCAAATGATTACAAGCCACAGATTGTGGAAGCTGTTAAGCAACACACAGGAAGAGACATTGTTATCGAGGGCGATATCGGCCTGAGCGTGTTTCCCAAGATTGGCCTGACCCTCGGTCGAACAAGTTTGAGTAATGCGAAGGGCTTCAAGGCCAAGACCTTTGCCAGTGTTGATGCTGTGAATATCCATGTTGCCCTCATGCCGCTGCTGGATAAAGAAGTGGAAATGGATGAGGTTGTACTTGATGGGCTCACGCTTAACCTGCAGAAAAACAAGTCAGGTATTACAAACTGGGATGATATTACCGCGGCATCATCAACAACTGAAACTGATAAAGATACCGATGAGGATACTGGCGTTAAACTGGAAGGCCTTGTTGTTGGTGGGGTTCGTGTCAAGGATGCAGAAATTAACTGGCAGGATGAAACAAATGGGCAACAGTACTCGATTAAGGATTTCAACCTGACAAGTGGGGCGTTGAGCGCAGGCACGCCGGTCGAACTGACGCTTGAAACAGGTTTTACCAGTGCCCAACCCGCCATGAGCGGACATGCAACGTTGACCACGACAGTACTTGCTGACCTTGAAAAGCAACAGTTTACCCTGGGTAAATTAAAGTCGGTGCTGAGTCTTGCAGGAGAAGGGCTTCCCGGGGGTAAATCACAGCTTGACCTCTCATCTGAAAGCATCGCATTAAATCTGGATAAACAAACCCTGGCTGTAAACGCGCTGTCATTAAACGTGCTCGGTATACAGGCGGATGGTGAGATAGCCGGTAGCAGTATTCTTTCTGAACAGCCGCAACTAACGGGTCAAATGAAGTTGCAGACCTTTAATGCACGCAAGTTGCTCCAATCACTTGGCGAGCCTGTACCGGATACAGCTGACTCGAATGTGTTGACCAGTGTTTCGGCAGGCTTTGACTTTGTAGTTTCTCCCAGCAAAGCAAACCTGACATCACTTATTGTAAAACTCGATGATACGTCATTAAAGGGCACTGCTTCGGTGCGAAATTTCAGTAATCCCGTAGTTGGCTTTGACCTGGGTGTCGACAAGATTGACCTGGACCGGTACTTGCCAGCAGTGGAACCAGCTCCCGAGGCGGATCAACCCGCTAACCCGGATGCTGAACTGTTTCCTGTGGACACTTTGAGACAACTCAATGCTAATGGTGTGGCCCGGATTGCTGAAATCAAACTAAACAAGCTCACCGCAGCTGATGTAAAGGTTAATCTGAACGCGAAGTCCGGAAAGGTTAACCTTAAGCCGTCAGCGAAATTGTATCAGGGTGTCTATGATTCAGATATAACCATTGATGCGCGTTCCAGCGTACCTGAATTGAACGTAGATGCGCGTCTGAATGGTGTTCAAATTGAGCCATTATTGAAAGATATGCAAGGCGAGGCCAAGCTGGCTGGACAAACTGATGCAACGGTCAATATTACTGCAGCGGGAAATTCTCAGGCCACAATAAAGAAGACACTTAATGGCAACACAACGTTCTCCTTTAAGGATGGTGCGCTGGTAGGTATCAATATCGCGAAAATCATTCGGGAAGGTATGGCCAAGATTGAGGGTAAGTCATTACCTGAAAGTACCGAGCCAGAGAAAACTGATTTCTCTGAGTTGAAGGGAACTGCAACCATAATAAACGGCGTTGTTGATAACCGGGATTTTCTTTTGAAGTCTCCCTTGCTAAGAGTGAGCGGCGCAGGTAAGGCAGATCTGGTTAACGAGAAACTCGATTACCTGTTAAAAGCAGCAGTTGTTGGTTCGTTGCAAGGACAGGGGGGGGATGACTTGAGCAAGCTTAAGGGCATTACAATCCCGGTTCGTGTAAAGGGGCCTTTTGCAGAGCCTTCTTTTACGCCTGATCTTTCAGCTGCGTTATCTGATACTGCCAGGAAAAAGGTAGATGAGGCTGTCGAAAAGAAGAAAGGTGAAGTTAAGAAGAAACTCGAGGATAAATTAAAGGACAAGTTTAAAGGCTTGTTCTAGAGTGGGTGGAGGCGTTAAGTTAACCTCAATTGATGCCCTTTGCGGTCAAGAAGCTAAGCGAATAGAATCATTTGGGTGACTAGTATTTGCAGTTCGATAACAATAAAAAATATTACGGAGAATGACTGTGAGCGATGAAAAAAGGAAAGGTGAAAAACCTATACCTGAACATGTAAAGGATTACCTGAATACTGCACAGTTGGCTGAGTTGCATACAATAGAAAGCTTTGGCTGGCAGTTGAAATATATTCGACGCCCCTTGTTCCAGGAACCAGTAGTTGTGGTCGTGAATGCGGATGGCAGTTCTATCGGCGTACTCGAGGATGATGGGCGATTAAACCTGGAACCGGATATTGAATTAAGAGATTAACTTGTAATATTTAAGTTGATGTAGGGCGGAATTATCAGGTAATGACTGTCGGTACGTCCATGCCTGTGCGCCCCTTGATGTTGGCGATTTGATCCGCAATAGCGATTAGGTCAGCAAGAAATTCCTGGGTATCTTCTTCGATGCGAGCGGCATCATTGCAGTAATCTTCGATATACACACGTAGCGTTGCACCACTTGTGCCGGTGCCAGAGAGACGGAAGATGATCCGTGCACCGTTTTCAAACAGCAGGCGCAGGCCCTGGTGTGTGCTGACACTGCCATCAACCGGGTCGGTATAACTGAATTCATCGGCGGTACTGATTGTGTATGTGCCAAACTGTTTTCCAGGCAGGTTGCCAAGCTGATTTTGCAGATTCTCGACAAGCCCCTGTGCAGCGTCACTGTCGACGCCTTCATAATCATGGCGAGTGTAGAAACTGCGCCCGTAGCTCTGCCAGTGATCAGCCAGTATCTCAGCGACGGATTGTTTGCGTACGGCGATGATATTTAACCAGAACAAGACTGCCCACAGACCATCTTTTTCCCTGACGTGATCTGAACCTGTGCCAAAGCTTTCTTCACCACACAGGGTAATCTTGCCAGCATCAAGCAGATTGCCAAAAAATTTCCAGCCGGTCGGTGTTTCATAGCATTCGATGCCTAGCTTGTCGGCGACGTGGTCAACAGCCATGCTGGTGGGCATGGAGCGCGCAACGCCGGCGAGACCATCTATATAACCAGGAACGAGGGTGGCATTCGCCGCAAGGAGGGCAAGGCTGTCACTCGGGTTGACGAAACACTGTCGGCCAAGAATCATATTACGATCACCATCACCGTCCGAGGCCGCACCGAAATCTGGTGCGTTTTCGCTCATCATGATGTCGGCGAGTTCATGGGCATAGGTCAGGTTCGGATCCGGGTGGCCGCCACCAAAGTCATCTTTGGGTGTACAGTTGAGCAGGCAGTCCTCTGCGACACCGAGGTTGTCTACGAAGATAGCCTTTGCATAGGGGCCTGTTACGGCATGCATGCCATCAAAGCAAAGCCTGAAGTCACCACTGAGGAGTTCACGAATCTGTTCAAAATCAAACAATTCCTGCATGAGTTGGACGTAATCCTTGACCGGATCAATGACTTCGACAATCGTATTGCCGTAGTGGTGATGTCCCGCATTATCGAGCGGGACTTCCGGTATTTCAGTCAGGTGGTAATGCGTAATCTGCTTGCTGTGTGCGTAAATGGCCTCGGTCAGGCCTTCAGTCGCCGGTCCACCATTAGCAGTATTAAACTTGATGCCAAAATCGCCATCCGGGCCACCGGGATTGTGGCTGGCTGAGAGGATAATGCCGCCATAGGCCATGTGCTTACGGATGACATGTGATGCTGCGGGTGTCGATAACAGGCCACCCTGGCCAACCAGGATTCGCCCGAAACCAGCCGCGATGGCCATACGGATAATTAACTGGATAGCGCTCAGGTTAAAATAGCGCCCGTCTCCACCAATCACGAGGGTCGTACCGAGTTTGCTTTCCAGCTCATCAAATAGCGACTGGACGAAATTTTCGAGATAATGTTCCTGCTGGAATACAGTGACCCGCTTGCGCAGACCTGACGTGCCTGGACGCTGATCGGTGAAAGGCTGTGTGGAGACGATATTGATTCGCATAGCCTGATTCTAGCAAGCCAGGCGTAAATGTGGAGAACTATCTGAGTGTGCTTGAAAATGGTGCAGGCTATCCCCATGTTGCACCGATAGCGTATTTATAGAATTAAAATAGGAGAACATCGTTACCATGACTGTTGAGGCACATAAGGAAACCATGGAGTTCCAGACGGAGGTGCGGCAACTGCTGCAACTCATGATTAACTCTTTGTACAGTAACAAGGAAATCTTCCTTCGCGAGCTTGTATCCAATGCATCCGATGCCTGTGACAAGTTGCGTTTCGAGGCGCTTGCCGATGATGCCCTGATGGTGGGTGACAGCGATCTCGGGATAATTGTCGATTTTGACAAGGACACACGTAGCGTCACGATTGCGGACAATGGTATCGGCATGTCTCGCCAGGAGGTTATCGATAATATAGGTACCATCGCCAAGTCAGGTACGAAGCAGTTCTTCGAGGCACTCAGTGGTGACCAGGCCAATGATGCAAACCTGATCGGCCAGTTCGGGGTCGGTTTCTACTCGGCTTTCATTATTGCTGATCGTGTCACGGTTGAAACGCGTCGTGCCGGCACTACTGAAGAACATGGCGTGCGCTGGGAATCGGCAGGTGAAGGTGACTTCTCTCTGGAAACCATCAGTAAGCCTACCCGCGGCACCATTATTACTCTTCATCTGAAAGAAGATGAAGACGAATTCCTCGACGGTTTCCGTCTGCGTCATATCATCCGTAAATATTCAGACCATATCAGCCTGCCGATTATGATGATGTCCGAACCGACACCGGTGATGGGCGAAGATGGTAAAGAGGAAGAGACACCAGAACCGGAACTGGAAAAGGTCAACAGCGCTTCGGCGCTGTGGGCACGTCAGAAAAATGACATCTCGGATGAAGAGTACAACGAGTTCTACAAGCACGTCGGCCATGATTTCCAGGACCCGTTGTGTCATGTGCACAGTCGTGTTGAAGGTAACCTTGAGTACACGTCATTATTATACGTACCTTCGAAGGCACCATTTGACCTGTGGGACCGCAATACACGGCATGGCATCAAGCTGTATGTACGCCGCGTCTTTATCATGGATGATGCTGAGCAGCTGATGCCGCAGTACCTGCGTTTCGTGCGTGGTGTCATCGACTCGTCTGATTTACCACTGAACGTGTCACGCGAGATCCTGCAACACAACAAGGTGATTGACAGCATTCGCGCAGGTTCAGTGAAGAAGGTCCTGACAATGCTTGATGGTATTGCAAAGAATAACCCTGAGCAGTATGCAACATTCTGGAGTGAATTCGGTAACGTTCTCAAGGAGGGCCCGGGTGAAGACCAGGTGAACATGGAACTGATTGCGAAACTATGTCGTTTCGCGACGACGCACACCGACAGTGATGAACAGAATGTTTCACTGAATGATTACATTGAGCGTATGCCGGAAGGGCAGGAAAAAATCTACTTTATTACCGCAGACAGTTTCAGCGCCGCTAAGAACAGTCCACACCTTGAGATTTTCCGCAAGAAGGGTATCGAGGTCTTACTGCTCAGTGACCGTGTCGATGAATGGCTCGTTGCGTCACTGACCGAGTTTGATGGCAAGCCATTACAGTCTGTTGCAAAGGGTGACCTGGATCTCGGCGAGATGGAAGACAAGGAAGAGAAGGAACAGCAGGAAGCAGCTGAAAAGGCCAACGAAGACTTTATTGGTCGTATCAAGACGGTATTAGGTGAGTCGGTAAAAGATGTTCGTGTCACGCACCGACTGACCAGCACGCCAGCCTGTCTGGTTTCAGAAGCCCATGATATGAGTGGTAACCTCGAGCGTATCCTCAAGGCAGCAGGTCAGGATGTGCCGGATCTGAAACCGATCCTCGAGATAAACCCGGACCATGCGCTGGTCGAAATGTTGAAGGGTCAGGACAATGATGAACAGTTCGCGGACTGGAGCCAGATCCTGTTTGACCAGGCTTTGTTAACCGAAGGTGGTCAGCTTGAAGACCCGGCTGGTTTCGTTCAGCGCCTTAATAATATGCTGCTGAGTCTTGCAAAATAACCGTTAGCCAGGTCATTGCGAGTCGTGCCCGAATGGGTACGACGTGGCAATCTAGTTGATGTCATTAACTGTCGAAAATAGATTACTTCGCCCGTAGTGCCGGGCTCGTAATGACACGGTTTGAGGCTAAAGTTACGCTGTTTCCTGCCGACACCCTCCTCATAGAGTGTTTTATTTCGGCCTGATCTTGGCCGGTGGAGGGAAAATGGCCGTTTCAAGAACCTGGATTGTACTACTCAGCATGATGCTGATCGGAACAGTCCATGCCGAAGATATGGATGCTGACGTCGATGTACCGGACGTCGATACGGTTGCCCTTGAAGAGGACTTTGACCTGTTTGGCTCAGCCACTGATGCGGTTGATTCAGCCGGTGAGAGTGCCAAAAGTGTCTATGACTCGTTCAGTGATGGCATTGAGGAAATCTCGAACACGGTCGATCTCTACCCTGAGCCCAAGACGCCCCCTGTGTTTGCCGTCGATGCAGAAAAGAGCTGTGTCGCCCTCGACGATGAGATCGTTGCGCTGATACCTCTGACCCACCGTACAGTACCGGATTTCTATAACGACCCCGTTAATGCTGCGGCAGTCTTCCTTGGTACAACCGGTCTCATCATTGATGTAACGGTACGAGATGTTCCGATCTGGTACAGTTTTCTCGGCTATACCGGTTATCAAAAGCTTAAGCAGGAAGACCGTGTCCGCCGCGCCAACCTGCGTATCAGTTCCCTGCGTCGCGTGAAGGCCAAGAAGCGCTGCTTCGAAACCTGATTCCCTCAACACCTCTATGGCATACTGCTGAGCATGACGCAGCAGATAGACACTATGCGCCTGGACAAGTGGCTCTGGGCAGCGAGATTCTTCAAGACCCGTAAACTTGCGACCGAGGCAATTGCCGGTGGCAAGGTGCATCGCGGGGGACACCGCGTAAAACCCTCTCAGGCTATACAGGTTGATGATGAACTCGAGATTACCCGGGGACCCTACCGCTATACCGTAATCGTGGCAGCGCTCAACAAACAGCGAGGCCCGGCTAGTGTTGCGCAAACCCTCTACACAGAAACCACAGATAGCCAGGCCGAACGGGAACAACTTGCCAGTGAGATGCGCGCCCATGCCGCACACACACCTTCACCGCAACACCGTCCCGATAAACGTTCCCGACGGCGGATTATTCGTTTCACGCGCAAACAGGACTGAGTTTTATCACCTGTGGACCATAGGGGAATATTGCCGCTCTAATCAGCTGCGGAATACCTGATAAATCTGGTAAACTTCAGCTTTTGCTAATATTAGAACCTGTTTTTTGGAGGTCGCATGCGTCCGGCACAGTTGTTAGCCGTCCTGGAAAGAGAATTCAGCAGTACCGATGCGGGGCATCACACCCCGGTCATGTTATGGGGCCCCCCCGGTGTCGGGAAGTCGCAGATGATTGCCCAGGTTGCTGAGAAACATAACGTCGAGGTGATCGATATTCGCCTGTCGCAGATGGAACCGACTGATCTGCGCGGTATCCCGTTCCGCCTCGATGACATGGTGGAGTGGGCAATCCCGGCAATTTTGCCGGATGTCGAGCGTCATGGCGAACGGGGTATCCTGTTTCTCGACGAAATCACCTCGGCAGCGCCGACTGTTTCGGCAGCCGCGTACCAGTTAATTCTCGATCGACGTCTGGGTGAATACCGGGTACCTGATGGCTGGGCCATTTTCGCAGCCGGTAACCGGCAGGGCGATCGCGGTGTCACCTACACGATGCCGGCACCGCTCGCGAACCGCTTTTCACATTTTGAGGTCGACACGCACCTGGACGACTGGGTTGCCTGGGCATATGAGCACGATATCGATGAGCGTGTCATTGCGTTCCTGCGTTTTCGTCCCGAGTTGTTGTTTGACTTTGATCCAGCACATAACCCGGTGGCATTCCCGTCACCGCGCTCGTGGGAATTTGCCCATCGTGGTCTGCACAAGTTTGGCGATCATCCCGATTTGTTACTCGGCACGTTGCAGGCATGTGTCGGCCCGGCAGCCGGTATCGAACTGAAGGCCTTTGTCGATAACCTCGATAACATGCCAGATATCGATGCCATTCTGCGTGGCGAAGACATCAACGTACCGAAAGAAATCGATCTTCAGTATGCCGTTGCCGCTGCACTTGTTGGTCGTGCAATCCGCGCGAAGAACGAAGACACGCGTGAGCAAACCTGGGGGCATATTCTTGATTACGCACGCAGCTTCCCGCAACGCGAGATGGGTGTCATGCTTGTCTCGGATATGCATCGTGCCGTGGGTGAGGAAATGTTTACCGTGCCACAGTTTGCAACCTGGGCGAAAGACATCGCCGACGTCATGCTTTATAACTAGTTAAATATTTCGACAGGATTAACAGGATGAACAAGATTTAAAAGAACACAAGGAGGTGTAAAAATGATCATGGATGATCTCACGCAATTAGTTATCGGTTGCGCATATGAGGTACACAATACCCTGGGTAGTGGTTTTCTTGAGAAGATATATGAAAATTCGCTAGTCAGAGAATTGAGGTTACATGGCCTGTCAGTTCAACAGCAGGCCCCTGTGAGCGTACAGTATAAAGGTGCCAAAGTAGGTGAGTATTCAGTTGATATCCTGGTTGAAAAGCAACTTGTTTGCGAATTAAAAGCTGTTTCATCCATTTTGCCAACACATCAGGTGCAACTCCTTAACTATCTTGTCGCAACTGGGATAGATGATGGTTTACTTATTAATTTCTCTAAAAGTGTTGAGGTAAAACGTAAGTATCGATTGTTTTCTAATCAATCCTGTAAATCTTGTTAATCCTGTCTTAAGAATATGTCTGAAAAAGTCGAAACAAAACTTGCCGCTGCACGCACCCGGTTAATCCTGGATAAACCGTTCCTGGGTGCACTCGTGTTGCGCCTGCCGATGATGCAGGCCACGGCAAGCTGGTGCAAAACCACAGCGACTGATGCAAAGACATTTTATTACAATCACGATTACATCGACGCGTTGTCACTTGAGCAAACCCAGTTCATCCTTGCGCATGAAGCCCTGCATTGTGCCTTGTCGCATTTTGCGCGACGCCAACACCGTATCAAGCACCGCTGGGATCTGGCCTGTGACCTGGCCATTAATCCGATCCTCGTCACTGAGGGAATGAAACCGACACCCGATACACTTTACGACCCACAGTATGATGGCATGACGGCCGAGGAGATCTATCCGACCATTGATGACCTGGATGATCGCGAGACCGAGGATCAACATGTTTACGATGAGGATGATCGTGAATCCCAGGAAAACAACGAACCGTCACAGGGCGAAGGTAATAAAGGTGACCAACCTGATGATGAACAACGCAAAGACGACAAGGGCAGTGGTGGCGATCAGTCTGGTACCGATGCGGATAACCAGTCTGAGTGTAACGAGGCCGAGTTTGATGAAAACCACGGCGGTTCCGGACAGCCACCACCACTGACAGATGCTGAAAAAGAGTCTCTTTCTGTGCAGTGGCAGCAGCGCCTCGCCGGTGCTGCACAAACCGCAATGCAATCAGGCAAGATGGGTGAGGCACTGGCGCGCCTGGTTGATCACCTTTTACAACCGCAACTACCGTGGCGAATGTTGCTGGCACGTTACATGACAGCGGTTGCACGCGATGATTATAGCTTCCAACGCCCGTCACGACGTGAAGGCAGTGCGATACTGCCGAGTCTGCGTAGTAGCCAGATCGATGTCACGATTGTGATTGATACAAGTGGCTCGATCAGTGATGCCGAGGTCGATGAATTTATTTCCGAGGTCGATGCAATCAAAGGGCAGATGCGTGCGCGGATCACCCTGCTTGCCTGTGACGATCAGATTAGCGAAAATGCGCCATGGACATTTGAGCCATGGGATACGTTTGACGTGCCCGATGACATGATGGGCGGCGGCGGCACGGACTTTCGACCTGCCTTTGAATTTGTTCAACAGCAGGGCAAGCAACCTGATTTGTTGATCTATTTTACGGACGCCGAAGGAGAGTTCCCGGACCATGAACCTGCTCACCCGGTGATATGGCTCGTTAAGGGCAAGCAGAAAACTCCCTGGGGTCAGCGCGTCCAGCTTAACTGAGCTTGGTGAATACCTGATTGAGGAAAAACACATGGTCATTGCGAACGCAGCGAGGCAATCTTTTATCTTGGATTAGAAAACTATAGATTGCTTCATCGATACCTCCTTGCAATGACGAGATCTTAATAAAGTTTTTTAAAGAGTTGTAACGAATTATGCCACTTTCCACAGAAGACAACCTGCGTCTTAACGTCATGTTAGCCAACAAGGTCGATGCCGTACGTATCAATGAAGGGCGCATGCTTGTTTATGGCCTTGCCGCTGATAACGAAATGCAGGTGCAATTGAATCCGAACTGCCGTGACGAGTTATACATCAAGCAGGTCAGGGAATTATTGTCAGGGCATGTACTGGGCTCGCCTGGTGGTTACCCCGTCTTCTTGAAGCGCTGGACGCGCATGGGGCAAATGAAGGATGACAGCCTTGCGGACCTTCTCAAACTCGGTGAGCCAGAGGCAGTCATGGCGGTTGTTTGTGCACAGGGTTTGACGGATGAACTCGCCCGGCTCGCATGGTGGGCGGCACCCGAGGCCGAACATGCGCGTCGTATGCTGGAAAGTGCGCATGTCGTAAACGGAACGATGGGTGTTGAACTGGCCGATTTCTTGATCGAGTTTCTGCCCTTTGAAGAAGATCCACATGCAATTGTTCGCAGTGTGCGTCTCGTGCTGCAGAGTGATCTGATCAGTGACGAAGCACGAGAAAAATTGTGGGCACGTGGCCTGAAAAAGAATGTCTATCGCATCGGCTTTCTCGAAGCCTGCCCGGATGAATTACCAGAGTCTGTCCCTGCACGTGCAGACATTGAGCAATACCAGTCACAGCTCAAGCTGCTTGCAGACAAAGGCAATGCATTGGCTGCACACTTGATGAAGATATTTTCGTCTGAAGGTCAAAGTTTTATCCATACAGGGGCAATGATCCTGAAAAAACCGACCAACCAGGAAGCGGTCTGTGCGCTTCTCAATGCAGTCGGACGTTATTTTGATCATGAATATGAACCTGTCATCGACGAGTTGGGTGAGACTGCCTCCAATGCTATGGCCGAACAGGATATTAATGTGTTGCTCGAAAATGCCAGGCAGGAAGTCGCTCGACCAGGAAGTGAACTGCAAGCGATACTTGATCTGTTCCCTGAGTTGGAGGCCGAGCTTGTAGCAGTCATCGCGCTTGCATCAGTGACCGATGCGGTAGCCACTCCCGTATTTGCCAGAACTGATGCTGTAGGATCGGTTATGCGTAAGAAACTCGCCCCTGTCACAGCCCCATTGTTTGAGCAATTTTCATGCCTGAGCCAGACATCCTGAAACCAACCTCACTGTAAATGTACAAATATCATTGCGTTAACAACCCTGTTACTGCCTGTTTGGCGGGTGGCAGCAGTTTTTTTGTTTTTTTAAATTTATTGGAACCTTTGACCTGGTTTATCCGTGTTAAAGGATAAGGACGGTTTTTTTTCAAGAGTTTGTTCTAAATGTGAACTATGCACGCACGCTGTGTGTCACATGAACTATATATTTCTTTATAGATTAGGTTGCCAGAACTGATCCATAAGATATGGATGAACAAAATTTGCGGGGAAGCGAACTGGTTTGGCGCAACAGATAGGTAGTCAAAGGTGGAAACAATGGCAATCCCGCAGTCAGTGCTTCATTATTTCAGGCAATGCGCGAGCAAGTATATTACGCAGGCCCATAAGCCAACGCGTACCCTTGAAGAAACTGCTGATCTTATCGGCATGCATCACAAACAGGTCTTGCGAGCAGTTGTATTAAGTGATGGCAAACGTCGCTACATGGCCGTCTTGCCTATATCTCATGTGCTCGATTTTTCTGCCCTGCGTAATGAATTCGGCAAGGATTTTCATCTGGAAAAATCAGTGAGTCTGACTTCGCTGTTCCCAACATGTGAAGCAGGGTCAATTCCACCGCTGGGCAAACCTTTTAACCTTCCAATGCTCTTAGACAGAAGTATTACTGAGTTGGCAGAGGTAGTGTTTGAACCAGGTTCTCACTCAGTCGTGATACGGATGCGCGGCATTGATTACACGCGGCTCGTAAGTGATGAACGTTTTGGCCGGTTTTCATACCCGATTGAAGAACATCAGCAGCGAACAATCAGTCAGTCTGCCGACAACAAACCACACGACATCAAACACCGAATCGAGAAGATATATGATCTGCCTGCAATTCCTGAGGTGGCAATGCGGATCCTTGAGTTAAGTCGCAAAGATGAACCATCAATTATTGAACTTGCTGATATCGTGATGACTGATCCAAGCCTGTCTGCGCAAACCCTGCGCTATGCCTCTTCATCACTGTTTGGTTATCGCGGTGATGTTGATACTGTCCAGGATGCAATTGCACGTGTCCTGGGTTTTGAAATGACCATGAACATGGCGCTGGGGATTGCGGTAGGCAAACGTTTCCGCAACCCGGTAGATGGGCCACTTGGTCTGGATGCGTTCTGGCGACACAGTGTTGCCTGTGCCACGTTGACACAGCGTCTTGCGCGCCTCATGCCACTTGACCAGCGGCCCAAGCCGGCAATGGCGTATCTTACTGGTCTGTTACATAACTTCGGCTTCCTGTTACTCGGCCACATGTTCCAGCCTGAGTTTTACCTGTTGAATAAACTTGTTGCCGCACACCCTGAAAAACCAATTACCGAACTTGAACACCAGGTGATTGGGATGGGAAGTGCCCGTGATGCAATAGAAATGGGCCATGCCCAGCTCGGCGCCTGGTTAATGGAGGCCTGGTGCTTGCCTGACGAGGTCACTACGACTGTTCGTGAACATCACTCCGAGAGCTACGATGGCGAACATGCTGTGTTCGTTAAACTGGTCAGGATTGCCAATCATCTGCTCAAACGTATAGATATTGGCGATGAGTTAGATACGGATCTTCCGCAGAGTGTTTTGACTGAACTGGGACTGGATGAAGAACGGGTACATGAAGCGTTTGTATCCCTGGTTGAGTCAGAGTTCAATGATGTCGATGCGATCGCAAAGCAGATGGCTGCCTGACCAGCACGACTGCTAACATCCTTTATCCATTAGTTAATTTTATGCCGAATCATCCTTGCTAATGGAATTATTACATTTCTAAAGCGTCTATATACTATTATGTACACATCTTTAATGAGGGGTGCAGGATGAGTGTATTGCCTAACATTGGCAGGTTTCGTAGCCTGATTATTTCAATGTTGATACTCGCAGCACCGTCAATGACGGTCGCAAAAGAGCGTCTGTCGCCGATGAAAGCGGATATCAAACAGGTCAAACAGTGGAACCTTTTCGCTGATTCGATCTATAACCTGCATAAGGCACAGATCGAGAATACGCCCATCCGTACTGAAGAAGAAGTCGGTGGTTATGGAGGCGTGAATGCAGGTGATTTTTATAAAGAAGTCCGCTACTACAACAAGGATACGGGTCAACTCCTGAGCACGATACAGTGGGAGCTTGAACGTCCCGATGTCATCCATAGTATTGAAGTATTTGTCTACAAGCATGACAGGGTTCATCTTGATTATTCTGCAACGTACCTGCCACATCACCGAAATGCACCGGTTCACACGATGGTCAATTTTTACGGTGATACCGATGGTCTGAGGTCATTCCGTCAGTTTGATGCATCAGGCGAACATATTTACGAGCAATGTTATGGGCAGCATTTCGATGAAGACGTCGATATCTCGCTTGAAGATTACCAGTTACTGGCTCCCGGTCCGGAAGTGACCGCCATGATGAAGCAAGAATCCTACCTTGCCTGTTTCGGTGATATGCCAAAGCAGGTAGGCAAATACATTGACCCCTTAAGCAATATTCCCGACGCAGAGATACAACTGGCAACACACGACTATGTTGATGATTCATCACGTTACCAGGAAAAGGTGAAGGCCTTATCACGCAAGATTGGTTTTAACCCTGATCGGGCTACCCTGTATGTAAAAAGGGCCATCGAATATTTTAATTTGCTTGAACTCGATCTTGCCGAGGCGGATTTGAATAAGGCAATTGAGATCGACAGCAAACAACCACAGGCCTATTTCTGGCGCGGCATGGTGTACGGCCGCACAGGTCGGGTCAAAGATGGTATTGCAGACCTTAGTGTATTTCTTACCTACTACCCGGACAGTTCACTTGGTTTTACCAAGCGTGGTGTTCGCTACATCTGGGATGGTCAGTATGAAAAGGCCGAACGCGATTTGCGCAAGGCACTTGACCTGAATCCGGCTAATGCCGAAGCCCATGATGATCTTGGGGTGCTGATGGCACACAAGAAAGAACTCGATAAGGCGATCGAGCACTTTTCTAAAACCATCAAGCTCGAACCTTCTTACCAGAAGGCTTACCATAATCGTGCAACAGCGTATTACCTGCAGGGTAAGTTTCCTCTGGCGCTGAGCTCTGTTGAGCGAAGCCTGACACTGAAACCGGATAACCGGAGTTCAGTACTTTTGAAAAGCGAGATTGTCGCCGCGATGGGGTATCAGGATGAGGCCGAGGACCTGCGCAAGCAAGCCGGCTTATTACCTGAAAGTGGCTGGTCAGAACAGTTTACGCTGAAATAACGCTTTATAAGTATCTCCCATCGGCCCATTTATTCTGTTGACTGGTATGCAAGGGACCAGTGTGCATAATCGGGACTGGATAAACACAAATTAATCGGGAGGCGGTATGCGCATCATCCTGCTGGGTGGTCCAGGTGCTGGTAAAGGCACACAGGCGAACTACATTAAAGACAAATACAACATCCCCCAGATCTCAACCGGGGACATGCTGCGTGCAGCCGTGAAAGCGGGTACACCACTTGGTATCGAGGCAAAGAAGGTCATGGATGCAGGAGGCCTCGTTTCTGATGAGATCATCCTCGGCCTGGTCAAGGAACGCATCGCCGAGCCTGATTGCAGTAACGGTTTCCTGTTTGATGGTTTCCCTCGCACCATTCCCCAGGCAGATGCCTTAAAAGAGCGCGGTGTTGAAGTGGATGCAGTCGTTGAGATTGATGTCGACGACGACGAGATCGTCAAGCGTATGGGTGGGCGTCGTGTGCACCTGACTTCAGGACGTACCTATCATGTCATGTATAACCCGCCGAAGGTTGAAGGCAAGGATGATGAAACAGGCGAAGATCTGATTCAACGTGATGATGATCAGGAAGAAACTGTTCGTAAACGTCTCGATGTTTACCATGAACAGACAGAACCGTTGATTGATTATTATTCAGACTGGGCGAACAGTGGAGAGGAGGGTGCGCCACGTTACATCAAGATTGAAGGAGTCGGTTCAGTCGAGGACATCCGCGATAGTATTTTTGCCGGGCTTGGTTAAGCAAAGAAATGTAATAAAAAAAAGACCAGCACAGATGTGCTGGTCTTTTATCCCGTTCCCGCCCCTGCAGTATTCGTTACGCCATACTGGATCACCGCTTGCCACGCAGCCTGTTTTGGGCAGCAGGTGAAACACAACTTCGACTCAGTATAGCAAACTCATATGGAGTTGCGAGCTGATGTATACTCTTGGCTGTTATTTATTGGAAGATTTACACGAATGTTAGGAAAGTCTTATATTGGTGAGAGCGATTTTCACCATGACAAAGCGGATCTTACTGGCGTCCTGTTCTGTAACCTCGGTACGCCGGAAGCGCCAACGCCCTCAGCCGTGCGTCGCTTTTTACGCGACTTTCTCAGTGATCCGCGCGTCGTTGAGATCCCCAGACCGATATGGTGGTTGATACTGAATGGTATTATCCTGCCATTTCGTCCTCGTCATGTTGCGAAAGCCTACCAGAGCATCTGGATGGAAGGTGGCTCTCCCCTGATGGTTATTAGTCAGCAGCAGCGCGATGCACTTGCTGCAGAGTTGAAGGCTGGAACCGGCGAGGATGTGCCTGTCGCGTTGGCCATGTGTTATGGCGAGCCGTCTATTCCAGCTGCACTGCGGGAGTTACGCGACCAGGGTGTGAGGCGTGTACTCGTATTACCCGCCTATCCTCAGTATTCAGCCTCCACGACGGCAGCCGTCTTCGATATTGTTACCCGTGAACTACAAAACTGGCGCTGGATACCTGAATTACGCATGGTAAACAGTTACCACACCGATCCTGTGTATATTGAGGCACTCGCGGCCAGTGTGCGTGCACACCGGGAGCAGCATGGACAGGCTCAACGCCTGCTTATGTCATTCCATGGTTTGCCCAGGGCGATGTTATTGGCAGGCGACCCGTATTATTGCCAGTGTCAGGCTACGGCACGCCTGCTGGCCGACAAACTCGAGCTGAAGGAGGACGAGTGGGGTATTGCCTTTCAGTCACGTCTTGGTAAAGCGGAGTGGTTGAAACCCTATACTGACAAGACCCTGGTTGAATGGGCTGGAGAAGGTATTGAGTCGGTTGATGTGATCTGTCCCGGCTTTTCAGCAGATTGCCTTGAGACCCTCGAGGAAATCGCGATGCAAAACCGTGATACTTTTCTGGAAAGTGGTGGTAGGGAATACCGCTATATCCCGGCATTGAATGCGGATAATACCCATATTCACCTGTTTGCCTCACTGGTAAGGCAGCACACCTCTGGTTGGTCATTCGGTGGTACTGATGAGACGAACCGAAGCTTACGCAGCGACCGTGCAACGCGCTTAGGCGCAAGGAAATAATTCTAATACATTGATAAATAAATAATTATGCTTTCAGGCGTGCGTTGGCAGTGTAATCTGCTATCATATGCGCCGCTGATTTTACCGAATTAAAGGGATCACTATGTCCAAGAAACACCCGATTGTTGCCGTGACCGGTTCTTCCGGTGCGGGTACTACCACTGTAAAGCGTGCTTTTGAGCACATTTTCCACCGTGAAGACATTAACCCGCTGGTGGTCGAAGGTGACAGTTATCACCGCTACGACCGTGCTGCCATGAAAGAACAGATGGCTACGGAAGAAGAGCAGGGTAACAAGTTCTTCAGTCACTTTGGTGAGAATGCCAACCATTTCGACAAGCTGGCAGAAACCTTTGAGTCTTATTCAAAAACCGGTGAGTGCCAACGCCGTTACTACCTGCATAGTGATGAAGAAGCCGTTGAGCATAATGGCCGTCTCGGTACTGACCTGACACCAGGCCAGTTCACACCATGGGAAGACATCAAGGACAAGACTGACCTGTTGTTCTACGAAGGTCTGCATGGCCTTGCTAAAACTGATAACAACGACGTTGCCCAGCACGTGGACCTGGGTGTCGGCGTGGTGCCGATTGTTAACCTCGAGTGGATCCAGAAGATTTTCCGTGACAATGCCGAGCGCGGTTACGATGCTGAAGTCATCGTGGATACTATCCTGCGTCGTATGCCGGACTACGTGAACTACATTACACCGCAGTTCTCACTGACAGACGTTAACTTCCAGCGTGTTTCTACGGTGGATACCTCTAATCCTTTTATCGCCCGTGACATTCCTACTCCGGATGAAAGCTTTATTGTGATTCGTTTCCGTAAGCCTGCAGAATTTGGTGTTGATTTCCCACACCTGCTGAACATGATTCAAAACTCATTCATGTCTCGCCCGAACACAATTGTTGTTCCAGGTGGCAAGATGGGCTTTGCCATGGAATTGATCCTTGAACCGAAGATCCAGCGCTTGTTGGAAGGCAAGAACGGCTAGATTGTTCGTTCAGACAGTTCGTAAAAAAGGCAGCCTCTGGCTGCCTTTTTTATTGCCAGTATGAAAGGTAGGTATTTCAATGATGACTGTGCGCAGCCTTGATCCCGCGTTGCTCATCAATGCTGTTGATGATGACGATGCCACCGACAAAAAAGACCAGAGTGATTAACAGGCTCATCCGGTGGTCACCCTGATTCAGCCAGTTCAGCAGTCCATAAGACACCGGGCCAATGATCGCGGCAAGTTTTACGCACATGCCCCACAGGCCAAAGAATTCGCCGTAGCGTCCGGGTGGGCTGAACAGGCCGATCAGTGCGCGACTTGCAGACTGTGAGGCACCGAGTGCCAGGCCGATCAGGTTGGCTGCAATCCAGAAGGGATTGGTTTCTGTACTGGACCAGGCGATGAAGATTGCAGCACACCATATTAGCAGGGTCACAATGAGTGTGCGCACCGAGCCGAGCTTGTCCTGTACGTGGCCGAAGATAAAGGCACCGATGGCAGCCGTGATATTAACAATGCCAATGAGGATGATGTTCTGTTTTGTATCAAAGCCCATGACCTGTTCGGCATATACAGCTGCAAGTACGATGACAATATAGATGCCGGCATGGAAACAGGTGAGTGCGATCATAAAGCGCTTTAGATCTGGGAATTTATGCATGTGTTTGAGTGTTTGCATGACACGGCCAAAGGCACTGCGAATGACCAGTTTTGCACTCTTTGATGCTGTGCCACGTTCCTTTACCCACAACAGTGTTGGACAGGCGGTAATGGCAAAACAACCCGCCACTATGAGCATGCATACAGGTACATAGTCGGTTGCAATCTGACCGTTTGATTCTGCCCAGGTGACATAGGCCAGGCAGAGTAGCAGGGTGAACAGGCCACCGATAAAACCAATCGACCAGCCAAGTCCTGACAGGCGACCGATTTCATCCTTTGAGGCAAGTTCAGGTAAAAAGGCTGCGATCAGATTTTCACCCGTAGCAAACATGTAGTAGGAACAGATCACAAACACGGTCGCCAGCACCATATCTCCCCGCTCAGGGAGATACAGCAAGGCTGTAAACAGTACACAGCCTAAAGTGCTGATGACAAGCAGGCGCTTGCGCATCGCATACAGATCGGAAAAAGCCCCGACGACAGGCGCTGTAAACAGGATAAGTGCATTACCTGTCGCGATCGCAAGTGTCCAGAGCAGGGTTGCACTGCCTGCATCCAGACCATTGCCCATGGCGATGGTCGAGACAAAATAGGCGTTGTAGATCGTGGTCAGGACAACCGTGGTATAGCCGGAGTTGGCGAAGTCATACATCGCCCAGGACAGTTTTTCACGTTTGGTGACCGCGTTGGCTGGCATGTTTTTTTTATCCCGTGTTGCAGGTAGTATAGCGAACAATTCCGCAGAGTCGGAGTCTATTATGTATCTGGAATCTATTTATCAGGGATAACTATGAAACGTTTTTTGATCACTTGCTTGTTACTACTGCCTGCTTTGTCTATTAACGCCGCACCTGTTTATGTTGAACATGACTGGCTGGCGAAAAACCTGGATAACAAGGATGTCATTGTCCTGGATATGACTGCTGACAATGTGCAATACCTGCGTTTCCATATTCCCGGTGCAGTACGTCTTTCCTACCATGACATTGTGACAAAGCGAAAACGGGATAAAGTCTCGGTACGTCTTGCGGATGAACAACTCGTCAAGATCCTAGGCGCGATCGGTGTAAGGGATGCCCATCATGTGGTGATTTATGACGACATGGGTGGGCTCGATGCCGGTCGCCTGTTTTGGGAGCTCGAGCGTATCGGCCATCATGAAGTATCAGTGCTGCGAGGTGGACTCGTGAAATGGGTACTCGAAGGTCACAAGGTCGATAACAAGCCGGTCCAGCATGCAGCGGTTGTGTACAAAAAGAATAGGGATGGGCGTAAAAACGAGGCCAGCCTCGATGATATTCGTAATGATAAAGACGCGACCCTGCTTGATGTTCGATCACTGGACGAGTATGTGGGCCACCCACGTTACCCGCGCAGTGGCCGCATCCCGGGCGCAAAGTGGTGGCCATGGGAAGAAAATGTTGATTTTGACAACGGCTTTGTGCCGAAAAACAAACAAACTCTCCAACTTGCACTGAATAATATCGGTGTCAATGACAAGGACATGCCACTCACCCTGTATTGCCGTTCTGGACACCGTGCCAGCCAGAGTTACCTGACCCTGCGAGATCTCGGTTACACGAACGTGAAGCTCTACGATGCTTCAATGGCGGAGTACAGCCAGCGACGTGACTTACCACTTGAAAAAGGCCGCTAAAACAAAAGGATGATAACCAGATTTAACAATTTGTAACCTAAAGATATGCGTCATTCGGACGCTATAGAAGTTGAGGGGCAAAGAAATTTTGTCACTTGCCGAGGATACAAAAAACGATAAATGCCTTCGCAAGCGACCATTTATGGTCAAGGTGTGAAAATGAAGGCATATGCGTCTAAAATCTGGAAAAATCCGTTATTTTCATTGTTTATGCAGGGAGTGCTGGCTTACATGGTCATGGTTGTTATGATTATTGGGACCTTGCAGATACCGCCGGATGCAATCCTCGACAGCAGTTTGAGGGATATCATTTCAATTTTTGAGGACTGATAAATCATGCCAATTAACCCGATATTGAACTCAGGTGTTCAGGGTGTACAGGCCGGATTGGCCAGTGCACGGGATAATGCTGAGCGTGTTGCGCGATTTGGCACGACCGAGTCAGGGGCAGAGCTTGGTGGGCTTGCCGAGCCGCTCATTGGCCTGAAGCAGGACCTTCTCCAGGTACAGGCTTCGGCAGAGGTCATTTCTACCGTCGATGAGATCTTGACCAGCCTGTTTGACCAGAACAACCAGAGCGGCTAAAAATTACCACTCTTTTCGATAATTAAGCCTTATTCTTTTAATAAATCCCCACTACGGCTCATATTTTATCTGTTTTAGCATCTAGATAGGCAGGAATGCGGCCGTGGCCAGGCGCTGTATCACATTCTTTATGCGTCTTTTTGTGCTTTCGGCAACGATTTTTGCCAGTGTGTCCTGTAGAGATACCATCTTGCCAAACAGGCGTTCAAAGCTCAGGTTAGGTACACCCCGACCAATACCGTTACTGAGCAGGTACAGGCGCCCCTGAGCATCACGGTAATTACTCAGTCGCCACACGGCGATTTCGATGTTTCGTGCCGAGTTATAGAGCTTTTGTGGTGCCAGTTCGTCGGTAATGAAAAATTCTGCTTTGTCGCCATATGCGGCATATAGCATTTTACGCAGACCGTAGATGAAGGCCCAGACCCTGTCACCCTTATATGCCTTGTCAAAACATAACGTCAGGATTTCTGTACCCGTTTTATGTGAGTACTGCAGAGATGTTTGATGTGTGTGGATGAAGATATTTGTTACACAGCTATCAATGTTGGGTGTACCCCCATTGCAGTGGCTGGGGTTGCGTCGATAGAGCTTGTAGGCGAGTGCTTCGAGGTGACCGTCAAGTGTCTGTAAATGTATATCGGCGACCGTATCAATATCGCTTTTTGCCAGGTAATTCAGTTCGTTACCGAGTTTATCTGACTCGGTGTCATGGCTGCCCGACGTCGTACAAGCTGTGTTGAGCAGGCCGATGAACAGTAGAATTAGGCATCGATTCATAGTGGGTGACGCTTTATTGTAGATTCTGCATATTTTATCTGCCAATTCGGGTTAAAGAAAACCGGATCTCTGCCGATCACTGAGTGGTATGCCTACACTACCAATAAATACACGACGCAGAAGCAAACATGCGTCGGTGCTCAAAAAGCCAGGACGGTGAGCCCTGAATATGGTCGAATCTTCAGAAAACTCTGAAACAGCCTATCCCGAAGTGACTGAGGATGCGGATCAGCTTGTGGTGAAACATGCTGCACTCGTGAAACGCATTGCCTATCACCTGAAGGCCCGATTACCGGACAGTGTCCAGGTTGACGACCTGGTACAGGCCGGGATGATTGGCCTGATCGAAGCAGGTCGTAAATACGATGCTGATCAGGGTGCGCGATTTGAGACCTATGCGGGTATCCGTATACGTGGTGCTATGCTTGATGAGTTGCGCAAGAATGACTGGGCACCAAAATCCGTCCACAAGCGTGCCAGGGACCTGGCCGCAGCAATCAAACTGATTGAAGATCGCACTGGTCGTGATGCCCGTGATCAGGAGATTGCCGAAGAGCTCGGCATCGACCTGGACGATTATTATCGCATCCTGCAGGACAGCCATGCTTGCATCGTGAGTATCGACCAGTTCAGTGCTGACTCAGAAAGCTTTCTGCCGGGGATGGTGGATGACAAGTCTGATCCGGGCAAGATTTTTATGCAGGCACGCTTCAAGGAAAGCCTCAGTGAGGCGATTTCCGGGTTACCGGATCGTGAGCGTATCGTGGTATCCCTGTACTATGAGTCCGAACTGAACCTGCGTGAAATTGGATCAATTATTGCCGTGACAGAATCGCGAGTCAGTCAGCTACTTAACCAGGCACATGCCCGCCTGAGTGCTCGCCTGCGCACCTGGCAAAAGCGTGATGATGAGGATTGACGCAGGACGGTGACTCAAGGATAGTAAGCAACGGTCTTGTTTTTATTAAGGGTTATCATGAGTCACACTATCAACCGGCAACGCAGCGAAGATCTACGTCGGTTACATGAAAGCAACTTCCAGCTACTTGTCCAGTTATTACCTGACCTGTGCCTGATGGATGACAGTGCGGTGTCTGTTGCGCCTGACGCAAATGACTTGTACCTGCATATTATCGAGCGCAGCCCTTATACAACGGTGTTGTCGTTGACATATACATTCAATGTGGGTGAGGCAAAAATGCCGGCACCAGATCTGTGGATACGGGTATGCCACGATGCCAGTGTTGCCGAAGCGATTGAGCAGCTCGACGGTAAACGGCCGGCTCATGCACGGCCCTATAATACACATGGAGGGCTGGATATGGACACGAAGTGGCAGTTAAATACCTTCATGGAGAAATGGTTGCAACGCTGTCTGCAGCAGGGCCATGGTTTTGCATGCAATGAATCATATTCAACATCTTTATCTGTCTGATAAATAGATTTAGTTATCCTTTCGACTGTCATCGGTCTTTAATAGTCTTCAGATATTTTTACACAGGTCGTTACAATATGTAGAGACTTGTACAGCCAGTTCAGAATTATGGCATTGCAATTTCCATGCGAAAATTTATGGGAGGTGTAGGCATGAATCGGTTACGCGCTGCAGAAAATCAGGATATCTACCCTGATAAGGACAAACAGTTCAGGGACATGGACAAGGACTCGGAAGACTTACCCAAGCTGGAGGGTATCCACCACGGCGTTATACTATCGGATACGTGGGGAAATGAATGGGACGACACCGATGATTTTGGTGAGCTGGATTTTCGAACCGTCGACGGGATGTAAGTGTTAGCCTGGATTAGGTACAAATAGTTTTGGTCGCCACCTGGCGCGTTGCAGCAGCCAGGTGTTCTCTCGTTTTACCCAGTCGGTCTCCACAACATATAACTGACCACGTTCGGGCACCTGTCCCGGGCCACCGGCAATGCCACTGTAAAAGCGGACCTTCGCAATTTCGCCTTCAATCTCAAGTTCGATGTCAGCGAGGTAGAGGTGAATCACTCGGTTACGCTCAAGGTGCCGTGCCACAAAATCATTCAGTCGTTTTCTGTCCTGACGGTAGGTGCCTGAATAGTCATCCGCGATGGCTTGCATTAACAGGTTGGCATCATGATTCTCAATAGCTCCGCGCATTGTTTTGATTGTTTCGCGTATAGCCACTTCATCAGGGGAAGCGTCACAGCCTGCCAGGAGGTGGCTACCTAATAAAACAATAACGAATAATAGAGCCCTGATTGTTTTCATTCTGTATCCATTTCTGAACGTAATTGCTGTGAAACTTTTTTCTCTATCACATCTTCCGCCACAACATTACCACGATGAATTCCTTCACAGTGCCTGGCTTCACGTTCCCATGCGGTTTTGTTATCGAGTATTTCCGGCCACCATGGATAGGTTTTGCACTGTGTCGGGCGAAGCGGGTAAATTCGACACTTGCCATTTTTATCAAGCATGGCACATTGTCCATTATGCAGGCGTAAGGTCAGCGTGTTGCGTGTCAGGTGTGTAATATAATAT
>Ga0316207_10000672_pt1 | contig 50222 bp, 34 predicted proteins | sample 6weekpyrite_MG_FD_204943 | JGI IMG/M metagenome (GOLD analysis project Ga0316207, IMG submission 204943) | Microbial mat bacterial communities from mineral coupon in-situ incubated in ocean water Damariscotta River, Maine, United States -... | ecosystem: Environmental > Aquatic > Marine >...
CTGCATGAAATAAAACCAAGACGAATTAGTTTGCCGAGTTACCCGTTTGAGGCTAAACGTTACTGGTATGAAGAAGGCGGTCGGCGCGAAGAGGCATCAGTTCAATCTGCGCCGACCTTGTCAGTGTTAGCGCCGGTGACGTTATCTGAGGAAACGCAGCCAGTACAAAATATTGATAGCGGTGTGACTGCTGCTGAAATATTACTCGAGCGTGCCGGGGTCTATCAAGGTGATGAAGTAACGTTACAAATTGATGATGGCATAGCAGTTATTACTATGCAGGACCAAGCCAATCGTAATATGTTTACACGGCAGTTTGTACATGGGCTGGCTGCCCGGCTTGTACAGGCCGAGAAAACACCTGGGGTCAAGGTTATTATCTTGACCGGGTATGACAAAGTTTTCTGCATGGGAGGGTCACGTGACGAACTGATGACGTTGGTTGAGCGTAAGGCTGATGTTGATGACTTCCCATTTTTGTTTCGTGGTCTGTTGGAATGCAAGGTTCCAGTAATTTCTGCTATCCAGGGGCATGCTGTGGGCGGTGGTTTGGTCTTTGGTCTGTATGCAGATGTTGTGGTTATGTCTGAAGATGGTGTGTACAGCGCCAATTTTATGAAATATGGTTTTACGCCTGGGATGGGGGCAACCATGATCCTGCGCGAAAGACTCGGGCCGAACTTGGCTACTGAGATGATGTTTACGGCTAAGAGTCTTGTAGGTGAGGAGCTTCACACGCGTGGTGCTTCGGTGGTTTTTCGTAAATCCGAACAAGTTTTGTCAGAGGCTATGTCTATCGCACGTAATTTGTGTGAGAAGCCGCTTTATGCATTGGAAGTATTGAAACGGGAGCTTTCCGGGCGCATTTTAGAAGGATTGCCTGATATCGTCGAGCGCGAGACACGTATGCATGCCCGTACCTTTACTCAACCGGAAGTCCGGAAGCGAGTTCAGGAATTTTTTGCAAAAACCCAAGCTGGGCGCGCCGAGACGGCTAAAGCGACGGAAGGCAATGCAACTGTTGCTGATACTTCAATAACAGCTTCATCCAGTGGCAAGATTGTTTTACGTAACCAAAGTACGTCTACGGTCGATGCCAATTGTTCTCTACCCTTACGTTTAAGATTTCCACCGGCGACGCAGAAAGTTGCAACTACTACTGCTGTTGTGGTTGGCGATACAGCTGTGGCTGATACGGTCGAGTCTGTCGTGTGCAGAGTGTTGCATGCTGAGCCGGGATTGATTGATCTGAAAAGCAGTTTCAGAGACCTAGGGGTTGATTCAGTAATGGGGGTTGAAATCGTTCGTGACCTCAACAAGGAGCTTGGCATAAACCTGGAGGCGGTGGCGATTTATGATCACTCATCTATTGAGGCACTGGCTCGTCATGTTTGTAGTGGTACGGCCGAAGTTCCCGTTCAAGCAGCAGCGGGTGTGGTTCCTGATTTAATGCCAAGTAATGATGCCTCTGCATCCTTGAACGATGATACTTTTCAGGTGAGTTCTCATGAACCGCGTACTGCAGTGGTTACATTAGCATCCGGGTCTAACAAGGCTAATGAAACCCGTGAAGCAGTGAACGTCAAAGTTGAGTCTATTGTGCGCAGAGTTTTGCATGCCGACCAAGAGACGATTGATGTGGATAGTAGTTTTATTGATTTGGGTATTGATTCGGTCACAGGTGTTGAGATCGTGCGCGATGTTAATAAAGAATTCGGTTTAATGCTGGAAGCAGTCGCAGTCTATGACTATTCCACTATCACCGCTCTTTCTAGGTATGTATACGAATGTTGCAACAAGGCGGTACCGGAGCGTCATGTTGTTATTGAACAACGTGAAGTGGCACCTGCGCCTGACAAAGGCGTAAAAGTTGGGCTTAAGCCGAAGCTTAGCCTTAGTAAGGCCACTGAAGCTGATGGACCCGTTGTAGCAAAAAAACAGGTTCTTTCGGTAGCCTCGCCTGCGGTATTGCTGGCACCCGATGCACAGGCAGTGGCCGCTGAAGTGGAGGCAATTATTCGGCGGGTGTTGCATGCGGAAAACGAGGCGCTGGATCCCGATTGCAACTTTATCGAACTGGGGGTCGACTCGGTGACCGGTGTCGAAATTGTGAGAGGGATTAGCCAGGCTTTTGATCTAAACCTGGAGGCGGTTGTTGTATACGATCATCCAACAATGACAGCGTTGACGGCGCATGTGGTTCGCTCGCTGGCTGAACATGGGAATGCAGATGTTCAATCCGAGCCGACAGATTCGGTTGTTTTGCGCCTTAACACCGCTGCGGATCAGAAGTCCACGAAGGGCGGCTCTGAAGATGAGGGACTGATTGAGTTGTTGCGGCAATTGCAGGACGGCGAAATTGCTGTTGAGGATGCTGAAGATTTAATAGAGGTGCAATAAATGGACGTGCATGAAAAGAGACGGATCCTCGAACGCGTAAAGTGTAATGAAATTTCACCGGAAGCGGGATTGCGGTTAATCCGGGAATTGCAGGCAGAGGGTGACGAGGCAGAGGGTACAACTGGTGCGACTGAGCTGGCCTCGGCGTCAAATCTGCAGGCAATGGATGTTGCTGTTGTTGGTATGGCTGGCCGTTTTCCGGGCGCAAGCAATCTTGACGAGTTTTGGCAAAAACTAGCGGGTGGTGTCGATTGTGTTACAGAGATTCCACCGGAGCGTTGGGATCTAGAACAGTTTTATAGTCCGGATGCCAAGGCACCGAATAAAACATACTGTCGCTGGAGCGGAATGGTGCAGGATGCCGACTGCTTTGATCCGTTGTTTTTCAATATCTCGCCTAAGGAAGCGCAGTTGATGGACCCTCAGCAGAGGCTTTTTCTTGAGGAGTCCTGGCGAGCGATTGAGGATGCAGGTTATTCACCTCATGCATTGTCGGGGCAGCGTTGTGGTGTTTATGCCGGTGTGATGCAAGGTGATTATTCCGAGGCGCTTCGGGCTGAAGCAGATAGTTTAGATGCGCAGTTTATAGCGGGCTCTGGCAATTGTTTTCTGCCTGCAAGGGTATCTTATTTTCTTAATCTAACCGGACCATGTGTGGCGGTGGATACTGCTTGTTCTTCATCGCTGGTGGCAATCTATCAAGCCTGTCAGGCGATTGTTGCGGGGGAGATTGAAGTTGCTCTGGCAGGGGGGGTGTGTGTGATTGCCACGCCTTTTCATCATATTGCCAGTTCAAAAAGCGAAATGTTGTCTCGAGATGGACGGTGTAAGAGTTTCGATAATGCCGCCAATGGTTTTGTGCCTAGCGAAGGCGTAGGTGTTGTGATGTTGAAGTCACTGCAGCTTGCGCAAGCTGACGGTGATCATATCTACGGCGTAATAAAAGGTGGGCGCATTAACCAGGATGGTAGAACCAACGGTATATCCGCACCCAGTGCCAACTCACAGACCCAGTTGGTCGCTGAAACCTACGATAGATATGGAATCAACCCTGAGGAGATTACATACGTTGAGGCACATGGCACCGGAACCAAGTTGGGAGACCCGATAGAGTTCACTGCGCTTACCCGTGCTTTTCGCCAATTTACGGCGAAAACAGGCTTTTGCGCCATTGGATCACTCAAAAGCAATATAGGGCATGCGCTTGCTGCTGCCGGAGTTGGTGGCTTTATCAAAGTGTTGTTGAGCATGAAGTATGGACAGTTGGCGCCATCCCTGCATTTTCAGGAAGGCAACGAACATATTGATTTTGAAAATAGCCCATTTTTTGTCAATACAGAGTTGTGTGACTGGCCGCGCGATGAGCGGTTGCGCAAGGCTGTGGTGAGTTCTTTTGGTTTGAGCGGTACCAATTGTCATCTTGTTGTCGCTGATGCACCGGAGCCCGTGCCTTGTCAGCGAAGTAATTCACCAACAAGGTTTCTGATTGTCTTATCTGCTCGAACGGAAACGGCGCTTGCGCGATGTGTTGAGGATTTGCGTGTCAGGGTCGAGCGGGAGGGGAGTGACCTTGCCCTGGGAGATGTGGCTTACACACTTGCTACCGGTCGATGTCATTTTAAATCCCGGCTCGCTTTTACAGTGACGGATATTGCTGGCTTGCGGCAAACATTGCGTGAACTAGAGGCTGGTAAAACACCAAACAACGCTTGGCGAGGCACATCCGGGCGCATGCAAGAATTAGACTCTGCTGAGGGACGTGAGGCGCAGAAAATTGTAACCGCTTTAACCGATCCTGGTGATGGAGATATAGCTGATACATGGCTCAATCGTCTTGGTCAGTTATATGTGGGAGGTACAAATATTGATTGGAAAAAGCTGTATTCATCATACAGCGTGAAGCGTATCTCTTTGCCTGCCTATTCGTTTGAACGCGAGCATTATTGGCTTGCGAAACCGGCGGTGTCCGGGCAGGCGTTGACATCTGCTGTTTCCCAACTGCATCCACTACTTCACGAGAACGTATCGACGTTACGCGAGCAGCATTTTGCGACGCGCTTTTACGGCTCTGAGTTCTTTCTGACCGATCACCTAGTGAATGGACACAAGGTACTTCCTGGTGTTTGTTGCCTTGTTATGGCGCGAGTGGCGGGGGAGATTGCCGGAGAGTGCGCCGTAGGCGCTTTGCACGATGTGGCGTGGCTGAAGCCGCTCGTGGTGGAGGAGCAGCCAATCGATGTCTCGATCAGCTTGTTTTTAGAGAACAATCGGATCGGGTTTGAAATTTCTCGGGTGGTGGGTGATGAGCGCTTAGTGAACGCTAGGGGTTGGATCGCGCAGGTGTCCGGGGTGGAGCCGTCCGGCGGCAACCTTGATATAGAGGCGATCGGTGTGCGTTGCGGGGAAAGCTTCGATCGCGAAACACTGTATCGCCGGTTCAGTGACGCCGGTCTTGCCTATGGGCCTTCATTCAGATTGATCGAGCAGCTCTCTTGTGGCGACGGGGAAGCTTTGGCACGACTTGGTCCGCCGGACCAGGGATCGGTCGCTCAAACCCCTCTACTATTTGAGCTACCACTTCTGGACGCCACCCTGCAAACCGTGGCTGGCATTGCCGGGCAGTTGAGCAGCGATGGCGGTCAGAGCTATTTGCCGTTCTCACTTGGGCGGTTGGAGTGGCTGGGAACCTTGCCCGAGAGAGGGTATGCCTATGCGCGCCTTGCTACTCGGAGCGATGACACTTTGCTTTTTGATGTAACCCTGACGGACGAAGTGGGGCAGATCGCTTTGCGCTGCCGCGATTTCGCAGTCAGGCGAGCCGCGGAAAAGGTAGTGCCCGAATCCAAGGAAAACGCAATGTTAGATCTGTTGCGACAGTTGGAGAGTGGCGAACTTGAGGTAGGCGAGGCAGAGACTTTGATTGTGGGTTGTGCCGAGGATGCACCTGGGAAAAAGCAAGATTTGATATGCGAGGCTTGAACTAAAGAGGTCGTGCGTACGACTTATACGGCCTTAGTGCCAATCGTCCAGGTTGAAAGGAATTCTTTGTGCTGTCGTTAGCAGGCCACAGCCGAAATGGAAAATAAGGAAAAGCGCTTTATGGATCGTAAGACTACTACGGTGAAAAGGATTTTAGAAAAAGTCAAAAGCCGGGAGATATCCGCAGAAGAAGGACATCGGCTGATCCAAGAGGGGGAGCGCGATGAGTTGAGCATCTCTGGATCGGAGTTGGTGTATTCCAGCCCCGAGTGGCGGCAGTCTTCTTGCCAACCAGTGTCGGTTCCCGTCGGTGACATCCTGGTATTCGATGCAACAGGGGAGCTGTATGCCGAACTTCAGCAAGCCTGGGCGCAGCGTGAGCGGTCACAGGTACGCTGGGTGCGAGTCAGTCCAGGCAATGCATATTCGGTTGAAGGTGATCACTATCATCTGCAGCTGGACGATGCCGAAGACTATGCGCGCCTGCTTGCTGAACTCCAAGATCAGGGATTCCGTTTAGGTCTGATCATTCACGCCTGGAGTGAAGGTGCATATGCACCTGAGATGCTGGGTGAACATCTTGAGCGCAGTGTCGGGAGTGTTTACCAACTCAGTCGTGCGTTACTGCAACACAAACAGTCACAGCCGGTAGAGGTGCAGTATGTGTACCGAAACCAAGAGGGGGTGACTTCTCCGGTATATGCTGGGTTAAGTGGGTTTGCACGTACGGTGCGACTGGAAGCGCCGCATTATCGCTACAAAGTGATCGAACTGGGCCAAGCGTCAGCAGAGGCAGCCGATCAGTTGCTGAGTGAATGGGGACAGCAGGATGAAGTGCATATTCGGTATAGCGCGGATGGACGCGCTATCCGGAAACTGATTGAGCAGACCCCAGCTCCAATCAATTCCGTCCCATGGCGGACAGGAGGCGTCTACCTGATTATCGGTGGATTGGGCGGTATAGGCCAGCAGTTGGCAGCGCACCTACTGAGTAACTATAAGGCGCAGCTCGTATTAACGGGTCGCAGAGAACTTGATGAGACGCAGCGTGCCCGCCTGGATCAATTGCGGAGTTTGGGTGGCGACGTGCTCTATCTGCGTGCGGATGTGGGTGAGCGCGAAAATGTAGAGCGGTTGGTCGCGAGCATCAAGGCGCGTCATGGCGCACTGCATGGCATAGTGCATGCCGCCGGTGTGTTGCGCGACAGTTTTCTGCTTAAGAAAAGCAAAGAAGAGCTACAGGCGGTGTTTAAACCTAAGGTGTGGGGCACTGTCTGGCTGGATGAAGCTACGCGGGATGAACCGCTGGAATTGTTTGTTCTGTTCTCCTCTGGTGCAGCAGTAATGGGCAACGTTGGGCAGGCAGATTATGCCTATGCCAATGCTTTTCAGGATCACTATGCGCATTGGCGTGCAGCGCGAGGCGGGTCGGGTAAGAGCCTGAGCGTGAACTGGCCGTTGTGGGCAGAAGGTGGTATGGAGATTACCGCAGAGGCCAAGGCGCATATGTGGAACGAATTGGGTGTGCTGCCGTTACGCACTTCAAGTGCGCTACAGGCATTGGAAGATGGACTCAGGCTGAAAGCGACGCAGTTCATGCCGCTGGAAGGCAATCGCGAGAAGATCCTGGCAACACTGTGGGGTGCTGAAGCGGCACCTGCCAAATCCAGGGTGAGCGCTGACGAAACAGTGGGCGTGGATGAGACGTTTCGTCCCCGCGTTGAGGCCTATCTTAAAGAGATTTTGTCGCAGGAAATAAAATTACCAGCGGAACGCATTGAGGTGCATGAGCCGTTTGAAAATTACGGCATTGATTCGGTTGTGATTGTGAATCTTAACCGAGAGCTGGAGAACCACTTTGGTGAACTGCCCAAGACTTTATTTTTTGAATACCCGAACCTGCATAAACTTGCTGTCTATTTCATGGATCATTTAGGCGCGGAGTTGCGGCATAAGCTTGGGAGTACAGAGTCTGAATCGCCAGCGCGTAAATTGCCTGCCCGCCCATTACCCAACAACGCCGCTGCCAAAGTTAGGCACGCACGCTTTATGGCCGATGCAACAGGTTCTCATGGCTCTGAGGTAACGGATATTGCGATCATTGGCCTGGGTGGCCGCTATCCCAAAGCGCGAGATTTGACAACCTTTTGGCAGAATCTACAAGCCGGGCGTGACTGTATTGAGGAGATCCCGGCCACACGCTGGGACTACCGCGATTACTTTGATAATGAGCGCGGCCAAGCGCGCCAGAGTTACAGCAAGTGGGGCGGTTTTATCGATGACGTCGACAAATTTGACCCTTTGTTTTTCAATATTGCCCCGCGAGATGCCGAGTGGATTGACCCTCAGGAACGATTGTTTTTGCAGACCGTTTGGCAGACTGTTGAGGATGCCGGGTATACCCGAGAGAGACTTGGGAGTGGCAAGGTAGGTGTGTTCGTGGGTGTGATGTATGGCGAGTATCAACTGTTCAGTGTCGATCAGGATGACTCACCCGTTTTGAGCGCATCTTATGCATCGATCGCCAATCGGGTTTCCTACTTTTTCGATTTCCACGGCCCGAGCATAGCGGTGGATACCATGTGTTCCTCATCACTTACGTCATTGCATTTGGCCTGCGAAAGCATTCGGCATGGTGAGTGCGAGTACGCTGTTGCCGGTGGGGTAAACCTATTGTTGCATCCGCTCAAATACTTGCAATTGAGCCGAGGTAGGTTTATCTCGACCGATGGACGTTGTCGTGCGTTCGGAGAAAGTGGAGACGGTTATGTTCCCGGTGAAGGTGTGGGCGCAGTGTTGCTTAAATCGCTGTCGCAGGCGGTTGCTGATGGTGACTCTATTCATGGCGTAATTCGTGCGACGGCAGTTAACCATGGCGGTAAAACCAATGGTTATACGGTGCCAAATCCGAATGCCCAGGCGGGGGTGATTTCCGACGCATTGCAGCGTTCAGGCATAGAGGCGGGTAGCATCAGTTATGTGGAAGCGCACGGCACCGGCACGGCATTGGGAGACCCGATAGAAATTGGCGGATTAGCCAAGGCCTATGGAGGTCAGCAGAAACAGTCCTGCGCAATAGGATCGGTTAAGTCGAATATCGGTCATCTTGAATCAGCTGCAGGAATCGCCGGGTTGACTAAGGTGCTGTTGCAGATGAAGTACCGCACTTTGGTGCCATCGCTACATGCAGAGCAAGAGAATCCCAACATCAAGTTTAAGGACACCCCGTTTCGTGTTCAGCGGGAAGTGACGGAATGGAAGCGCCCGGAGGGAAGCGTGGCTGGAGAAACACGTGTATATCCAAGGCGTGCGGGCATTAGCTCGTTCGGGGCTGGTGGATCGAACGCCCATGTGATTATTGAGGAGTACGAAGGGCCGAACCGTGAGGCAGAGATCAGCGGCGAACAATTGGTGCTGCTGTCGGCGCGCACAGAAGAGCGACTTAAAGCATATGCAAAAGAGTTGGCGTGTTATCTAGAGCGGGTAGCGGGACGTGAGGATGCACCACAGTTGGCCGAGATTGCCTATACACTGCAGGTAGGGCGTGAAGCAATGGATGAGCGCCTGGCGCTAGTGGTGAGTGATCTACAAAGTTTGCAACAAAAGCTTGAAGCGTTCCTCGCAGGCAAAACTGACGATGGCACCATTGAACGTGGCAATGTACTTGAGCCAAGGGTTTCCACGGCGTTTCTTGAAGGCGAGGAAGCTGCTGCATTTGTGCGTGCGCTTACCCAGTCGCAGAATTTGCAAAAGGTTGCTCAATTGTGGGTCGCCGGGGCGCGGTTTGAATGGGCTCAGTTCTGGCAGCTTGGTGCCCCGATGCGCGTATCTCTCCCAGCGTATCCGTTCGCCGGTGATCGTTACTGGGCACCAGGCGCTCCAAAGAATATGTCTGTCGTGAGTGCGAAGCCTCCGGCTCAGTTCGATCGTATCGATTTTCAGGCAAGCCTGGAAGAAGGTATCGTCTTTGAAAAACAGCTGGACTCCGGTGAACCGACCATCAATGACCATCAAGTAAATGGCCGACGTGTTTTCCCAGGTGTCGGTCAGTTGCTGCTGGCGGTTGCCGCCGCCAAGGCGGCAGGGTTAGACGGGGCAGTGCTGCGGCGTGTGGTGTGGCGGCAGCCGCTGGTAGTGGAGGACAGCGGTGTGCTGGTGCGTGTTCATCTGTGCCGGGCGGGAGGCGAAACTCGCTTTGCTATCAGCAGTCAACGTGGTGACCAATGGCTCACTCACGCCGAGGGGGAAATCACGATGGATGCCGCGAATCTCGATCATGATCAGCTCCCGATCGCTGAATGCTGGCAGAAAATTCGGCCCCAGGTTGAAAGTGCTGCGCTGTATAACCAGTTTTCTGAACAGGGGCTGCAATATGGACCCCATTATCAAGTAATCGAAACGTTGCGGTGTGCACAGGATGAGGTCCTGGCGCGGCTAGTCGCAGCTTCGCCGATAGCTTTCTTCGACGGAGGTTTGCAGGCGATTGCTGGCCTTGGCATCGCGCACTCCACTGTGTCCGCTGCTGGCCTGCCATTCAGTGTCGAGGAGGTGAGAATTGTGGCTGACCAGTGTGCTGCTGGATATGCCTATGCACGCCCTGTGGAGGGTGGCCGTTTCGATGTGGTTTTAGCCGATGACTCTAAGCGCGTGGTTGCGGAACTACGCGGTATTTACCTAAGGCCCGTTCCTGTGGCAGCAAATGCTTCTTCATCGGTTGATGAGCAACGGTCTAGTGTTGCTCCCTCAGTACGCTCCTTGATTTTGGATAGTTCCACTGAGCCGTCCGTCACAGAGGAGCATACTAAGAGCTATGTGGCTGTGGAGTATTTTTTTCGGTGCCTTTTGCTTGATGTTTTTCGTCGTCTCGGAGCCTTTGAGAGCGCGAGCGAGCGCCACGAAATATCGGTGTTGCAAAACCAGCTAGGGGTGTTGCCCGACTATACGCGTCTTTATGACAGCTTGCTTGATATTCTGGAGCAGGAGGGCTGGATTCGTCGCGATGGTATCTTCGTGACCGCTACCATCGCCGCAGTTGATCCCGAGATCGACCGGATGATCTCGGATGCAGAACAGAAAAAGAAAGCGCTTGAAGATACGTATCCCGAGATGAAAGCTCACATCGACTTGCTGTGGGCTTGTTTACGTGCCTATCCCGATGTGTTAACCGGCCGCCGTACAGCCACGGAGGTCATGTTCCCGCAAGGGTCCAAGGCGTTGGTGGAAAACGTCTATCGCGGTAACGAACTGACGGACCGGTATAACCGGGCCGTGGCAGACCTGATCGCTCGCTATGTTTCGGCCAGTGTTGCACAAGATCCCAGTGTACGTGTACGCATCCTTGAGATCGGTGCTGGCACAGGTGGTAGTAGTGCATTTGTACTGCCGGCGCTTCGCCCCCATAGCGCCTGTGTGGAATATTTTTACACCGATGTATCTGCTAGTTTCACTCATCATGGTCGGAAGATGTTTGGGGATGATTACCCATTCATGGAATTTGTGACGCTCGATATCGAGAGTGACTCGCTTGAACAGGATTTCCAGCCTGGCAGCGTGGACCTTGTGTTTGCGAGCAATGTGCTGCATGCCACGCGCCGTATAGATGACACATTGCATAACGTGAGATCCCTGCTTAAAACAGGTGGCCTTATAGTGGTCAATGAACTCACTTGTGTGGAGGACTTTGCGACTCTGACCTTTGGCCTTACTGAAGGGTGGTGGCGTTTTGAAGACGAAGCCTTGCGCTTGAAGGGGGGGCCGTTGTTAGGCGCAGATCGCTGGGTGGAACGGCTTAATCTCGCGGGCTTCACTCAGACTCAGGTTGTGTCTATTGGTGGTACCGAGGCGCAAAGCGTGCTGCTGGCTGAGGCGCAGGAGCAAGAACCAGAGCAAGAGGTTTTGTCAATGCCATCAGACGTGTTGGCTAACGATATGAACGAACCCGCATCGCGTTATAAGAATGAGATTGTTGCGGAGTCAGTGAGTACTGGAGTAGCACTGGACTATGTGAAAGATGTGTTTGCCCAGGTATTAAAAGTAGATAAGGTCCACATTCGGCCGGAACAAACATTTGATAAATACGGCGTGGATTCCTTGCTGGCGCTTGATCTGATTAAGCGCTTTGAGCAGGACTTAGACAAATTGCCATCGACTCTATTATTCGAGTATCCTACCGCTGTAGCTTTAGCAGAATATATAAGCGAACAGCGAAAGGAAAAGCTGGCCCGGCTGATGGTTGGGACGCTGTATGAGGAAGCGCAACGCACTGTGTGCGATGTCGAGCATACGTTGGACGTGCCGTCGATTAATGCAACGGTGAATGTGATGGAACACAACAATCTCTCAGGTACTGAGAGCATGCAATCTAAGGCTTCAGCCAATTCCGATTTACAGGCTGATCTAAATGTGCGGGCTTTGGATTATGTGAAAGATGTATTCGCACGCATTCTGAAGGCGTCCAAGAATGATATTCGCCCGGAGCTTACGTTCGATAAGCTGGGTGTGGATTCTCTCCTGGTTTTGGATATCACCAAGGAACTGGAGCAGGATTTAGGCAAATTACCGCCGACACTACTGTTCGAATACACCACTGCAAGAGCGCTGGCAAACCACTTTGTTGAACATCTGCGCGAACCCCTGCAGATGACTCTGGGTGGGGCGGTCGAGACGTGCCGCGTCGCAGAGGACGCTGACGTGGCACCAACCTCAGTATCGTCCACTTCCGAACAACGCCTTCGAGGCACAGAACGCTCGATCAGCGATGAACACGAAGTTGCAATCGTCGGTGTGAGCGGGCGCTATCCGGGTGCAGATAATCTTGATGAATTTTGGGATAACCTTTGCCAGGGGCGAGATAGCATTGGCGAGATCCCTTCTGATCGTTGGGACTGGCGGGAATTTTACGATCCGCAGAGCAAGGGTGTTATAGGGCGCAGCTATACGAAGTGGGGTGGTTTTCTGAAAGACGTGGATAAGTTCGATCCCATGTTTTTCTCCATGCTCCCAGTCGAAGCGGAAGTCGCGGACCCCCAGGAACGGATTTTTCTCGAAACCGTGTGGGCGCTGTTCGAGGAAGCCGGAATTACCCGCAATGATTTGGCTAGTCTCGATCACAGTGTGGGCGTGTTTGTCGGCGTCATGAACAACCATTATGTACGCCATGGCGGCAATTCTGCCTACTGGTCCATCGCTAACCGCGTATCATATTTTTTCAATTTGAACGGCCCAAGCATGGCCATCGATTCTGCATGTTCATCCTCATTGACGGCTTTGCACCTTGCCTGTGAGAGTATTCGGCGTGGCGAGTGTCGTGCGGCGGTGGTCGGCGGCGTTAACATCATTGCCCATCCAGCCCATTACCTGGGATTGTCCGCTGCCGGGATGTTGTCGGCGGGAGACACCTGCCGCTCTTTCGGTGAAGGAGCCGATGGTTTTGTCGACGGTGAGGGCGTAGGTGCGGTGTTGCTGAAGACACTAAAACAGGCGCTCATCGATGGCGACCATGTGTACGGCGTGGTGAAAGGCAGTTTTGTTAATGCCGGCGGACGCACTGGTGGTTATACCGTTCCGAACCCTAATGCTCAAGCCAAGGTAGTTAAGCAGGCTCTGCAACGGTCTGGCATTGATCCGCGCACTATTGGTTACATCGAAGCGCATGGTACTGGCACCGCATTGGGGGACCCCATCGAAATTTCAGGCCTGGCGAAGGCCTTCCAAGCTTTCACCGATGAACAGCAGTTTTGTGCCATTGGGTCAGTCAAATCAAATATTGGCCATCTGGAATCCGCCGCCGGAATCTCCGGCTTGACGAAGCTGCTTCTCCAGCTACGACATAAGCGGTTAGTGCCCTCATTGCATTCACGGAAACTCAATCCGCATATCGACTTCCAGAATTCACCCTTCTATGTACAGCAAGAACTGGCCGAGTGGAATCAGTTCGAGACGCAGCAAAACGGTATTGTTACCCGCTATCCCCGCCGGGCCGGAATCAGTTCGTTTGGTGCGGGTGGTGCCAACGCGCATGTGATCATCGAGGAATATGAAATGCCTCGGCGCCAGATCTCGGCACAGCGGGAGCATCTGATTGTGTTGTCGGCGCGGGATGAGGATCGATTAAAGGCTTATGCGCATGCGTTGCTTGGCTATCTGGAGCGATGCATCGAAAGCGCACTGGATTTAGCTGAAGTCGCTTACACGCTTCAGGCTGGACGCGAGGCGATGGAGGAGCGGCTTGCCCTGCTAGTGTCCAGTCCGGAAGTTCTGCGTGAAAAACTAAAGGTGTTCCTGTTAGGGGATGAGGACGGAGACATTATTCACAGCAGCATTGGCGCTGGCCGCGAAAAGGCGGAGTTGCTGATCGGTGGACGTGCCGGCAGCGAGTTCCTACGTATTGTTGCACAAGATCGTGATCTACCTAGGTTGGCGCAGCTTTGGGTGTGGGGTGTCGAGGCGGATTGGAGTCTACTCTATCCTGATGGTGTTCCATCCCGAATTCCTCTGCCGACCTATCCATTTGCACGAGAGCGTTACTGGATGTCACAGTCTAACTCCACGTCTGTTTCGGAGTCATCGTCGCAGCCGATTGATAAGCCCGTTCAAGTGAGCGAAAACTCTCAGGTATCCGAAGCCTCATCCGTGGTCGAAAATGATGAGGCTGATTTGCTGGAAGATATGATTTACGTGCCGCGCTGGGAGGCTCAGTCGCTGCCTGATAGCGCGGCAAATGCTGCCCGTATCGATCGTGCGCTGATCGTTCACGCCGGTAACGCTGAAGCGCTAGTTTCAGAATTGCGGGTGGCTCACCATGAGGTGTTCGAAATTGTCCTGGGTGAGCGTACCGGACCACAAGGTGAGCGCTGCTGGGAAGTGGCGCTTGAAGATGTGGATGCCTATGGCCGTATTCTGAGTGAGATTGGACTGGTTGATACAATTTATCACCTGGGCGGTATCGGGTTTGTTGAACCATTGGAGCTGGCGCAACTCAGCGCCGGTCAGGAGCGGGGGGTGATTTCTCTGTTCCGTTTGGTGAAGGCACTGGCCGGGGGAGGGTATGGCAGTCAACGGCTGCTACTGAAAGTGGTGACTACTGGCGTATATCGAGTGCGGGAGCAGGATGTAACGAGTCCTTATGGGGCCGGCCTGCATGGATTCGTGCAATCTATGACTAAGGAATACCCCGATTGGCAGGCTACTTGTATCGACCTTGGAGAGGCGGATGGGAAGAATGCGTTGCCAGGAATTCTGGCCGAGCCCGGTGGCCTCAATGGTGCGAGCATAGCGTTGCGGGATGGCGTGCGATATTGGCGTAACTTGTATCCGGCGGCATTGCCTACTGATGGAGAGATGCCACTTCGTCCAGGTGGGGTTTACTTGATCGTAGGTGGTGGGCGTGGAATTGGGCTGGAGTTTGCCAAGTACCTAGCGGCTGAAGCCCAGGCCAAGGTGGTCCTGGTTGGCCGTAGTGAGCTTGATACAGCCCGCAATAGGGAATTTGAGTCGATTAGGGCTGCGGGTGGTGAGGTGCTGTATCTTCGTGCTGATGCCACCAATGCCGCTCAAATGCGCCAAGTCGTTGCCGAGGTGAAGGCCCGCTATGGGTGCATTGACGGTGCCGTACACTCGGCACTGGTATTGCGCGACCGCTCTCTCAACAACATGACTGAGCAGGAACTGCGGGAGGCACTAGCGCCTAAGGTGGAGGGTAGTATTGGCCTGCTTGGAGCGCTTGAGGGAGAGGACTTGGATTTTGTCTTATTCCTATCTTCGGCGCAGTCATTTGCCGCCAATCCTGGGCAGAGTAATTACGCCGCCGGTTGTACATTCAAAGATGCCTTTGCTGATGCCTTGCGCGCCCGATGTAAACGGCCTGAGGTGCGTGTGATTAACTGGGGATATTGGGGGAACGTGGGTGCGGCAGCCGGGGAGGAATACGGTAAGCGTATGGCGGCGTTTGGCATAGGTTCGATTGAATCGTGCGAAGGCATTGAGACAATTCGTCGTGTGCTGTCGTCAAAAGTGCCGCAGGTGCTTGCGTTCAAGGGCACTAGGCAAGTGCTGGAGGCGATAGGCGTTGATTATAGTCAGGGGGTTATGCAATGTGCGAAAAGAGAGGCGGTGAGCACACCTCATGAAGTTATTGAGCATGAGTCCGTGGTGGTCGGGGACCTTGGTAAGCGACTGAAAACGCTGTTCGCGGATCAACTAAAGCTGCCACTGGAGAAAATTAACGAGGATAAACTTTTTGCCGATTACGGCATCGACTCGATCCTGTCAGTGATGCTGGTGAAAAAACTGGAAGAGCAACTGGGGCGGAAGATTGAACCCGTGGCGCTGATAAACCACCCGACGCTGCGGGCATTGTGCAGTTACCTGGAAGGACAGCCTGCGGCGGCCGATGCGGAGCAGAAGGCGGCCATGCCCGTGATTGTCCCAGAGGCGGGCGCACAAGGATTGCTGCCACAGCTGAAGGCGCAGTTCGCGGATCAGCTAAAGTTGCCACTGGAGAAAATTGACGAGGATAAACTTTTTGCCGATTACGGCATCGACTCGATCCTGTCAGTGATGTTGGTGAAAAAACTGGAAGAGCAACTGGGGCGGAAGATTGAACCCGTGGCGCTGATAAACCACCCGACGCTGCGGGCATTGTGCAGTTACCTGGAAGGACAGCCTGCGGCGGCCGATGCGGAGCAGAAGGCGGCCATGCCCGTGATTGTCCCAGAGGCGGGCGCACAAGGATTGCTGCCACAGCTGAAGGCGCAGTTCGCGGATCAGCTAAAGTTGCCACTGGAGAAAATTGACGAGGATAAACTTTTTGCCGATTACGGCATCGACTCGATCCTGTCAGTGATGTTGGTGAAAAAACTGGAAGAGCAACTGGGGCGGAAGATTGAACCCGTGGCGCTGATAAACCACCCGACACTACGGGCGCTGAGCGACTACCTGGCGGGACTGTCAGTTTCGGCAGGGACCCAGACTGCCGAGCTGGGGTCCGTCGCCCCCGGGATTGAATCACTGCAATCGGCAGACGCCCAAGTGCAAAGTGAGGCTGCGCGTTTTCGCATGGGGCCTTCCTATGTACGTCGGATCAAGGCCAGCCTGGAGCGCAACGGTGACTTGGATGCCAAGATTCAAATCTTGGAACAAACCCTGGATCGATCATCATCATCGTTCTGGAGCCTAAGCATCCTGGCCTATTTTCAATCCATAGGACTTCTGATAAACACCCAGGCGATGACTAGGGATCAATTACGAGGCGCCATGGGTGTTTCACCTAGTTATGAGTATCTTTTCGAGGCACTGCTACGTGTGCTAAGTAAAAACGAATTGATCACCGTTGATACTGACAGGGTTAACCTCACTGACAAGGGGAGGTCTTCTGAAACGCAACGATGTCTTGAGAGTTTGCCCGCGCGACGCGAGCTTCTCGCACGAACCACACCGGAAATGGAGTCCCTCGCGGATCTGTTCGAGTGTTGTCTGAGCTCCCTGAATGAGATCCTTTCAAGGCGATTAGATCCGGCTGCGCTTCTTTGCTCGGATGAGAACAGAACTTTGTTAAATAACGTATATCAAGGTGAGAACAGGCTTTCGGCCATTGTTAATGCTGTGGTGTCCAAGGGGTTGGAGGGTTTCGGGGAACGCTTGCGGAGCGGGGGGAGCAGGAAGGTTCGTGTGCTCGAACTCGGTCCCAGTACGCTCAGTGGAACCTCAAGCCTGTTTGATAGTCTGCGAGAATGTTCCAACGGCATTGATCACTATTTCACCGGAGTATCGGGAGTGTTGGCCGAGATGAAAGTTGCATTAGGGGCGCAGGAAAGTCCTTTTGTGAACTTCCATGCCATCGATTTAGAAGATGTTGAACGAGTAGCGAGCCGCCGGAAATTCGATATTGTCTGGCTTCAGCTGCCGCTGCAGGCCTCTGATCACTTGGAGCAATGCGTGCAACTTGCCGGGCAGGTGGTTCGGAAGAATGGGATTGTTTTGCTGAGTGATCTGGCGGAGGCTGATCCTCTCGCTTTCACCTTGGGGCTGATGGATCCTTCCTGGACATTCGGCGTGTCATTAGCGACCGAGGATCGCTCGCCAAGGGAAGCAGTAGACAACACCCTGCGGATACTCAAAGAAGCTGGAATGGCGCCGTCCGAGGTGTTAGGGCGCTGGCTGATCTCAGGCAGTTCTCAGAGCCAGAACTCTCCAATTTTCGCGCTCAATCTGCCGGATAAAATCGCCCAGCTGCCGCGTATGCCTATGTCCGAGGGGCTGATTAAACATACGTTGCTTACGTCCGGTCAACGCACTGTGGAGTATTCCACCTGCGGACAAGGAGAGCCGGTAATCTTCTTAACTGCGATGGCATTTGTGTCCTCCATTTGGCGTAACCAAATCGAGGCGTTTGGAGAACGATACCAGTTGATCTTACCCCACTTGCCCGGACATGGCGGGAGTACATTTAATGGGGAAAGCTTCACATTTGAGGATCTCGCAGATGATTTGGTGGACATCTTGGACCAGCTAGGCATTGAGTCAGCGCATCTGGTTGGTTGGTGCATGGCGGGTAACATCGGCCAGTTGCTGGCCGCTCGCTATCCGAACCGTCTGCGTTCGCTTACCCTAATTTGTACGACACCGACAGATGCGGGTGCCCGTGGTCTTGATGGTGATGACCTCGCTGTCTATTCAGACAATCCTCTGATGTCTTATGAACTGGAGTTCCAAAACATTTATAGAGAGTCTTTTTACGACAACCCGGTGATTGAGGACTACTTGGCCCTTATACGCCATAGTCACACACGGATCGAATCTGAAGCTGTGCTGTATTACGTCAGCAATTTATTTAGTTTCGATGCGCTTGGTGTCCTGAAGGATATCCATGTGCCCACGCTTGTAATGTCAGGTAAATGGGACATTGCTTTTCCGCCAGATCAGGTCAAGTTGTTGCAGGATGGTATTCAGGGAGCGAAATATTTTGAGTTTACTCAGTCGGGGCATATGCCCTTTTTGAACGAATCTGAGACGTTCAACAAAGTCTTTGAGGAGTTCATCAAAAGTGTGGTGATGACTGCACATTCGGATCATTCAGAAGAAAAGGCGGGCCATCGGAGCCTCGGGTCGCCATGTTTTTAATTTACTACTAGGGAAAAGTTGATGAAGAGAAACTATATTGGCTTGGCAAACTCCTGCCATGACAGCGGTATCGCTATTGTCGATTCGCAAGGCGAAGTGATCTTTGCGGAGGCGACGGAGCGCTATTTGCAGAACAAGCGGGCATTTAATATTTCGCCAGACATTTTTCTCAGGACCTCCGAACTGATTTCAGAGTATTGTGAGCCAGATGCTGAACTCGTTTTGGCCTATTCGTGGAGTGATGAGACTGAGGGGCAGGTGCGTCATGGGCTGGAATTTATCGGCAACAGTACCGATGCACTCAAGCGCTTTTATGGCGAGGTTCCCGAATTCGTTGAGCGTCACTTGGCGTTCAACAAGTTTGTCGCTCAATCTCAGTTGAGCTTAGTTACGCAACGTGGACGCACAATCGAATATGAACTCACTCAATTAGAGGGGCGTCCGAAGAATTTCGTCAGCCGCAGCTACGAGCACCACATGGCCCACGCTGCAACGGCTTGTTTTACCAGCCCATACGAGGAAGGTGTCTGCGCTATCCTGGACGGGTACGGTGAAGACCGGGCTTTTGCCTGCTATCAGTACAAGGATGGCAAAATCCGTGAAATTGAGGAGGCGCGCAAAGGCAACCTGGCAAGCCTTGGGGTGTTCTACATTTATGTATGCGACATGTGTGGGTTCGGGCATTTGAAGGGTGAGGAATGGAAGGTGATGGGGCTTGCTCCGTATGGGAAGCCAGACGAAGAAATTCTCAGCCTGTTCCGCGAAATGATTTATGTCGATGGTCTCAATATCGAGTTCTGCGACGACTCACGCATGTCCCAGTTGTTCCAGAAAATGCATTTGATGCGGCGCAAAAAAGATCAGCCACCTATCGAAGCGGCCAACATTGCCTATGCGGGGCAGGCAGTTTTCACGGAGGTGTTGTTTGAGTTCCTGAACAACCTGCATGGTCTGGGGATTTCGGATAATTTAATATTAGGTGGTGGATGCGCCCTTAATTCATCAGCCAACGGTCGTATCTTGGAAAGCACTGCGTTCAAGAATCTGCATGTTTTCAGCGCGCCAGCTGATGATGGCAACGCTATCGGAGCCGCTTTGCTTGCGTTTTATGAGGACAACCCAGGCCACCGACCTCTGGCTACTTTCCAATCTCCCTACCTGGGTTCGACCATGTCGGAGCAGACACTGGAGCAGGTGCGAAAATTCAGCCGTCTCCCAGGCCTGAGTGTATGTAGCGATGCCCCCGCCAAAGCGGCTGAGTTGTTGTCCCAAGGCAAGATTATTGGTTGGGTACAAGGGGCAGCTGAGTTCGGTCCGCGTGCGTTGGGTAATCGTTCTATTCTAGCCGATCCCCGTTCTCTAAACGTGAAGGACGAGATCAATCTGAGAGTTAAATTTCGCGAGGAGTACCGGCCCTTCGCACCGTCTATTTTGGAAGAATTTGGTGCCGAGTATTTTGAAAATTACCAGGAAACACCTTACATGGAGCGCACACTCAAGTTCAAGCGCGAAGTCATGCATAAGGTGCCTGGTGTAGTGCATGAGGATGGCTCAGGCCGCTTGCAGACGGTAAAACGTGAGTGGAATGAGCGGTATTACCAACTCATTAAAAATTTTTATGACCTGACTGACATTCCGTTGGTAGTGAATACCAGCTTTAATGTGATGGGAAAACCCATTTCTCATTCAGTGGAAGATGCTTTAGCAGTTTTCTACACAAGTGGACTGGATGCGTTGTTCATAAATGATGTTCTGATCGAGAAGTAGTTACTTTCTTCAGACCCGGCGTCAAATAGGTTATGCCAAAGTGTGCACTAAATACCTTGATGATTAGGTTTAGTGCATGAGTTGATGTCGCACCATTAAGATTGTGATGACGGGTTGATAATGAACAAGAAATACTTAGGGAGAATTTTAATGACAAACAAAGAGGAAATTTTCGGTCTGATTAAGGATAAGGTTGTGGAGGTTTTGCCATTTCTCGACTCGACCTTGATCACTCCCGAGAGCAGTCTTCGTGATTTTGGTGCAAACTCAATTGATCGCATGGAAATTTTACTGGAGACAATGGAGGCGCTCAACGCTAAGGTCCCAATGACGGAATTTGGCAAAATAACAAATATACAAGGGATAGTAGATCTTCTTTACGAGAAGCTTCATGAAGGATAAGTCGTGCGTCGTTGTTACCGGGATGGGTGTTGTGAGCTCTATCGGCCGGGATCTGATTGAATTTACAGCGTCGTTGTATAGAGGGACAAGCGGAATCGGGTTTTTGCCGAGTGCGCTTTCGGATGGTGTTGATGCCAAAATAGGTGCGACCCTACAAGATTTCTCGCTTGACGCGGCTCTGCTACAACGATATGCAGTGCCGGATAGTTTAGCTCACGCCACCCTTCAGTGTGCGAACCGAATGCCGCTTGGGGTGCAAGCTGCTGTTGCTGCATCCCTTCAGGCATGGCTGCAAGCTGGCGGGCCGGAATGGAATATAGATCGACGACGCGTGGGGGTTATTGTCGGGGGAAGCAATATTTCGCCGCGGTTGCCATACGAACTGAATGAAAAATTTAGGCAGGCGCCGACCTACTTGAATCCTAGATATGCCTATCAATATCTGGATACGCTTCAAGTGGGTGTGCTCAGTGAAATTCTTGGAACCCGAGGAGAAGGATTCACGGTGGGTGGTGCTTCAGCCAGTGGTAATGTTGCCATTATTAAAGCCCGGCAAGCAATTAACTCGGGAGATCTCGATGCTTGCGTGGTTGTCGGTGCAATGGCGGATTTATCACCTATGGAGCTTCAGTCCTTTTTCAATATCGGCGCGCTTGCTGGTAAGCGCTTTCGCGACCAGCCGGAGAAAGCTTGCCGGCCGTTTGACACGCAGCATGAGGGCTTCGTTTACGGACAGGCTGCCGGGTGTCTGGTACTGGAATCGTTGGAATCGGCTGAGCGGCGACAGGTTGAACCCCTTGCCGAAATAGCTGGCGCAGCTTTTCTCATGGATGCCAATCATCTTCCAGATCCTAGTGAAGAGGGTGAGGCAATGGCAATGTCTAGCGCTTTGCGTCAGGCGGGGATAGGCCCGGAACGAGTCGATTATCTCAACGCCCATGGCACAGCTTCACCGTTAGGGGATGCCACGGAAATCAAGGCCATCAAACAGGTGTTCGCCGAAAAAGCGGAGAAGCTTTGGGTCAATTCAACCAAGGGGCTTACCGGCCATTGCCTTTATTCGGCCGGGGTGGTGGAAGCCGTTGCCACCGTAGTGCAGATGCGCGAGGGTTTTCTGCATCCGAATCGTAATTTGGATGAGCCTATCGAACGAGTCTGCCGTTTTTGCAGCACTGAATCGGAAGCTACCCAAGCCGAAATTGCCATGAGCAATTCGTTCGGCTTCGGGGGAATTAATACAAGCATTGTTTTAAGTAAAGGGGTTAGATAATGAAAGTCGGTATTGAGTCGATCAACTTTTATGGTGGTGTCGCTTACGTAAATATCCGCGATATGTTTGAGCAGCGCGGGTTGGATCTAGAGCGGTTCGAAAATTTGATGATGGATAAAAAATCGGTCGGCTTTCCCTGTGAGGATCCGGTTACGATTGGTGTGAATGCAGCTAAAGCGATTGTGGATCAGCTGACCGTTGAAGAAAAAAACAGTATTGAGTTGGTCATCACATCTAGCGAATCTGGTCTTGATTTCGGCAAGTCGCTTAGTACTTATATTCACGATTATCTTGGGTTGTCGCGTAATTGTCGGCTGTTTGAGGTGAAACAGGCTTGTTATGGTGGAACTGCCGCTTTCCAGATGGCTGCCTGTTTTGTGGCTTCTCAAGCATCACCTGGGGCGAAGGCTCTGGTGATTGCCACCGATGTGCCCCGTACTGCGGCTAAAAAAACTTATGCTGAGCCATCCCAGGGCTTTGGTGCAGTTGCTATGTTGGTGAGCGACAAACCAGAGATTCTTGAGCTTGATTGGGGGGCGAGTGGGCAATATAGCTTTGAGGTGATGGATACTTGCCGACCGATGCCCGAGATCGAAACCGGTGACCCGGATCTGTCGTTGCTCTCTTATCTGGAATGCCTTGAGAACAGCTACAAAGCTTACCAAAAGAAAGTTGAGGAAGTTAGCTTGCTGGACACCTTTGATCATTTGGTATTTCATACACCCTTTGCTGGCATGGTTAAGGGAGGGCACCGCAAGTTGATGCGCCAAGCGAAGCTCAGTCCAGATCTTATCGAGGCGGATTTTCAACGGCGTGTGGTGCCATCCCTTAATTATTGCACCCAAGTTGGCAATGTCTATTCGGCTACTGCCTATCTGGCGCTATGCGGAATGATTGATTTCGCCGATCTTGGGGAGTTCAACAGAGTCGGGGTTTTCTCTTACGGTTCGGGCTGCGCCTCGGAATTTTATAGTGGAGTTGTAACCTCGAAGTCGCAGGCTAAGCTACGGAGCATGCGTATCGGTTCTCGCCTCGCAGAACGGCGTGAGTTGAACATGCAGGAGTACGATCAGGTGCTGGATTTAAATATGGAGTGGACGTTCGGGATTCAAAACAAGGAGGTTGATATCTCTCGTTTCGCGGATATCTATGCCCAGTATTTCGAAGGAAAAAAACTATTGGTATTGAAGCGGGTCAATAATTTTCATCGTGAATATGATTGGAGCTGAAGGTGAGGGCATTCTGTCGCCACGGCTGGAGAGACGATATTTAGGGATTTTGGGTCATGTATTTGGATGAAATGTTGGAATGGCACCGGGGCGAGCAGTCCCCGGAGTGTGCACAAACTGGAATATTGACGGCGGAGTTGCTGGGCGATCCAGTTTTTAAACGCGATTATCAGGCGCGCTACGCCTATGTAGTTGGTTCCATGTATCGCGGAATTTCGTCGGTGGAAATGGTCATTCGCCTTGCTAAAGCTGGCATTCTTGGCTTCTTCGGCACTGGGGGGTTGAAATTCGAGCGTGTCGAGGAATCGATCCAGCTCATTCAAGCTGAACTTTCTGCTGACCAGCCTTATGGCATGAACCTTTTGCGAGATGAAGGCCATCCAGATCGCGAAGAGGGGATGGTGGATCTATTTCTGAGCTATGGTATTACGCGGGTAGAAGCGTCAGCTTTTATGTATGTTACCGCGCCACTGGTTAAATACCGTGCGGCAGGCCTCTCTCGCGATATTAATGGGCACGTTGTAGTTGCCAACCGGCTTATCGCTAAGCTATCGCGGCCCGAGGTAGCGCAAGCCTTCCTTTCACCTGCACCTGAGGCGTTAGTCCAGGAATTGCTGAAACGGGATGCTATAACCGAAGAACAGGCTGCGATGCTCTCAGAAATCCCTATGGCAGATGATATCTGCGTGGAAACTGATTCAGGTGGACATACCGATGGCGCTACCGCCTTTGCGGTGTTTCCAACGATGTTGCGCTTGCGGGATCGCGCCATGAAAGCTTATGGCTATGAAAAAAAAATTCGGGTTGGTGCGGCCGGTGGAATAGGTACACCGGAAGCTGCAGGCGCAGCGTTTTTGTTGGGGGCTGACTTTGTTCTCACGGGCTCGATTAATCAGTGTACCGTCGAAGCTGGCACCAGTGATCTGGTGAAGGACTTGCTTCAGGCAGCAGGCATTCAGGACATGGTTTATGCCCCAGCAGGCGATATTTTTGAGACGGGTGCCAAAGTGCAAGTTCTTAATCGTGGATTACTGTTTCCTGCGAGGGCTAACAAATTATATGGCCTGTATTGCCATTACAACTCGCTAGAAGAGATTGATCAGAATACGTGCCACGAAATACAGGAGCGATATCTCAAGTGTAGTTTCGACGCGGTATACGATGATATTAAGGCTTACTACTCCAAAGAGTTTATTCAGCGTGTCGAACTCAATCCGAGACAAAAAATGGCACTGATATTTCGTTGGTATATGCGTCTGTCCACTACGCTGGCGATGGAGGGTTTATCTGAGCGTCGGGTGGATTACCAGATTCACTGCGGACCAGCTATGGGCGCATTTAACCAGTGGGTGAAGGGTGCGCCGCTAGAGGATTGGCGGGAGCGTCATGTGGATGAAGTTGGCGTGCTCCTATTACAAGAGACTGCTCGCTTTCTTAATCAACGTATGAACATGTTTGCACGTGCGGCCCAAGGATGAATAGTATGATTGCCTCGCAACCCAATTCTATTGGTCAGCTCCTTACGGGACGAGATCACAAGAGCCCGATTGTTTTTCTGTTTAGCGGTCAGGGTTCTCAGTATTACCACATGGCTCGAGTTCTTTATAACGAGCATGATGAGTTTCGCCGAATAATGAATCGGTTAGACGAACAAGTGCAACAGCACATCGGCGAATCGATGCTGTCAGTGTTGTATGACGCTCGTTGCGATAAGGGTGATCTTTTCGATGAGGTTCGCTTTTCGCATCCAGCAATTTTTTGTGTGCAGTACGCGCTTGCAGACGTGTTGCGTCAAGCCGGTTTGGTTCCCGATTATGTTATGGGAATGAGTCTAGGTGAGTTTGTTGCGGCGGCATTTACCGGTGTGATGGAAGTGGAGCAGGCACTGGATGCTGTGCTCAAGCAGGCCTTAACCATTGAACAGTTCTGTCCGCCGGGAGGGATGCTTGCGATTTTGGGTTCACCTTCGTTGCTTAAAGAGTGTCCTGATGAGTTTTCTGGGAGTGAACTTGCTGGCGTTAATTATGATAATCACTTTGTTGTTGCCGGTAACAGCAGCGTGCTCGAACGAATCCAGTTGTTCCTGCGCAAACGTGAGATGTTATATCAATTGTTGCCAGTCAAGTATGGTTTTCATTCGACGCTGATTGATCCCGCTAAGCAGGTATACCTGGATTCCCTAAAGGCTGTGCACATGAACAAGCCTTTGATACCTGTGTTTTCGTGTTGTACAGGAACTCAGGTGCTTTCTTATTCGAGGGAACATTTTTGGCGAGTTGCACGAGAACCGATGTGCTTTTCTGATGCACTTCAGGTATTGGAAGCACAGGTTAGCGAGGAGCGAGGACTTGCCTACTTGGATCTCGGACCCGGTGGAACATTAGCTAACTTTATCAAGAGAAGTCTCGGAGTGCGTAGCGCATCCTCCTTTCAATCTGTGGTTACCCCATTTGACCAAGAGGTGGTGAGGTTGCAAGAGGTGGAGCAAGCATTTTTACATAACTTATGAGGATAAATAGAAGATGGTAGCGTATGTGTTTCCTGGGCAAGGGTCGCAGGCAGAAGGTATGGGGGCTGGTTTGTTTGGCCAGTTCAAAGACATGACGGAGCAGGCAGATAGTGTTTTGGGCTATTCAATCGAGGAATTGTGCACTAAGAATCCCGATAACCGGCTTAGCCAGACACAGTTCACCCAACCAGCACTGTATGTTGTGAATGCGCTGAGTTACATGAAGCGGCTTTATGATACTGGCCAGATGCCAGACTATGTCGCTGGTCACAGTCTTGGTGAATACAATGCACTCTTTGCAGCGGGTGTGTTCGATTTTTCGACCGGATTACGTCTTGTCCAGAAGCGCGGAGAGTTGATGGCACAAGCGTCTGGTGGTGGAATGGCCGCTGTAATTGGGCCCTCATCAGATAAGGTAGAGGAAACAATAGCATCTTCAGGCATAGAGGATGTTTCAGTTGCTAATTATAATGCTCCGATTCAGACCGTCATTTCCGGTTTGCGAGCTTCGATAGAAAAACTTGAGAGTGTGTTTGTTGAAGCTGGCGCTGCCTATGTGTTGTTAAATGTTAGTGGTGCATTTCATTCTCAATTGATGTCAGCAGCACAAGATGAATTTTCAGAGTTTATTGAGTCTTTTGACTTTCATGTGCCAGCTATGCCCGTAATCTCAAACCTGTCAGCCGAGCCGTATACGGCCGATTATGTTAAGGAAAATTTGGTGCGTCAAATTTGCAGTCCAGTACGCTGGACTGAAATAATACGGTATCTATTGTCGGTGGGGGAGACCGAGATTGTGGAGGTTGGCCCTGGTGAGGTGTTGACTGGCTTGTATCTAAAAATTAGGCAGAAGGTTTAATATTTTATTGATGTCTATTTTATAGGAGACAAGAGTAATGAGGAATGTGTTTTTGTTATTTCGTAGAGGTGCTGATAGTACTTATGATTTTATTGGCGAGGATGTTTGGGGGGATGAAAGCCTGTATTTAAATCTTGGGTATTGGACTGACTCTTCGATGAGTTACGATGAGGCGGCACAGAACATGGCTGACTATTTAGGCAAGGCTGCTCAATTGGATAAAGCAAGAGAAGCTTTAGACGCAGGGTATGGTTTTGGTGACCAGGATATGTTCTGGGCGAAAAAATATCCGAAGTTAAGAATAAAAGGTGTGAACATTACACCGTTGCATGTTCAGAGGGCAAGGGATCGCGTAGAGGCAGCTGGACTTTCGGATCGTGTAGACCTGATGCAGGGCTCAGCAATAGACTTGTCTTTCGAAGATAATAGATTTGACAGTGTGGTTTCTCTAGAGGCTGCATTTCACTTTGTTACTCGCAAGGACTTTCTTAATGAGGCGTTTAGGATTCTCAAGCCCGGCGGTCGTTTGGCTGTGGCTGACGTGATACCTTGCGAGATATCCGGTGGTCCAAATTTGATGCAAAAAATGAGGATGCGAGTGTTGTCAGCTCTGCTAAGTACGCCTAATGTAAATAACCACTCATCAGGAGAGTATATAGCACAGTTGGAGAAAATAGGTTTTGTAGATATTAAGATTGAGTCAATTAAAGCAAGTGTTTATAAACAATTTTTCAGTTTTGTTCGTAATCAGAAAAATAATGCCCAATTCATGAGCCGTCTTAGTCCACGTGTGCGTTATTTCTATAAGATGATTTCAAGCCCCAGCGATAAAATGCTAGAGACATTTGACTATGTAATTGTATCAGCTTGTAAGCCTGAGGTGTTTTAGTGAGAAATATTGGATGGAGCACTTGCCCTGCTTTACCGGAGACACTTACCTAATAGTGAGGTCTCAAGATTATGCCAAAATACTACAGAAATATGAGGACTAAAAAATATTCGGACGAATTCAAAGCAACAGCTGTGTTGCTTTCGCTGCTGGATGATTGCAGTGTCAAGTCGGTCGCAGAATCGCTTGATGTCAACTCGTTGCCGCCAAGTTATTTTTAAAAAAATCCTATTTTCTATTTTAGAACTCACTTAAAGTGAAAATATTTTCAACGACACAGGTTATTTTAGAAAATATGTGTTTTTTGTTTAAACGAATATGTAAGTTGCGAGAGTTATAATGAATGATTGCCCTAATAATTACGACGCCATTGTGATTGGCTCAGGTATAGGTTCGCTAACCACGGCAGCTTTGTTGGCTAAGAAACGAAAAATGCGGATCCTGGTTCTCGAGCAGCACTTTAATCTTGGGGGACAGACCCACGAGTTCAAGCGCAAAGGCAAGTTCGAGTTTGATGTAGGGCTGCACTATAGTTGTGATATGGGTGATGGCAACGCGAGAGTTATCTTTGACTATGTCACTAACGGCAAGGTGAAATGGCATAAACTGCCAGAAGATTTCGAGAAATTTATTTACCCCGATTTTCAATTCAACATGCCATCCAGTGAGGCGGCCTTCAAGAGCCGATTGTTTGAACGCTATCCGGCTGAAATAGACGCGATTGGTCAGTATTTCCGCGATATGAAATCGGCGAGTCTATGGTATACGTTTGCCCATATCTGTGACACCTTACCCAGCTGGGCAAGATGGATGGTAAAATCTGGCTTCCGCCGGTGGGGGCAGCACGCGAATATCACTGCTGGGGAATACTTCGATCTGCACTTCAAAGATCCGCAACTGAAAGCGCTGCTTGCTTCCCAATGGGGGGATTATGGCCTGCCTCCCGGGGAAATCGCCTTTGGCGTGCACGGGTTAGTGGTTACTAGTAGTTTCAAGGGAGGGTGGTACCCTGTGGGCGGCAGCAAAGAGATTGTCAATGCAATAGTGCCCATTATCGAAACTGCAGGCGGGAAGGTCGTCTCACGCAGAACCGTAGACGAAATACTCATTGAAAATAACGAAGCAGTGGGGGTGCGAGTCCACGATACTATTAAGCCGAGCCGACCGACTGAGGAATATTTCGCACCGATAATCATATCGGGGGCAGGTGCCAAAAACACGTTTTTGAAATTATTGCCTAATCATTTCGATATCCCCTTCAGGCAAGATCTTGAGAGGGTGGGTGATGGTTACAGTGCGATATGCGTATATATTGGTTTAAAAGAGTCTCCGGAGAAACTTGGAGTCGATGCTGCTAATTACTGGGTATTTGATAGCTATAATCATGATGTGCCGCGTAACAGTAGCGAATTTCCTAAGAACTGTTTTCTAACATTTCCTTCGTTACGTAATCCAAAAGCTAAAGGGCACACTGCCAGCATTGTTACTTGGGTCAGCTATGATGAGTTTGCACAGTGGCAAGGTCGACCATGGAAACGTCGTGGGGAAGAATATGAGCGCACCAAGCAAGAATATGCCCGTAAAATTATTGATAACATTGAGCTTCTTTTTCCTGGGTTTTCCGATTTAATAGCTTACGTTGATATTTCAACACCGTTATCAATGGAGCATTTCCAAGGTAATGCCCGTGGAGCGTTTTATGGTATACCTGCAGATCCAGATAGACTGTTCAAGGTTTGGACACATAGCAAAACACCAGTTAAGAATCTTTACTTAACTGGTTCAGATGTGATGTGCATAGGCGTAGCAGGTGCGATGGTGGGTGGCGTTAAATGTGCTGGAGAGTTTATGGGAACTTTTGGATTTTTTAGATTAATGATGATGATGGCTAAAGCGGAAAAACGTTCGCGCAGGTTGACTGGAGATGATTAGTTGTAATTTAGGCTTGATCTGATCAATGTCCGCAACCAATCTTGTTAAACTATCTTCGACGTATAGCCATCAAGTTATGGTGATGGCTCACTCGATAGAGTGTCCCGATGAGGGAGAAGAAACAGAAGCACTAACCCGCCGAGTTCAAGAAGTCCACCGTCAAGTTGGCGGTGGAGAGCGGTCGGGCAGCAAAACAGCATAGGGGCTTTAAGATCGACAAGGACCCACTGCGCACCAGGAGTACAGGTATCACCGGTCACAGCAACGCAAGTCGGGGCCAGTTGGAGATAAACATATTTACAGTGGGTTGAAACGATTACGTCACGAGTACAAACGCCTTATGGCGGAGCGTGATATCCGAAAAAAGGCGGTTGCATACTTTGCCAAGGGAGGCCGGTGAATTACGCCTTTATCAATAACTATCAGAAGGAGTTCTCAGTGGCCGTTGTGTGCGCTGTACTGGGTGTCTCCCGCTACGGCTATTACGATTGGCTTGAACGATCCGAAAGTGTCGATAGCCTCGAAGGGAAAAGGTTGGGTGAGAATGTTGTGGAGACTCATGCCCATAGCTGCAAAATCTTTGGTGCCCGATGTATTCAGCAAGCAGTAATAGAGCAAGGTGAGGTCCGCGCGCGCATACGGTGCTTGATGAAGCTGCAGAGTGTGGAGGAGAAGAGTAGTAGCAAGGCCACGACAAACTCAAACCATAACCGCCCTGTTGCCCCCAACCTATTGAACCGAGAGCTTCAGGTGGCTAAACCCAGCACCGTTTATGTCGGTGGTATTAGCTATATAGCGACTGGGGAAGAGTGGCCCTATGTGGCTGTACTAGTCGATATCTACTTTCGCCCCATCGTTGGCCGGACCATGTCAGGACGGGGCAATGCCAAGCTGGCCACAGATGCGTTGAATATGTCGAGCTGGGAACATGGGTCCGGTAATGGCTTGGTGGTGCACAGAAATCAAGGCAGCCAATACGTCTCAGAATTATATCAGCAGGCCCCCAAGGTCTACTGCTTCGTTTGTAGAATGAGCTGCTGGGGTAATGCTTCGGTCGAGAGTTTCTTTCAACACTGTGAAGACCGAGTTAGTTCATCACCGTACCGTCGTTATCAGGCCAGAGCCAAGGCCAATCAGGGGAGCTTTGGATATATCGATGTGTTTTATATCCGTCAGAGATGTCACTGGACTATCGATTATCAGACGCTCGTGGGCTATGTAGAACAAAAACGAAATGTTATGTGTTTTTTTATCCGGAATAAGCCTGCTAGGTCAGGAGGAGATGTTTTTTTTGTCAAGAGGAAGGTGGCTCGATATGCCGCATGACCTGATTAATATTCAGGATACCTGCGCGGGTGTTGCTCCGGAACTAGTGCCGTTAAGGATTCACCACTCCAGTTCCACAACTCGTTCTTTTCTTGCTATTTTGACTGAATCGATCTATGCCGGGATTGAAAGGGAGCATCAAAATTGGTTTCACCCCTCAGAGTGGTTACGCGTCAATGCATTAAAGGTAGAAAAACGGAGAAAAGAGTTCGTGCTAGGCCGGTGTGCATGCAAGCTCGCTACGTCCGCATACCTTGAGGAACCGCATTTAGCGCATCTGGTGATCAATGCTGGGATTTTTGGGCAGCCCATCTTGCGATTTCTTTCCGATTGTCATCCGGAACTCAGTATTACGCACACTGATACTGTTGCATTGGCCGTGGCGTCGGAACAAGGGTGTCCCATTGGCTTGGATATAGAGAAGCTCACTGATAGAAATACTGATTTTCTGGTGGAGCATGTGACACAAAGCGATCTTCGGCAATTGGCGGGGGTGACACCGAATGTTAGTCATGCTTACTTTCGAGTATGGACAATAAAGGAGGCTCTTTCAAAGGTTCTTCGGTGTGGGATAACAATTCCATTCGCGCTATTGGAATTGGAGTCACCTACGGTTATTGATGCAAATAGTTTTTACTGTGGCTATAGAAACTTTCCTCAGTACAGGTGTTATTCCTGGTCTCTTGGTCAATACTTGATCGCCATAGTAGCACCTCGGAATGTGAGCCTGGAAGTTGATTCAGGTCTATTACTTTCACGCCTCGTACAAGGGGCGTAGCTTATTTCACGCCTTTGGTGTGCTAATTTCAGGAGAGATGTGATGGAATTCAAAACACTTCGTGTCAACGTAGAAAGTGGTGTCGTCAGTGCCATGATTGATAGGAAGGAAAATCGAAATAGTATTAACCGCCTGTTGATCAATGAGCTGACACAACTTCTAGACGTGATCGAACGTCAGTCTGAAATAAAGATATTGGTGATCAGTGGTGGAAATGGTGTCTTCTGCACCGGAATGGATTTTGACGAGGCGGTTGCCACCTCGTCTCCATCCAAAGAAAATTTTTCGGAATACATGACACTTCTCAAGCGTTTCACAACCACCTCTAAAGTATTGGTGGCAAAGATTGAAGGTCAGGTATTGGCGGGGGGCGTTGGTGTGGCTGCTGCCTGTGATCTGGTGTTAGCGACACCCGAGTCCCAGCTCTGTTTGTCGGAATTGTTGTGGGGGCTTGTGCCAGCGATGGTGATGCCGTTTTTGATCAGACGCATTGGGCCGCAAGCCGCATATAGAATGGCGTTGACAACTGAAACGCTGTCAGCGGAGGAAGCAGGCCGTTTAGGCCTGGTTGATATTGTGGACTTGGATCTGAATGCGGCACTGAAGCGCATATCAAGACGCCTGCTGCGTCTCGATTCCGGTGCTGTTGAGAATTTAAAATTATTTGTGCGGGAAATGTGGATTATTAGCGAACCTATGGAAGAGTTGGCTGTGTCGGAAAGTTTCCGTATCGGTTCCAGTCCACTGGTGCGGCAGAACTTGGAACGGTTTATTAGGCACAAACAATTTCCGTGGGAATAGGTGAGCGGTTCAATGTGGAAAAGTGTTGGTTCGAGACTCCGACGGAGCCAAGTTATCAATCGTGGAATTCTTATACGGTGCATCTTGCTGAGAAGCTGCGTAAAACCTGTCTTGTTATATGTAGATGTGGAGAACCTACCGAGATTTATAGGGTAGTTTCCTGGGTCGTTAGTAATGTAAACGGTCGACAAAGCCCATCTAAAAATCCATAGCGATCATTGCTACCGTCTCGGTTTATTCGTTGAAAAGGCTACCGACATGATGACTGAGCAAAAACAAATCTTCTGGCAGAAGCACATTGATGACTGGCGGAAATGCCTGCGCTCACAAAAAGAGTATTGCCAACAAAATAATCTCTCCTTTGCCAGTTTCGGCTATTGGTGAACCCGTTTGAACCGGCTGGCTCAGCCTGAGAAGAAACTGATTCCGGTGGCGCTGCCTTGCACCATCAGTTTGGTAAATATTTATCTGCCCAAAGGCATTCGCATGGAAGTGCCTGCTCATGTATTGGCTGGTGTGCTGTCCATAGTCGACAGGGAGGGGCATTATCCTGATGTTGCGTCCAGGTAATGAGGTTCAGGTTTGTCTGTATGCCGGCCCGGTAGATATGCGCAAGTCCATCGACGACTTATCGGTTTTGGTAGAGCAAGAAATTGAACTATCGCCCGCATGGATGCGCTGTTTGTGTTTTGCAATCGCGGACGAGACAAAATCAAACCAGCTGTGCTGGGAACGCAATGGCTTTATCGTTTGGTACAAACGCTTGGAAAAATAGAGGTTCCGTTCGCCGCGCTACATGGAGAGCTATGCGAATAGCGAGCGAGGTAGCGCAAGCCCTCGGTAGGGGCTAGAGAGACGTGACCATCTTTCGCAGAAAGTGGGCAGTCGCTACTAGCCCCGTCAGTCATTTGAGAGCCGAAGCGTTAGCGTAGGTGACGAGGACGGCCGAGGCCTAAATGAGTTGTCGAAGAACGCAGTGGAGTTGGCCCATGGACGGGGCAACTCTTTAATGAGTACTGATGACTCACTTGGGCCAACGGCTGACGATACAGTGACGCTGAGGTTCAGGAACTGAACGGGCTGTTGGATGGTTTTGATATTTTTAACAATCAGCTGCATATTCTGCCCCAACATGAACACCTATTCTGATCCAACGTGAACACCCATTCTGGTTGATTGTGAACACTTTTGGCCTTTCACCAGAATAGGTGTTCACGATCCCAGAATCCTTTCCACGCATTGATCCATAACCACTGCTAGCCTACCCAATTTCATTGGGGATGGTGATGCCAGGTAAGAGATTATCAATGCGTAAACTAAGAGAGATATTACGGCTGCGACTGACGGCGGAACTCAGCATGCGGCAAATTAAAGCCAGCCTGAGAGTAAGTGTGGGTGCGATTCAGAAGGCAATCAGTCGGGCTGAGGAACAAGGTCTTGATTGGCCGACCATCGAGCAATTGGATGACCAGCAACTGGCCAATGCCATTTATCCGGGATCAGATAGCCACGTATCCAGCCAATTTCAATTGCCTGACTGGGTTGAGGTGCATCAGGAGCTAAAGCGTAAAGGCGTGACCAAGCACCTGCTGTGGGAAGAATATAGCCAGCAATACCCAAATAGCAGCTATAGCTATCCCCAGTATTGTTTCCTGTATAAAGACTGGCTGAAAAAACAAAAGCGTTCCATGCGCCAGACCCACAAGGCCGGTGAAAAACTGTTTGTGGATTATGCCGGGCAAACCATGCCGATTGTCTGTGGCGATACCGGTGAGGCACGATTCGCGCAGATCTTCGTCGCGGTCTTAGGGGCATCTAATTATGTATTTTGCGAAGCTACCTGGAGCCAAACTCTGCCCGACTGGCTGGGCAGTCATGCCCGCGCCTTTGATTTTTTTGGTGGTGTGCCTAAGTTGATTGTGCCCGATAATTTAAAAAGCGGTGTCACTAAGGCCTGTCGTTATGACCCGGACATCAATCCCAGCTATCAGCAATTGGCGGCGCACTATGGCACCGCCATCATGCCGGCACGTCCCCGCAAACCCCAGGATAAATCTAAAGCGGAAGTGGGCGTTCAGATTATCGAACGCTGGATACTCGCCCGCTTACGGCATCACACCTTTTTCTCCCTGGCTGAGCTGAATCAGTGTATCCGCAGCCTGCTGGATGAGGTCAACAACAAGCCCTTTAAACAACTCAAAGGCACGCGACAACAGTGGTTCGAGTCACTGGATAAACCTACCTTGATGCCGTTGCCAAGGCAGGCATATCAATACACCGACATCAAAACCGTCAAGGTCAATGTGGATTACCATATCCAGTATGACCAGCACCTTTACTCTGTGCCCCACCACTTGGTGGGTGAAAAGCTGGCGTTGCATGCCAAAGACAATCTGATTGAGCTCTACTTCCACAACCAACGCATCACCAGCCACGCCAGAAAGTATCACCCCGGCATGACCACAGAGCCAGAACACATGCCCGTTAAACATGCAAAACATCATCAATGGAATGCAGGGCGACTGATGAACTGGGCCAAAGACCTGGGCGATGAAGTGCTGTTATGGGTGCAGGCAATACTCAAACAGAAACAACACGAACAGCAGGCCTATCGCATCTGCCTGGGACTGCTCAATTTATCCAGAAACTATCCGGCACAACGCTTAAATAATGCCTGCGCTATTGACAACCAACACCAGCTTTACCGACTAAAACAGATCAAAGCTATCCTGCTCAGCAACCAGGATCAACTGCTACCAGAAGCAAAAGAGCAGCCATCGTTGTTACCCCAAAGCCACGAAAACATCCGTGGCCCCAAAAGCTTCCATTAACCCATCCACCAAGGAGAACACCATGTTAGAACAAATATTAAGTCAGCTCAGACAACTAAGACTGTGCGGCATAGTTCATGCCCTGGCCAGTCAAATAGAACAACCGGGCACCTATGAAGGCCTATCCTTCGAAGAACGCATACAACTTCTGACTGACAGTGAACATCAGGATCAAGATCAGCGCAAACAACAGCGCTTACTTAAAGCCGCCAAATTTAAACTGGCCGCCAATGCCAAAGATATTGACTATCAGCACCCCAGAGGGCTAAAACAATCCAAGATGGCATCACTACTGCAATGCGACTGGCTGAGTAAATATCAGAACCTGTTAATCACGGGCCCATGCGGCAGCGGTAAAACCTATCTCGCCTGTGCTATAGGGCATACCGCCTGTATGAAAGGCAATCGTGTTAAATACTATCGCCTATCCCGATTACTATTAGAGCTCACTAAGGCAAAAGCCGACGGCAGTTATAGCAAAGCCCTGTAATCACTGGCCAAACTCGACTTGCTCATCCTTGATGACTGGGGATTAGAGCCGCTCAAAGCTGCACAACGTAATGACCTAATGGAAATCATGGATGATCGACATGGCAGCACATCCACTATCATTATTAGCCAGTTGCCCACTGATCAGTGGTACCAATCCATCGGCGACAACAACCTGGCAGATGCGATTCTGGATCGATTGATGCACAACGCGCATCGAATCAATTTAAAAGGTGAGTCTATACGGAAATCGCAATCAAAATTGACTGATGGTGAACACTTAGGTTAAAAACAACACAAGCCCAATGCGTGGATAGGTAAGGTGTTCATGCTCGGCAGAATACGCACAAGGCAACGGCTTTTTGGGCTTTGTCGGTCTTGGGCTGTTTGCCTTTGGCGCGGGCTTTGATAGCTTTGTCGAATTTACGTCGCGCATGGGCCCCAGCAGCTGGCGTGGACAAGCCTGTTTTCTCGCACAACGGCGTTGTAGCCATCATAACCATCGGTGACCAGCGTGCGAGTAAAGCCGGATAGCAAGTGCTTAGGCACGTCGCTATGCCGGGTGGGTTGATAGTCAAATAGGATAATACGGTTGGGCGGGTCACCGCCCAGCCTGAGCCACATGTAAGATTTGTTTTGTGCTGTCCGCCCCGGTTCGTTGAGGACCTGCACCGTGGTCTCACCCATGTGGATCAAAGGCCCGGAGTAAGAGTCTTTCTTGCATCAGGTTGATCAGTGGCGTGACTAGCTCACCGACCTTGATCATCCAGTTAGCGAAGGTGCTGCGATCCAGATCCAGACCCACCCGGCACCACATATCGATCTGTCTATAAAGGGGCAAACCATCCACGTATTTCGAGACGGCGATTTGTGTGAGTAGTCCAGGCGACACCTGGCTCTTTGGGGATGGGCTGTGGAGGCAATGGCGCGGTCTTGATGGTTTGTTCACAACAGCGGCAACCGTATTTGACCCGCACATGCCGGAGGATTTGGATCTTGGCGGGAATGACGTCGAGTTGCTCACTGGTCTCTTCGCCGATACGGTGTAGGGTGTGACCATCATGAGGGCAGACCTTGTCTTCATCGTCCAGATCATAAACCACCTCAACGCGTGGCAGGATATCTGGCAACGGAGCACGCTTGCCGCGGCGACGCTGATGAGGCGTGACGGCGACGGTGTCTTCTTCGTCCGCATCCTCGCTTGTCTCTGGACATTCCGCCTCGTTGAACATAGCAAGCTGGTCGATAGACTGCTGTTCACTGCTGGCGCCGAAGCGTTTTTGTAGTGTAGCAGGCGTAGCTGTTCTTCGAGATAGTGGATACGTTGTTGTAGATGAGTGGCCTTGCCTTGATACGACAGCACCAGCTGCTTCAATGCATCGACATCATTTAGGCTACCAAACTCATGACAATGATCATAACGAATCATTGCCTAATATGCAGTCCTATAAAACACTCTCATAGTGTAAACGTTGGTGTAGTTTTAGCTTTGCTAGATCATAACCATCCAACAGCCAGAGCAACTCATCCAAGCTGAGTGTGATCGGTTCACCGTTCAGATGCCGTGGCCACTTAAAGCGCTGCTTCTCGAGGCGCTTGTACCACAGGCAAAATCCATTGCGTGACTAATACAACAGCTTGAGCTTGTCCGGGTGGCGGTTGCAGAACACGAACCAGTGACCTGAGAATGCGTTGCGTGCCAGCACTTCTTCCACCATGATCGACAGGCCATTAATGGACTTGCGCATTTCCACGGGCTCACGACAGAGATAGACGTGATCGTGAACGATGTCAGCGTGGATCATGAGGGTGACAATAACGCTGTGGTCAGGGAGTGCAGCGTGGCCTCATCCGTTGAGTGACTCTGCAATACATAACCGTTGGGAAAACGGACCTGTATAGTGGCACCCTCAAGCCGACCATGCGTCTCAATCGCCACCCGGCTAGACATCGCGGCAGAGATCGACGATTCAAAACAGCCGTGTTTATTCAGCATGCTCTTCCAGCGGTACAGCGTCTGGACATCCAAGTCATGAGACTGGGCATAACTGGCCAGAGATTGTTCGGCCGCTTGGCAACGCTCTATATGAGTTAGCCAGTAGCGCTGCTTGTCTGTCAGTGGTTTGGAGCTCATGGTTATCTACCTCCTCATCATAAAGAGATAAGCTTCACCGAACTTGCCGCTTGTGCCTAAGTGAGGGTTATGAGGCGCTTACACCTATTTGGCAATTTCACTGTGTTCTGAGTCTATATAAAACAATGAGTTATAAAGAAGAGAATCTTCAAACGAGGCGAAAAATGTAGGTAGAAGAAATGTAGGTTTCTCATGGAATAATAAAAAGTATTTATAAATCAATATCAAAACACCTGTGCATCATAGGGGTGTGGCCGGTGGTTTTTTTCTTGGTTTTTGTTGCGCGGGCGCCGTGATACATGGAAGCTATGTGAATAGCGAGCGGTGTATCACAAGCCCTCGGTAGGGGCCAGAGAGACGTGACCATCTTTCGTAGAAAGTGGGCAGTCGCTACTAGCCCTGTCAGTCACTTGAGAGCCGAAGCGCTAGCGTAGGTGACGAGGACGGCCGAGGCTTAAATGAGCTGTCGAAGAACGGAGTGGAGTTGGTCTATGGACGGGGCAACTCTTTAACGAGTACTGGAGACACCCTTGCTGTTTCGCTCATGGGTCTACTTCTTGAATTGCTCTCCCGGGTGAGGGAGAGATTCTAACCCAGCTGAGCTTTCCTTGCAGGGGGCTTTATTCGATTGGAGTATCGAGGTTGTTGCCCCATTCGGCCCATGAGCCGGGGTAGGCCTTGAGGTTGCTGTAGCCAAGGCTTTTGAGGGCGATGTAGAGCAGCGCTGAGCGCCGATGGCTGTGGCAATGGCAGATAATTTCTTGTTTAGGTTTTATCTTTAACCCTTTGAATATAAACTTTAATTCGCTTTCTGGCTTTAGGCGCATGCTGTGCTCTGGTGAGAGCAGCTGGCGGTGATTCAGGTTGATTGCCCCGGGAATATGGCCGCCGCGCTGAGCACGGTTTTCATGGCCTGAAAATTCTTCAGGGCTGCGGGCATCAATGATCTTGATAGTTTTGTCATTCAAATGTTGCAGCAGGTAGAGCAGGTCAACACTGGGGGCGTCAGCTTGGTAGTTGAATGTTTGTGATCCAGGTTCTGTTTTGCCGATACCCGCTTCAGTGGGGTGGCGCTCGTCAAGCCAGGCGGCCAAGCCGCCGTTGAGCAGGGAGTAGTGTTTGTGGCCGATCAGGTCCAGGGTCCAGAGTAAGCGACAGGCTTGGCTATTGTCACTGTTGTCATAGGCAATGACATGATGTTTTGGGCTTAGGCCGATTTGGTTGAGTGTCTGGCTTAACGGTGCCGTACTGCGTATTTCACCTGCAGTGCTGGGGAGTTCCTGGCAGAGTAGGCCATAGTCGAGGTGAGTGGCGCCTGGGACATGGTAGGCACGGTGTGTATCCAAGTCGGACAGGTCAATAATTAGCAAATTCTTTTTGCCTAGCAATGGTGCTAGCTGCTCGGGTTCGAGAATGAGGGGGATATCGGTTTTGCTCATTTGCTTCAAATCCATTTGTGCTGAGGTTAGCAGGCTAAAGCAAATCGCTGGCTGAAATCAATTCAGCATTAATTGCTAGGCAGATCTAAGCAGGCGTTCTCTTTGCTGTTGGTATGAGATTACTTCAGCTTTGGGTTGAGGGTGGTTTTTGACTACTGTTTGTTCTTGTTGTGGTTGGTTTTTTTCTTGATTTGGCGGGTAGATGGCAATGATTTCAAAGTCTCCAGGCCAAGGGTTATAGCAGAGCATAGAAGCGATTTCTTCGAGTCCGCTCAGGACATCACGCATAAGAATTTCTTCTTTTTTTGTTCCTGAAATAACGTGTTTACACAGCTTGTCTGACATCATCACAACCTCACATCTGTTCTGAGATGGTTATCGGTTGCATGGCTATGAACTTGAAGAGAAAATTCCGTGAAAATGTAGTGGAAACGGAGTTTAATCTAATTCTCTAAGTGTTGAAAATTAAATTAAAACAATAGATTAGAAGATTAACCTCGAGCGTAAAAATTAATCTATTTGTTTTGCATAAGGGTTTAAGGTCTTAACCATGGCTTTGAATACTTTGGGGTTTCCGGCGATGACATGACCGCTTTCAAAGATCTCGTGACCACCTTTGATGTCGGAAACCATGCCGCCAGCTTCCTGGATTAATAACAGGCCTGCGGCCATGTCCCAGGGCTTGAGATTCAATTCCCAGAAACCGTCGAGACGGCCGGCTGCAACGTAGGCCAGATCCAGGGCTGCAGAACCAGCGCGGCGAATGCCTGCGGTTGGAATGATCATTTGTTTGAGCATCTCTAGGTAGATATCCAGATATTGCTGGTCTTTGAAGGGGAAGCCGGTACCCAGTAGGGCGCCTTCCAGCCCTTTAGCGGGACTAACACGTAGGCGGCGGCCGTTCATCTGCGCGCCGGCACCGCGGCTGGCACTGAAGATTTCATCTTTGAGCGGATCGTAGACGACGGCATGTTCTAGGCGGCCTTTTTGCTTAACGGCGATGGAGACTGAATATTGTGGAAACTGATGCAGATAGTTGGTGGTGCCGTCGAGTGGGTCAATGATCCATTCGAATTCGCTATCGTTTTCGCTGTCAGTCTGGCCGCTCTCTTCTGCCAGAATGGCATGATCGGGGAAGGCTTTGCGGATAGTGCGGATGATCTCTTGCTCGGCCATATTGTCAACTTCACTGACATAATCATTCTCAGCTTTGTTGGTGATGGTCAGCTTGTCCATGTGCTCAGTGGCGCGCATGATAATCTCGCCTGCCTGACGGGCGGCACGGGTAGCAATGTTGACAATCGGGTGCATGAGCCGGTTCCTGAGTTTTTGGTAAACAATCTAGATTTAAACGGGGCGCAAGGATACCAGAGAATCTCTCTTTATGTGAGGTCCATATGTCAGATCTAGTAACGCGAATGAGGTAATCGGTCGGTGTTCCGTTTAGAATAGGCGCATGAAAAATAATATTCGAATTGTACTGGTTAATACTTCCCATCCCGGCAACATTGGTGCGGCTGCCCGGGCTATGAAAAATATGTGTTTGGAGCGGCTTTATTTGGTCGAGCCTAAAGGTTTTCCGTGTGCCGAAGCCACTGCGCGGGCATCCGGCGCTGATGATGTGCTGGCAAATGCAGTGGTCTGTGACAGTCTGGAGCAGGCCCTGGATGGCTGTCATTTCGTGGTTGGCACCAGTGCTCGCAGTCGAAGTATCTCGTGGCCTGTTGAGAATCCGCGCCAGGCGGCAGCCCGCGTAATGCAAGAGAGTCGTGATGGGGATGTGGCTTTGGTATTTGGCCGTGAGCATTCTGGTTTAACTAATGAAGAGCTGGAGAAATGCCATTATCTGGTGCATATCCCGACTAATCCGGATTATTCGTCACTGAATTTGGCTGCTGCGGTGCAAGTCTTATGCTATGAATTGATGCTGTTCTCTCCGGATGAGAATAGTCAACTTGAGGAAGAGGCGCGTGATCTGGCATCTGCGGAAGAGATGGAGTCGTTTTTTGAGCATTTGGAACAGACGTTAGTTGAGCTGGAGTTTCTTGATGCTAATCATCCACGCAAATTGATGCGACGGTTGCGACGCTTTTTTAATCGCGCCAGGCCTGATAAGACGGAAATGAATATTCTGCGTGGTGTGCTCTCGGCTGCTCAGGGGCGAAAGCTCCACAGGCCTGGGCGCTAGTTGGCCTTTTTAGAACCGATCAAGTTATCATCAATATCTTACTCATTTTCTTTATAAAAAAGGACTGGTTGCAGGATGTTTAGCCGTATTCGTGAAGACATTCAATGTGTGTTTGAGCGCGATCCTGCGGCACGCAATGTGTTTGAGGTGTTGACGACCTATCCGGGGCTGCACGCCGTGATGGCACACCGTGTTAGTCATATTCTCTGGAATATGGGGTTGAAATGGCTGGCACGTATGAACTCGACGCTGAGTCGCTGGTTTACTGGTATCGAGATTCATCCTGGTGCCAGGATCGGCCGGCGTTTTTTTATTGATCATGGTATGGGTGTGGTGATTGGTGAAACGGCTGAGATTGGTGATGACTGCACGCTTTATCATGGTGTGACTTTGGGGGGAACCAGTTGGAATAAAGGCAAGCGGCATCCAACTCTGACTAATAATGTGGTGGTTGGGGCGGGTGCAAAGGTGCTGGGACCGATTACACTGGGTGATGGTAGCCGGGTAGGGTCGAACGCTGTGGTGGTCAAGGATGTGGCACCTGAAGAGACTGTGATAGGTGTGCCTGGGCGACTGGTAACCAAAGGTGGTTCTGAGAAGGACAAGAAGCGCCAGGTAATGGCCAAGAAAATAGGTTTTGACGCCTATGGGATCACGCAGGATTCTGATGATCCAATGGTGCAGGCGGTCAATCTGATGCTTGATCATATTCACGCCATGGACAGCAAGATGAAGTCCATGTGTGAGGTGATTGAGCAGCTGGGGGGGAGAGTGGAGGATATCCCTTTGCCTGAATTGAATTCCCTTGAAATTCATGGGGGGGGTGAAAAACAGTCAAAAAATGTGGACAATACCATAGTGGGTGACAAGGATTAATACTTGACTATCATAGTCGGGTATAGTATTATCCTTTCAATGGATGTGGCATTATGCTGGTTTGAGTGTGGTGCATATTATAAAGAGGGTTTGCCATGAGACTTACTACGAAGGGTCGTTACGCAGTAACGGCAATGTTGGATCTGGCTCTGCATGCGACAGAGAAGCCTGTGCCTTTGGCCGACATTTCACATCGCCAGGGAATTTCACTGTCTTATTTGGAACAGCTGTTTTCTCGCCTGCGCCGTCAGGGTTTGGTTGATAGTGCGCGTGGTCCTGGTGGTGGTTATCGTCTGGCGCGTACAGCGGCAGAGATTGCTGTTGTTGATGTCATCAACGCCATTGATGAAAACGTAAATGTGACTCGTTGCGGCGGTCAGGGTGATTGTCAGGATGGTGAGCCATGTCTTACCCACGATTTATGGTGTGATCTAAGCAAGCAGATTCATGACTTTCTTGCCAGTATTGATTTGCAGCAGTTGGTTGAGCGTCGTTCAGTCAAGGCGATTGCGCAAAGGCAAGATGGCATTGAAGCTGCTGCCCAATTTGATTCAATCACTGATAGGGAAGCGCTTGCTACTCCTTAAGAAACGCTTTTAAGGCTGGTTTCGCAATTGAAGGGGTAAGGTATGACTACATACCTTGATCATAACGCTACCACACCGTTGGATGAGCGAGTGCTGGATGAGATGCTGCCGTATTTACGCGCTCATCATGGCAATCCTTCCAGCGTCTATCGCCAAGGTCGTATAGCGCGGCAAGCGATAGAAAATGCAAGGCAGCAGGTCGCTCAACTTGTAAACGCGCATCCATCTCAGGTGGTGTTTACCAGTGGCGGGACTGAGGCCAATAATCTGGCGCTAAAGGGCGCGGTTGTTGCTCCTAGGTGTGTGGCGGTAAGTGCCTTGGAGCATGCGTCTGTTTTGGTTCCAGCGCAGCAGTTGGCACTAAAGGGCTGCAAACTTGTCCGAATTGAAGCTGATGGGAATGGCCAGATTACTGAAGAGGCGATGTCCAAAACGCTGGCATCGGTCCCTGAGCTGGTTTCAATTATGTTAGCTAATAATGAGACGGGTGTGATACAGGATGTTGCGCGATGGGCTGAGATGTCTACATCGGCCGGGGCTTTGTTTCACACTGATGCCGTTCAGGCGGCAGGTAAGATAGAAGTGGATTTTGCCGCATTGGGTGTCCAGTTGCTGAGTTTGTCATCGCACAAGCTATATGGCCCAAAAGGGGTTGGTGCGCTGGTACTGGATAAACGAATTGAGTTGGCTGCCCAAATGGTCGGTGGTGGTCAAGAACAGGGTTGCCGTAGTGGCACCGAAAATGTAGCTGCGATTGTAGGGTTTGGCAAAGCCGCAGAGTTGGCCCGTTTGGAATTGCAGTCGCGTCGCTCTCACATGATGGAGCTGAGGCAAAAGCTGTTACAGCGTTTGTCGAAAATTGAGGCTGTGGTTGTTTTTGGTGGTCAGGCGGAGAGTTTGCCGAACACTGTGTTTTTGGCAGTGCCGGGTATAGATGGTGAAGCACTGTTGATGGAAATGGATCGCGTAGGCATTGCGGTATCAAGTGGCTCGGCCTGTGATAGTCAGAAGAGAGGTGTGAGCCACACATTATTGTCTATGGGAATTGATGAAAGTTTGGCCAGGTGTGCGGTGCGCGTCAGTATTGGTAAAAATAATACTGGCCAGGATATAGATGCGTTTGTGGCGGTCTTAGAGCAACAAGTGAAGGCCTTGCAAGAAAATTCCATGTTGGCATGGGCTTGATGATGGCGTTATACAAAGGATGTTGTGGTGGAGATAGTTAAGAATATGAAATTACCTATTTATCTGGATTATTCGGCGACGACGCCAGCAGATGTACGAGTGGCTGAAAAAATGGCTGCGTGTATGACGATTGATGGTGATTTCGGTAATCCGGCATCACGTTCCCACGTCTTCGGTTGGAAAAGTGATGAGCTGGTTAATGAGGCGCGTCAGCATGTAGCTGCGCTGATTAATGCTGATCCCAAAGAGATTGTCTGGACCTCAGGTGCGACTGAGTCAGACAATCTGGCGATCAAAGGTGCCGCCCATTTTTATCAGCGTAAAGGCAAACATATCATTACCTGCAAGACTGAACATAAAGCTGTGCTCGACACTTGTCGTCAGCTTGAGCGTGAAGGTTTCGAAGTAACATATCTTGACCCTGAAGAGAACGGTCTGGTTGATCTGGCTAAGCTTGAGGCTGCCATGCGTGATGACACCGTTCTTGTTTCCATTATGCATGTGAATAATGAAATCGGAGTGATTCAGGATATCGCTGCAATCGGTAAGTTGTGTCGTTCACGTGGCATTATTTTTCATGTTGATGCTGCTCAGAGTGCTGGCAAGGTTGAGATAGACTTGGCTAATCTCGATGTAGACCTGATGTCGTTTTCAGCGCACAAAATCTATGGCCCGAAAGGCATCGGTGCGCTGTATGTTCAGCGTAAACCAAGGGTGCGTATTGAAGCGCAAATGCACGGTGGTGGACATGAGCGTGGTATGCGTTCGGGTACTCTGGCAGTGCATCAAATTGTTGGCATGGGTGAGGCTTTCCGTATTGCCAAAGAAGAGATGGTTGAAGAAAACGCTCGCATTCTCACCTTGCGTAACCGCCTTTGGGATGGACTTAAAGATATGGAAGAGGTTTACCTGAATGGTGATGTAGAACATCACGTTGCTGGCAATCTTAATGTTAGTTTTAACTTTGTTGAAGGTGAGTCGTTGATCATGGCGTTGAAAGATATTGCTGTCTCTTCAGGCTCAGCTTGTACATCGGCCAGCCTTGAACCTTCATATGTGTTGCGTGCCATTGGCCGTAATGATGAATTGGCGCATAGTTCGATTCGTTTCAGCATAGGTCGATTCACTACTGAAGAAGAGATTGATTACACCATACAGCTGGTGAAGAGTAAGGTTGCCAAACTGCGCGATCTGTCGCCTTTGTGGGAAATGTATCAGGACGGGATAGACCTAAATAGTGTTCAGTGGGCTGCGCATTAATCGTAGCGGTAAGACTGAGAGGAAATAATCATGGCATATAGCGAAAAATTAATGGATCACTACGAGAACCCACGTAATGTTGGTTCTATGGATAAAAAAGATGCTTCAGTGGGAACTGGCATGGTCGGTGCGCCAGCCTGTGGCGATGTAATGAAGTTGCAGATCAAGGTCAACGAGCAGGGCGTGATCGAAGATGCGCGTTTTAAGACTTATGGTTGTGGTTCAGCGATTGCGTCAAGCTCATTGCTGACGGAGTGGGTCAAAGGTAAAACCCTGGACGAGGCCTCTGAAATCAAAAACTCCCAGATCGCTGATGAGCTGGCTTTGCCACCGGTTAAGGTGCATTGCTCAGTTTTGGCGGAAGATGCAATCAAGGCTGCTATTGATGATTTCAAAACTAAGCAGACTGCTGATAGCGAAGTGTAAAAGTACTCTGTTGAAGGCAGGTTAATGGGTATTACGTTGACAGAAAAGGCGGCCAACCACGTCAAGAAATTTCTTGAAGGTCGTGACAATAGTGAAGGGCTGCGTCTGGGTGTTAGAACCAGCGGTTGTTCTGGCATGGCTTATGTGTTGGAGTTTGCCGAGAAGATTGAAGCAGAGGATCAGGTGTTTGAAGATCATGGCGTGAAAGTTATTGTCGATTCAAAAAGTTTGCTCTATCTGGATGGCACCGAGCTTGATTTTGTCAAAGAAGGTCTTAACGAAGGGTTTCAATTTAATAACCCGAATGTCAAAGATGCCTGTGGTTGTGGCGAAAGCTTCAACATTTGATATTAATTAATAGCAGTGAATTTTAGTCAAAACTATTTTGAATTGTTTGGCCTGAGCGAAGGATTTGAAGTTGATTTAAAAGCCTTGTCTAGTCGCTATCAGGCATTGCAAAAGACGCTGCACCCTGACAGATTTGTTAATGCATCTGAGCGTGAGCGGCGCATTAGTCTGCAACAGGCCGCCCAGGTTAACTCTGCTTTTCAGGCCCTGAAAGATCCCCTTGCGAGGGCCCGCTATCTGCTTGAGTTAAAGGGGCTGTCAGTGGGTGATGAGCAGACCACAATTCGTGATATTGAATTTCTTGAACAACAGATTGAATTGCGCGAGGAATTAGCGGATATTCGCGACGCCTCTGATCCACTGGCGAGTCTGATGGGGTTTATGAGTCAGGTTGAGCAAACGGTTAAGGATTGCGTCAATAAGTTGAAAAAAAACTTTGCCGCTGCAGATACAGCTGCATTAGAGCAGTGCCAGATGATTGTGCATCAACTACAGTTTTTATATCGTCTCAGGCAGGAAGCTGAGACGCTGGAAGAAGAACTGCTTTAGCAGTTACAAATAACCCAAAGATTTCGAATAATGGCATTACTTCAGATTAGTGAACCTGGTCAGTCGGCTGCGCCGCATCAACATCGTTTGGCGGTGGGGATTGATTTAGGTACAACCAATTCGCTGGTAGCCTCTGTGCGCAGTGGCGTGGCCGAGACCTTTGTCGATCATGATGGTGAGCACTTGTTACCTTCTGCGGTTAGGTATCTGGCTGGTGGTCAGGTCGAGGTTGGTCGGCTTGCGCGTCAGGCTGCACCGCAAGATCCGCAAAATACGATTGTTTCTGTCAAGCGCTTGATGGGGCGTGGTCATGCCGAGGTGCAGCAAATGCATCTGCCTTATGAATTTGTTGAAATAGACTCAGCTGTGCCGCGTATTCACACCATTGCTGCTGATGTTAGTCCAGTTGAAGTATCTGCAGAAATTTTGAAATCACTTAAACAACGTGCAGAGGAAACTCTGGGTGGGGAGTTAGTGGGGGCGGTGATTACCGTGCCCGCTTATTTCGATGATGCTCAGCGTCAGGCTACCAAAGATGCTGCGCGTTTTGCCGGTTTAAAAGTACTGCGACTGTTGAATGAACCCACCGCGGCGGCCGTGGCCTATGGCCTTGATTGTGGCTCTGAAGGTGTGCACGTGGTCTATGACCTGGGGGGTGGCACCTTTGATGTATCAATCCTGCGTTTCAGTCGTGGTGTGTTCGAAGTGCTGGCGACGGCCGGGGATTCGGCACTAGGTGGTGATGATTTTGATCATCTAATTGTTGAATGGATGCTGCAACAGGCCGGGCTTGAAAATGCTGATTTGCGTGGCTCGCGAGCTTTATTGCATCAGGCGCGTGACATTAAAGAGCTGCTTACCGATGTCGAGCAGGCTGAGGTTAGTGTCAAACGCCCTGATGGTTCTGTTTGGCAGGGTGAGTTGAGCCGTGAACAATTTAATCAACTGGCTGACGGCCTAATCAAAAAGACACTGTTGCCATGTCGTCGTTGCCTGCGTGATGCCGGTATCGAGCTGGAAGAAATCGAAGATGTGGTAATGGTAGGCGGCTCTACTCGTGTACCACGAGTTCGTGAGCTGGTGGGGGAGTTTTTTCAGACCGAACCGTTGGTGGATATTGATCCAGACAGAGTTGTGGCAATTGGTGCTGCAGTCCAGGCTGATGTCTTGGCTGGCAATAAACCGGATAGCGAAATGCTGTTGCTAGATGTGATTCCGTTGTCGCTGGGTTTAGAGACCATGGGTGGTCTGGTGGAAAAGCTGGTGCCTCGGAATACCACTATCCCGGTAGCCCGGGCGCAGGAATTTACCACCTTTAAAGATGGCCAAACCGCAATGAGCGTCCATGTCTTGCAGGGCGAGCGTGAGCTGGTCAGTGATTGTCGTTCATTGGCGCGGTTTGAATTACGAGGCATTCCGCCGATGGTGGCTGGAGCGGCTCGCATTCGGGTCACTTTTCAAGTTGATGCCGATGGCCTGTTAAGTGTTGTGGCTGAAGAGTTGAGCACTGGGGTGAAGAGCAGAATTGAAGTTAAGCCGGCTTATGGTTTGAATGAGGGAGAGATCGAACAGATGTTACGTGACTCATTTGATTATGCCAAAGAAGATATGGCGGCGCGCAATCTACGTGAACAGCAGGTAGAGGCAGATCGTGTGCTTGAAGCTATTAACGCTGCGCTGGCAGCTGATGGCGAGGCCTTATTATCGGCAGAAGAGCGAGCCAGTATCGATGCCGCTCTTGTTGAGTTGCAGCAGGCTCGTGGTGGCGATCAGATTCAAGCAATCAAACAGGCAATTGAAAACCTGGATCAGGTTACGGCGGAATATGCTGCGCGGCGTATGGATGCCAGTGTGCAGAAGGTCCTTAAGGGCCATACATTAGACGAATTTCAGAGTTAGGCAGTGTTATGACCAAGATTATTTTTCTCCCCCATGAAGACCTGTGTCCAGAAGGGCAGGTGTTGGATGTTGAGCCAGGTATCTCAATTCTCGATGCCTGTTTGGCTAATGGCATTGATCTGGAACATGCCTGCGAGAAGTCCTGCGCCTGTACCACTTGTCATGTCGTTGTTCGTGAAGGTTTTGACTCGCTCAGTGGGGCAACTGACGATGAAGAGGATATGCTCGACAAGGCCTGGGGGTTGGAGCCCGATTCTCGTCTCGGTTGTCAGGCTATTGTCGCCGAAGATGATCTGGTGGTCGAGATCCCAAAATACACTATCAATATGGTATCCGAGAATCATTAAAATTGATTCTCGGGTCCCCCTCCTCTCTTTTTATTCTAAAATCTAATGTCACAGTCATCACTGCAGAGTAGTGCTGTCATTTGTTCTCCTCCCCTTAATTCAATAGTTGTCTGGTAGTTATTAATAACTGCCAGACTTTCTTTTATGTAGCTTTATTAAAATAAACTGGTTGGTGAGATCCAGGTCGACTGGTTCAAGTGTTAGCAGTTCTAAGTGACCATGATGTTAATTTTATTGAGTAAGGTTAAGATGTCTTGACATAAAAATAGCTGGGTTCTGACATGATCAGGCTAGCGTTTCAATCGGTCTTAAAGTTTGGGGGTGAAATTGGTTTTAAGTGCAGGCACTGAAGTTAGTGATAAGGCAGCTATTCCCAAACCTGGTTCAAAGGCCAGTAATCTGGTAAGCCAAATCTATGGCTGTCATCTGCTGGTGGTTGAAGATAATGAGATTAATCTTGAGCTGGTTTTGGCCTTACTGGATGATGTTGGCATCACCACAACTGTGGCTAGCGATGGTCAGCAGGCATTGGATGCGCTGGAAGAAGAACAGTTTGATGCTGTGCTGATGGATGTGCAGATGCCGGTAATGGATGGTTTGACTGCGACGCGTGAAATACGCCAACAGTCAAAGTTTGCTGGTTTACCTATTATTGCCTTAACAGCGGGAGGCATGGAAAAAGATAAGAGTAAGAAAGAGGCTCTTGATGCAGGTATGAATGATCATATTGCAAAACCCATTAGTGCAAACGATTTGTATGTGATGATGGTAAAGTGGATTGTTCGTGTTGAAGGTGATGAAGCTAATGCAGTTAGGGTGGGGCAGTCGGAGCAAAGTGAAAAAGTTGCTTTGCCTGAGATAGATGGTATCAATATAAAGATCGGTTTGGGTGTATGTAACGGAAATCGTGCCCTCTATTTGCGGCTGCTGACAATGTTCACCAAAGAAGTTGATTTTATCGATAGGTTTAATAAGGCGGTAAAGGCGGATGATATGGCAACAGCTCAATGCTTGGTGCATAGTTTAAAAGGAACTGCGGGTAACATTGGGGCGCAGCAGGTACAGACAGCAGCCTTGGCCTTGGAAAGGGTGATTAGGGATGGGAGAGTAGCCGAGGAGATAGCCTTATGCCAGGCGGATGTTGCAAAGGTTTTGAATCCAGTTGTATCAGCACTTCAGCGCTTTTCTGTGAGTCAACAGCGTGATGCGTCTTTGGTAGCAGTTAACCCTAAAGTCGAGGCGCTGTCGCCCTTATTTAGGCAGTTGAGTGAGTTGTTGTCAGATAATGATACTGAAGCAATAGAGAAGCTCGATGATATAAAAGTATGCCTTGAAGGCAGTGTTTATGAAACTGAACTGGCCTTGGTAGTGAAAAGAGTTGAACGTTATGAATTTGAGGCTGCC